>Ga0079223_10003116_pt1 | contig 10438 bp, 6 predicted proteins | sample Stecom2011_FD_75072 | JGI IMG/M metagenome (GOLD analysis project Ga0079223, IMG submission 75072) | Agricultural soil microbial communities from Utah to study Nitrogen management - Steer compost 2011 | ecosystem: Environmental > Terrestrial > Soil > Agricultural land | place: USA: Utah...
ATCGGCTCCAGTGTCAAATATTCTACCTCTAAGCCTGATTTATTGATCACCGATAGTAATGAATCAACGACTATCCGGGGAAGGAAGGTGGCAATAATATTAACCTGGAGCTTCCGACCCCGCTGTCCTTCCAGCTCACCAATATTGATCCCATCCAGAAAATAATCCTTAACAGTATATCCTACAAAGTGGTAATCACCGACACCCCGTTCCTGATTACTACCTGCTGCCAGTTGAGTCTGGGCTTTCTGAACTGCACTGAACTCCAGGGCCTGTACATCCTCTGCAGAAATTATCTTTTTTTCCTCCAGTTCAATTATATTCTCATAACTAACTGTCTTTAAAGCCCTTCCAGCAGCAGCTATCGCTACCCTTTCCAGTTTGACCTGCAGTTGCTCCTCAAGTTTTGCCTTTAGCTCACTAACCTTAGCTGCAACCTGATTAACATTATGTATCTGACCATCAAGCATAGACCTTTCTTCATGTTCTACTACATGTGAAGCAATTATTTCATAAGAGGTTTCTTTATATTCAACTATCAGGCCAATAACAGTTCTAGTCCCAATATCAAGTGCAAAAATCAAATCACCCTGTTCATTCACAATTAACTACCTCCAGCTGCCATCGCTTTTCAGGCATTATCATTTTTTAGAAAATAATAAAAAACTTTATATATACAATATTCGACTATTCCTTAAAATTTCCTGCCTGTTTGACAGTAAAAAACTCCGCCGTTAATTTTCAACGACAGAGTTTTTTAAACTACTATTACAGTGGATTTTGCCTCTAAATATTTATAAATATCCAGTTGCTAAATTTTTTCCAGCAAATCAGCGGCTATCTTTTCAGCATCAAAGCCAAGTCTTTTGGCCAGCTCATCACCCGGTCCACTTTCCCCAAAATCTTCTACAGTAACCAGGTGATAATTAGTACCTAATAAGCGGTGCCAGCCACTGCCAATTCCTGCTTCGAGTACTGCTTTCAGAGTATCTACTCCATTAATCAGCTCTTTGATATAGGATTCATCCTGAGCAAAGAATCCTTCACGGTCTGGAACTGAAACAACCCGGGCTGCTTTCCCCTTTGCATTTAACAGTCCTGCAACCTCAACTGCCAGTGATACTTCACTACCGGAAGCCAGTAAAACCACATCAGGCTTATTGCTCTCTTCCTTTTTAATAATATAAGCCCCTTTTTGAACCCCTTCCAGTGTGTTTTCCTTATCCAGGTGTGGTAGTCCCTGTCTGGTTAAAACCAGGGCGGTTGGACCATCCTTTCTCTCCATGGCAGTCAACCAGGCGGCCTTGGTTTCCTCTTCATCAGCCGGTCTTATTACCTTTAATCCCGGTATTACCCGCAGAGCCTCTACATGCTCAACCGGTTGGTGGGTTGGACCATCTTCCCCGACATAAATTGAATCATGGGTAAAGACATAAACAACCGGCAGTTTCATTAAGGCCGCCAGCCTGATTGCCGGCCTCATATAATCTGAAAAGACCAAAAAGGTGGAACAGAAAGGTCGGAAACCTTTATGGAGCATTATTCCATTAACAATTGCTCCCATGGCATGTTCCCTTACTCCAAAGCGGAAATTACGACCATTAAAATTATCCCTTTGTATCTCTTCATATTGAGTAAGATAGGTTTTATTGGAAGGTGACAGATCTGCTGAGCCACCGATCAGATAATCGATTTCATCGGCCAGTTTTTGCAAAACTACACCTGATGAATTACGGGTCGCAACCGGGGTCTCTATTTCCAGTTTCATTATTTCTTCTCTTAAGTTGCCCGGTAATTCCTGTTTAAAAGCCCTATTAAAGGACTTCCTGGATTCCGGATTCTTTTCTGACCATTCCTTAAACCCTTTTTCCCATTCTTCTCTCTCTTTCTGAAGCTCTCTTTTTCTCTGTTCAAAAAACTCTCTGACCTGATCAGGTACATAGAACTCTTTATCAACAGGCAGGCCAATATTTTTCTTTAAACCCTTTATCTCTTCCTCTCCCAGTGGTGCACCATGCGCATCTGCAGTCCCTTCCTTACCGGGGGCCCCAAAAGCGATTTTAGTTTTAGCAACGATAAGACTGGGTTTATCTCCCACTTTCTGCGCCTCTTTAAAGGCCTGCCGCAGGGAACCCAGATCATGTCCATCTACATCATCCACTACATGCCAGTTATATGCCCGGAAACGGGCGGCTACATCCTCGGTAAAGGTAATATCGGTGCTACCACCAATGGAAATATCATTATCATCATAAATTGCGATAAGTTTTCCCAGCCCAAGATGTCCGGCTAAAGAAGCAGCCTCAGCCACTATTCCTTCCATCATTCCACCGTCACCCAGGAGTGTATAAGTATAATGGTCAATAATTTTATCAGCAGCTGTATTAAACTTTGAAGCAAGCATCTTTTCCGCTACTGCCATCCCTACTGCATTGGCAAAACCCTGGCCCAGGGGACCGGTTGTGGTTTCAACACCTGCTGTATACCCATATTCAGGGTGGCCGGGGGTCCGGGAATCTAACTGTCGGAATTGTTTCAAATCCTCCATCGAAAGCTCATATCCAGCAAGGTGAAGCAAAGAATACACCAGCATTGAACCATGCCCGGCTGACAGAACAAACCTATCCCTATCAGGCCAGTCAGGAGCCTGGGAGTCATATTTCATTATCTCTCCATAAAGCAGAGCCCCAATTTCAGCACAGCCAATTGGCAAACCGGGATGTCCGGAATTGGCTGCCTCCACTCCATCAGCAGATAAACCTCTGATAGTATTTGCAATTTTCTTTAACATTAAATCATTCCCTCCTTGAAAAATGTTCATTTTATTTAAAGATAATACCCTCTTAATCAATAACTATCTTATATCTTTCTCAATAATTTGTCCAGTATTCAGCCAAAGTTCTTCCAGTACTTCTCGATTACCCGGACAACTCCCTCACTATTATTATCAGCAGTAATCTCATCTGCGGCTTCCTTTAGCTCATCTGGAGCATTACCCATGGCGATACCTAGCCCAGCATATTTTATCATATCAAGATCATTAAAATTATCCCCAACAGCAATGATCTCCTTTCTCTTTATTCCATAAATACCTGCCAGCCTTTCAATAGCAGCAGATTTGGAAACCCCTTTTTTCATTATTTCCAGATAGGCAGGTTTAGATTGGTGACAGATTACATCTTCAAGCAGTTCTGTTAGCTGAGGGGATATTTTCTGAATTAACTCTGGATTACCCATGCATAATACCTTATTAGCCCCATCTATTGTTTTAACAGCTATATTTTCATCCCTGGTAGTTACCTCGCTGGAAAATATTGTTTCAAAATTAAGCAGCTCAGGTGTTAGCCCGGTTATTTCTGCCTCCTGACATGCCCAGTAATCCCAGTTTTCCACAAACCAGTTGTGGGCGTGATAAATACTAATATGGACAGTATCTTTAAAACTTATATATAGCTGTTGCAGCTCACTGAAAGGAATAATCCTGTCAAATATGGTATTTCCCTCTCTATCAAGAATTAATGCACCACTATAGGCGATCAGGGCTTCCTGAAGACCGAGCTCTTCCTGAAAGGGAATAATACCTGCCGGGGGCCGGGCCGATACCAGTATTACCGGTAATTTATCCGATATTTTCCTGACTGTTTTTGCAGTCTTTTTTGAAATTCTGTGCTCACTATTAAGCAATGTCCCATCAAGGTCCAGACAGAGCATTTCATAAGCAGACAATTTATCAACCTCCATTCTAGAGCAGTATATCACCCAATAATAATTATATTATTTTTCACTAAAAATTCAACACATATTATAATAAAGCTCTTGCATAATGAATTATGGCAAGAATAGTTTATTTTGAAAGATGCTTATAATAACAACGTGAACCTCTACCCCTCTTAGCTATTTAATCATCCTTTATAATAGATAAAAAAATTTATATGCTTATACATAAGCCTTTATCCATGGTATAATATATTTAAGACCATATTCCATTTTTATCAGGGATATAATATTATTACAACAGCTTTTAAGGGAGAATCCTTTTCATGGATATAAATATACTGCTGGAAATGGCCGGTGGAGCACTGACCGGCTATATTACCAATACCATAGCCGTTAAAATGCTATTTAAAAAATACGGGCCCTTTGGTGGTGTTATCCTTAAAACCCGGGAAGCATTTATTGATAATATTAGTTCTCTGGTTGAAAAAAAGATTATTAATGCCCATACCCTGAAAAACGAACTGCATAAAAAACAGAGCAGATTAATCCTGAGAAAAATAATTGATGAATTTATTAATGAACACCTGCCAGAGAGAAGTAAAAAGCTGTCCATTATAGATTTGCCGGCTATAAACCGCTCCTACGATAATCTGCTGGAACTATATAAAGAAGACCTCTCTGTCAATGTTGAACAATCCCTGAAATTATTCCTTGGTGAAATCTCTCTAGATAGGCTCTTTGATGATAAACAGCTCAAATTATGCTGCAGTACAGTTTTTAATGAATTTCTTAAAGTCCTTAAAAAAGACAATTTGCTAAAATCCTTTTTAAGAGAGATTATTAAAAATATCCAGGCCCGACCAGATCTTTTTGAAGAAAGCACTGGTAAAATTATGGACAGGCTGATACCGGATGATAATGAAATAGATAAACTCCTGTCTGAAAATGAAGAGGAGTTTAAATCTCTAATAATAAAACTTTATAAGAACCTGGATTTCCCCACTATATTAAAAAAAATCAGCACTGAAATTGATATGCAGGAATTCTCTGAACTAATACAAATCCTTATAAATAAAAGTATCCCCCTTATCTTTGACCGCTTAAAAGATTTCAAAAAACCCCTGGAATATTTTGCTGATGATGAATTATTCCCTGCTCTGGAAAGGACACTGGCAGCAATTATTCAGGATATACTGGAAGAAATTTTAGTTCTTCTTGATCGAAAAGAAACCGGGATAAAACGAATAATAAATAAATGTGCTGAACAGGCTGTTCAAACTGAAGACAGGGGCTTTAGCCTGAAGAAAAAAATTAAGCAATTAATGCTCAGATCCATAAAAAGAAAATATCTAGAGGACTTTTCCGGAAAGAAAATCCTGAAAACCATATTTAATACAACAAATACAGCAGAGATAGGCGGAATGCTCTCATTTAAAATAGTCCTTAAACTCAGGAAAAAGAGCCCCTCAGATTTAATCAAATTACTTGAAGAACAAAAAATCGACCAGGATAAAGCAATCACAGCAATAGTAAATTATATCAGGGAAAAAGTCCAGGATTTTGATGGGGAAATTAAGCTGGAAACACTGATAGACAATAACTTTGACCTGATTCGGGAGAATATTGCCGGTGTTATCGCTCAATCAGCTAATATTTCTATCGGAGAACTGCCGGACGGAGAACCGCCGGATAAGAAAATGGACGTGAATTATATATCAGTGGGGGATTTATCTGATACCCTCCTTGAAGCTCTGGGACAGAAGCGCCATAAAATAATTAGTGCATTTGTAGAAATCCTTCAGGAAAAGAGCAAAGACCAAAAGCTTCCTGAAAAGCTAACCCTCCCCCTTAGCAGTATTATTAATAATACTGCAGTAAACTATCTGGTTGAAAATAAAACAGAAATCCTGAAAAATAATTTGCTCCCGGTAAAAAGTCCATCTTTGAATAGAGAAAAAACCTCCCGTAAAATAACAGATAAATTGATCGGTTTCCTGGATAAAAACCTTAAGCTGCTGCTGGAAGGACAAATATCAAAAACCATTGCCAGCAATCTAAATCAGGTCTCTGAAAAAGAGCTGCAGAAATTAATTGAAGAATTCATGGGTAAGGAACTCAAACCGATAACCCTTTTCGGGGGGATACTCGGCCTACTTGCAGGGGCCCTGCTTTTCTTTTTCAAAACCAGAACAAACCTTCCCTTTAATTACTCCCTTTTCCTTTCAGCCGGAGTTTATGGCCTGATTGGTTATTTAACCAATGTTATAGCGATTAAGATGATCTTCCGGCCCTACCAGAAAAAGAATTTACTTGGGTATAAACTGCCATTTACTCCAGGTTTAATTAGTCGCGAAAAGGAGAGATTCGCTGCTGCCCTGGGTAACTTTATTGATAGAGAATTATTAAATGAGCACCGACTAAGTAATCTCTTCAGCAAAAAACGAAAATCTCTTGAAAAAAAAGTGCTGGATTATTTACTGGATAGTAATAAACAGATAATAAAGAGGGCTCTTCTTTCTAACCGGAAAGCCCTTGCCAGGAGTCTCACTGCTTTTATACAGAATAATGGCAGTCAATTTCTTAATAGAGATAATGCTCTACTTAAAAATCTTTTTCAAAACAAAACTTTCGGGAGTTCTTTTAAATCCAGTAAAATAAATGACGAATTCAAAAATCCATTGAATAAAACAATGCTTAAGCTTTCTGAGCAGGCAAAACCGGGATTATTAAAAGTCATATTATCATTTAAAGAAAAAGAAAAAACAGCAGCAGCTTTCTTCCCCGGTCTGAAGGATAGTAACCCCTTTTTAAAGCAATATTTAGAGAATAAAATTAAAAATGTACTTAATAAACTGATTACAATTCTGGAAAATCTACCTTCCCCTAAAACACCAGAAAAACCAGGAAAACACCGGGAATATCCGGTCAGCTTGATAGTAAATAAAGAACTGGCAGCAAAAATTACTCCTGTTTTATTTAGAAAAGGTCTATCTGTCTTATGTACCCCTGCTCTATTCCAGAGTTTATCGGGAGTTTTACAAAATAGTCTAAAGCAGAGAAAAAGCAATATTAAGGAATATATTAAAATCAGAATAAAAAAAGAAGCCGGTTTATGGTATCAAACAGGGAAATTAATCGACCTGGACCAGACCCTCGACAGTTTTGTTGATGAACTAATTGATTATGGGTTCCCAAAATTTATTAGTATATATCAGGATGAGCTTCAGGATATATTTGCAGAGAGGCTTCCAATAACAGCAGAAACAGAGCTTAAAACTATTGATAGCAATTTTCATGAACCCCTGGAGGTCTTTTTTGAGCAATTTTGGAATCCGGTCAATCAAAAAGAACTCAGTAATATAATAAAAGAAATTATAAACAGGGAAAGATCTCAAGAATATCTCTCATATATCTGTACTGAAATAAGTGCTAATCTCCAGCAACAAAGGGAAACCATCTTAACTGTAATCAGCGATTTTCTCAGCCCGGTTTTAAATAAATATATAATGGAGAAGGAGTTCAGAGAAATTCTTGCCGGGCTTGATGAGCAGGAAATTGCTAAACTGCTGGATAACTTATTCTTGCTGCTCAAAAATAACTCTGCAGTAAATGAATTAACAGGGAAAATGAGCGAACACATTTATGGTCTTCTTCTTGATAAAGGAATTGAATATTTTCTAAATCCCAGGCAGCTGGAAAAAAGTCTTCAGGAAATATTTCAGAATATTATTCAGGAGCAAAATACTGCTGAAAATCTGCAAAAAGAGCTGCTGGAAATAATAAAAAAAATAGCCAGGAAACTGGACCTGGCTCTGGAAAAGGAGACCATAGAAGCTATCTTAAGTATAATAATCAGCTCAATTATTGACAGCCTTCAAAATAATCTCCGCGAACTGATTGGCGAACTTGATATTGCCGGAGTAAGTAAATATCAGGTGTCAGCAATGAATGGCCGGGAGCTGGAAGAGCTATTCTATTCTTTTGCAGGAAAATACCTGACAAAACTGGAAGTTTACGGTCTATCAGGCAGTCTTCTGGGATTACTCAATGCCCTGTTAAATATGAAATAAGGTTAAATTACTGCTGGTATCCGGACAGGAAATGGTCCAATCGCTTTAGGGCATCTTCCAGTTCTTCTTTTCGAGGCAAAAATACAATCCGGAAATGATCCGGCTCAGGCCAGTTAAAGGCTGTGCCCTGAACCAGCAGGACCTTCTGCTGTAAAAGGAAATCGAGAATAAATTTCTCGTCATTCTTAATATTAAACTTCCTGGTATCTATTTTAGGGAATAAGTACAGGGCAGCCCCGGGTTTAACACAGCTAAGCCCGGGGATGGAATTGATCATCTCACAGGCACAATCCCGCTGTTCCCTCAGTCGTCCCCCGACAAGGACCAGATCATCAATACTTTGATAACCCCCCAGTGAAGTTTGAATAGCATACTGTGACGGAACATTGCTACATAGACGCATGGCAGCCAGCATATTTAATCCTTCAATATAATCACCGGCCCCAGGCTTATTCCCGCTGAGCATCATCCATCCTGCCCGGAAACCGGCAATCCGGTGTGATTTTGACAGACCATTAAGAGTAACAATCAGAATATCATCAGCCAGAGTAGCTGCTGAGATATGCTCAAGGTTCTCATCATAAATTATCTTTTCATAAATTTCATCAGCAAAGATTATAATTCGTTTTCCCGGGCAATTTTCACAATTTCTTCAAGAATTTCAAGCGGATAAACAGCCCCTGTAGGATTATTAGGGTTTATAATTACAATCCCTTTGGTCTTTTCTGTAACCTTTCCTCTGATATCATCAATATCCGGCAACCAGTCCTGAGCCTCATCACAGATATAATGGACTGGTGTCCCTCCAGCTAGATTAACAGCCGCAGTCCAGAGTGGATAATCAGGGGCAGGAAGTAAAATCTCATCCCCATTGTTTAACAATCCCTGCATCGTCATAACAATTAGTTCACTGACTCCATTCCCGATATAAATATCTTCTATCTGGACATCAAGAATTCCCTTAGCCTGGTAATACTGCATAATTGCCTTTCGGGCTGGAAATATCCCTTTAGAATCACAGTACCCCTGGGCTTTTTTAAGATTAAAAATAACATCATGAATTATTTCATCAGGTGCTTCAAGTCCGAAAGGAGACGGATTACCTACATTTAGTTTAATTATATTAAAACCCTCTTCTTCCAGTTTTTGAGCCTCTTCCAAAACCGGGCCTCTGATATCATAACAGACATTATTTAATTTATAGGACTTCTGAAACTTTCGCACTAAATAACCTCCGTTTTTTCTGCTCAAATTCACCTTCAGTTTTGAAATGAAAAAGATATATTGAATATCGGACACACATGATTACGGGTCTACAGTTACCTTCTTCTCCTCTACAAGGTATTTACTCAGAGCCCGACCAATTATTAATACCAGTATGGCCGCCACAACTGCTTCTGGAATACCGTGAATGGCTCCTACCGAAACTGCCGCCTCCAGTGGTAAATACCCCCGGAGTACAGCCAGCCCCAGGGCCAGCACTGTATTTGTCAGGCTTCCAGTTATACCAGCAATTATATAGGCCAGATTGATGTTAAAACGCTTTCCCATAAGGAAAAAGAAATAGGTAACTAAGGCAATTAAAATCCTTGGCAGAATAGCCACCAACGGATCTGCAAAAATAGCATTTGTTGCCTGCAGAAAACTGAAAATACCGAAAATCAAACCTATTAACCCACCAACCAGCGGACCCTCCAGTACAGTTCCCAGGATTACCGGGACATGCATAATGGTAACCTTTCCCGCCACAGTAGGAACCGGAATTAATCCCAATCCACTTAAACCCAGAACAATCGACACCGCACCCAGCATACCAGCAACAACAATCTTTCTTGTGCTAAGTTTCATCATTATTCTCCTCCCAGTCATAATTTTAGATCCAGGGGATCTTTTCTATGTTTACATTATATTCTGCATAAAAGCAAAAAATCCTTTTTTTTAAAGAAAATAAAGGACAGTGTTTTTTACACTGCCCTTTTTAGGATCTTCTATTATGTATTTTCTATGCTGAAGCTCTGAGTAATAATCGTGGTGATAACAAAACCTGTCTCTCATTAATATTTTCACCACTGATTAATTTTAAGAGTAAATTTATAGCAACTCTCCCCATTTTTACACTGGGTAATTTAATTGTGCTTAAAGGTGGTTCCATAAATTCACCGATTTGAATGCCATCATAACCCATAACAGCTATCTCTTCAGGTATTTGTACATTCTCTTCCTTTAAAGCCCTTATTACCCCGATTGCCATTAAATCATTGGCAGCAAAAATGGCTGTGAATTCTTTATTTAATTGACATAATTCACGGGTAGCTTTATAGGCACCTTCCTGAGTAAAATCAGCATACCTGATCAATTCTTTATCAAGCTCCAGATCAGCCTCTTGAAGTGCTCTCTTATAACCCTTTAAACGGTATTTCCCGGCTACCAGTTTTGAGGAACCACTTATGGTAGCAATCTTTTCGTGTCCGGATTCTATCAGGTAATTAACAGCCTGATAGGCTCCAGTTTCATTGTCAACTTCCACCCAGCAAAGTTCTTCTCCAGACATGGGATTACCCAGAAAAACAAAGGGAATCCCTTTTCCACTTAAGATTTCAATCCGGGGGTCATTAATAAACGGCTCGGTTAGAATAATACCATCAGGATTA
>Ga0079223_10003117_pt1 | contig 10437 bp, 9 predicted proteins | sample Stecom2011_FD_75072 | JGI IMG/M metagenome (GOLD analysis project Ga0079223, IMG submission 75072) | Agricultural soil microbial communities from Utah to study Nitrogen management - Steer compost 2011 | ecosystem: Environmental > Terrestrial > Soil > Agricultural land | place: USA: Utah...
CAGACCCACGCCCAACTGTGCCCCGACGTAGAGGATAGACTTCGACTCTTCAGGGAAGATCAGCGCACTTAGGTCAGGTAGCAGCAGCCCGAAAAGCGACGGGCCTAGCACGACGCCTGCAATCATCTCGCCGACCACTTGCGGTTGGCCGAGGAAGCGCTTGCCAAACCATCCGATGGCTCGCGCTGCGGCGACGATGACAAACAATTGGATGAAGAAAACTACGCTGAGTTCTGCAGCCGTCACCACCCCTCTCCCCACCGGCCACTGGTAACGCTATCATAGCGTAGCTCTCGCGCGGTGCCTAATGGAAGATGGCGCTGGCGTCCGATCCGCTGGCGTTCACCAGATCCTGACGCGTTGCTCGGGCGGCAGGTACAGATCATGGTCTGCGGTGACGTTAAAAGCCTGATACCATGCGTCAATGTTGCGGACCGCGAGGGCTCGGAAGTTGCCGGGAGCGTGAACACCGGTCGCGATGCGCTGGCGCAGAGCGGCATCGCGCGTCTTCGTCGCCCATGCCTGAGCGAATGCGATGAAGAAGCGCTGATCCCCCGTGAAACCGTCGATCACCGGGGCTTCCTTGTCGCCGAGCGATGCCCGATAGGCATCGTAGGCCGCCGCCAGTCCAGCAACGTCGGCGATGTTCTCGCCCAGCGTCAGTTCCCCGTTCACGTACAGGCCGGGGAGCGCTTCGTACTGGCTGTATTGCTCCGCCAGCGCACTTCCGTTTTGCTGGAAGACCTGGAGGTCTGCTGCAGTCCACCAGTCGCGCATCAGTCCGGTGCGATCGAACGCGGAGCCGGCATCGTCGAAGCTGTGGCTGATCTCGTGCCCGATCACGGCGCCGATAGCTCCGTAATTGAAGGCCGCATCGGCTGCCGGATCGAAGAACGGCCGCTGCAGGATCGCGGCAGGGAAGTTCATGGCGTTCTGCACCGGCAAGTTGACGGCGTTGACCAGTTGGGCGTTCATCCACCACTCGCGGCGGTTGAGCGGCTTGCCGACTTTGGCAAGCTGCTGGCGGTAATAATGCAGCTCCGCCGCTTGCTTGTTCGCATAGGCCGCGCCGGGCGCGAGTTCGAGCGCGGAGTAGTCGGTCCACACGTCGGGATAGCCGACGCCGACCTCCATCCCCTCCGCTTTGGCCTTGGCTTCCTGCTTCGTGGCCGGCGCCATCCAGTCGAGCTGATCGATCCGGGTTGAGAACGCTGCCTTGATGTTCTCGACCATGTTCTGGATCTGCGTCTTTGCCGAGACTGGGAAGTACCGCTCCACATAGAGCCGCCCCAGGGCATCACCGATATGGGCGTTCACCGCCGCCAGGGCTCGTTTATCGCGCGGGCGTTGTTGTTCTTGGCCGGTGAGCTGGGTGCCGTTGAAGGCGAAGTGAAGCTCGTCGATCTCGGTGGGGAGGACGGATGCGTTCTTGTTGATCTGGTGGAAGATCAGCCAGTCCTTCCACGCTTCCACGGGCTCGGATTCCACGAGCGCGGCTAGCTTCGGGATGGAGCCCGAGTGGTAGGCATTGAACCTCTCCTGCCCGCCCAATTGCGCCGCAGCGAAGAAGGTCGGCCAATCGAGCCCGGGCGCCTTGCGAGGGAAATCGGCCGCGCTCCAGATCTCTTTGGCCTTGGACCAATCCTCGCTTTCCTCACGCGTCGCATGTGCACGCGCGATCTTGACCTCGAGGTCCCAGATCCGCTCCGCTCGCGCCGCCGCGTCGTCGATCCCGGCTGCTTCGAGCATGTCGACGAGATATCGGCGGTAGGCCGCCTGGTGCGCCCTCATCGCCGCATCGGAGGAAAGGTAATACTCCCGCTCAGGCATGCCGAGGCCGCCCTGCAGCAGGTACGGCATGACCTCGCGTTCGGCGAGGGCCTGGGTGACGAACAGGCCGAACAGATTCTCGGTGGTCATGTCCGTCGCGTTGAGCGGATCGACGTCGGCGCGCAGAGTGGCGCCGAGCACGCGGGCCAGATCGGTCTTGTTGCGGATCGCCTCGATACGGCCCAGGTCGCTGGCAATCGGCTGCATCCCGAGCCGATCGATCGTCGCCGAGTCGAGGAACGCATCGTAGAAGGTCTTCACCCTCGCCCCGCTGGTGCCGGGTGCCGGCTCCGACTGCTGGAGCTCGCCGATCAAGGTCGCGAGGTTCTGCTCGGTCTGCTCGTTGGCGATCCAGAAGCCGCCGATGCTCGAGCGATCGGCGGGTATCTCCGTCGCCTCCATCCAACCGCCGTTGGCGTAGCTGTAGAAGTCGTCGCCCGGATCGACCGAGAGATCCATCGCCGCCAAATCGATGCCCGATACCGTGGCCGCTGCATCCTGGGCCGCCTGTTCGTCGCCGTTCGCACAAGCCGCTGGGCCCAGAGTGAGCGTAGCGATGCCGAGGAGAAGGGCGGGAAGCAGGCGTGAATTCATCAGGACTCCGTTCAGGGTTCGCGCAGTCGGCGCGGGTGGATCATCGCGGGGATCGGCCCGTCACGGTCGGTGAGCGCGGCAGAGGACCCGCTGCGCATGATGCGCAGTTCGCGGCTTCAATCAACCGGCTAAACGGCCGAAGCACTTCGTTCCGGCATAGTGGGCCGCATCGCCGAGTTCTTCCTCGATCCGGATCAGCTGGTTGTACTTGGCGAGCCGGTCCGACCGCGCCAGCGATCCGGTTTTGATCTGGCCGCAGTTGGTGGCGACCGCGAGGTCGGCGATCGTCGCATCCTCCGTCTCGCCCGAGCGATGGCTCATCACCGCGGTGTAGCCGGCACGGTGGGCGATATCGACCGCCTGCAGCGTCTCGGTCAGCGTGCCGATCTGATTGACTTTCACCAAGAGCGAGTTGGCCAGCCCCTTGCCGATGCCCATGCGCAGCCGCTCGGGATTGGTGACGAACAAGTCGTCGCCGACCAGTTGCACCCGGTCTCCGAGCCCGTCGGTGAGCGCTTTCCAGCCTTCGAAGTCATCCTCGCTCATCCCGTCTTCAATCGAACGGATCGGGTAAGCGTCGCAGAGGTCGGCCAGATAGCGCGCGAATTCCTCCGGAGAGAGGCTCAGCCCTTCCCCCCTGATTTCGTACTTTCCGCCCTTGAAGAACTCGGTCGAGGCGCAGTCGAGCGCGAGCACCACATCTGTGCCAGGCTTGAAACCGGCCTGCTCGATCGAGGTCATGATGAAGTCCAGCGCGTCCCGGGTGCTGGCAAGCATGGGAGCAAACCCGCCCTCGTCGCCGACCGAGGTAGAAAGCCCCTTGTCGTGCAAGCCCTTCTTGAGCGTGTGGAAGATCTCGGCGCCCCAGCGCACGGCCTCGGCCAGCGTCGGTGCACCGACCGGCATGACCATGAATTCCTGGAAGTCGATCGGGTTGTCGGCATGCTCGCCGCCGTTGACGATGTTCATCATCGGCACCGGCAGCACATGCGCCGACACGCCGCCGACATAAGCCCACAGTGGCATGCCGCGCGCATCGGCGGCCGCTTTGGCTACCGCCAAGCTGACTCCCAGAATCGCGTTGGCACCGAGCCGCGCCTTGTTCGGCGTGCCGTCCAGCTCGATCATGGCCAGGTCGAGCTCGCGCTGCTCTTCGGCATCGTAGCCGACCAGGCGCTCGGCGATCTCGCCGTTGACGGCGGCCACCGCCTTGGAGACTCCCTTTCCAAGATAACGGCCCTTGTCGCCGTCGCGCAGCTCGACCGCCTCGTGCGCGCCGGTCGAAGCACCCGAAGGAACCGCGGCCCGGCCCACACTGCCGTCCTCCAGCATCACGTCGACTTCGACTGTCGGGTTGCCCCGCGAGTCCAGAATTTCGCGGCCGTGGATATCGATGATAGCGGTCATTTGGCGCTCCGAGGGAAGACGGAATTTTCCGCGAGTGTGGTAATCTGGCAAGACACCCTTGCATCGGGCGTCACGCGCCTCCTATGCGGCGGAACCGACCGGTGCAACCCGCGTTGGTTTGGGCAACTGAGAGGGGGGTTCCTCCCCCTTCCGATCAAGCCCCTGGCGGATCAATGGAAAGGGATATCATGGCCGAAACTGCCGCTAAGACCCCGAAGCCGCGCAAGACCACTGCGAAGTCCGGCATCGACAGCAACGGAACCGACGCGGGCACCGACGTCGCCGTCCAATCCCACCGGGACGAAGCCAAGTCACGCTTCAACGCCGCGCTCGACGAGGCCCGCGCGGGAGCCGCCGCTCTCGGCGCCGGTGCCAAGGAGCGCGCGGACGGTTATCGCAATCAAGCCCGCGCCCGCGGCGAAGATTGGACCGGCGAAGCCAAGACCAAGGCACTCGAACTGGCGCGCGAAGGCAAGTCGAAAGCCAGCGAGGCTCTCACCGGGCTGAGCCGCGTCGTCGATGAGAACGCGCCGGTCCTCGAAGAAAATCTCGGCCCGAAGTATGCCGGCTACGCACGGTCCGCTTCACGCAAGCTCCAAGACACCGCAACGACCCTTGATCAACGCAGCATCGAGGAACTGGGCGAAGACGCGCGTGAGTTCGTGCGCAAGAGCCCGGGGACGGCGGTTGGCCTAGCCGCGCTCGCCGGTTTCCTTCTGGCCCGCATCTTTCGCCGGTGACGTCCGCCGACGACGATCTCGCCGTCCCGCTCCGGCGGGGCGGTGACGTCGCGCCCGAAATCGATACACCCCCGCTTGAGGATGCGCCCGAGGATGCGGAGGAGACTCTGCGATCGCTTCGCGAAGACGTCGAAGCGCTAATTGCGGACGGCCGCACTTACCTGCAGAGCGAACTGCTCTATCAGAAAACTCGCGCCGCGTTCGTCGCCGATCGCGGGAAGTCGGCACTGGTCTATGGGGCAGCCGGAGCCTTGCTGGGGCTCCTTGCGCTGATCGGCCTCACCGTCGGTCTGATCATTGCCATGACGCCGCACCTCACGGCGTGGGGCGCCAGTGCGCTCGTCGTCGGGCTGCTGCTGCTCGGCGCGGGCCTTGCGGTCCGCACGGCGATGGCGCGGTGGACGTCGCTGATGGGCGCGATCGGCGGGGATGACGGAGGGAAGACGTGAGCGACCTGCAAAGACAACTCGCCGAAGACAAGGCGGTGCGCGATGCGGCGCTGGCTTTGCTGTAGGCCGACATCGCCTTGGTTCGCGCCGATGTCGAACAGCGCGGGATCGGCGGCCGTATTTCCCATCGGCTCAGCGATAGCACGATGGACATGATCGACGATGCTGTCGATTATGCCGAAGAGAACAAGAGCAAGGTGGCTGCCGGCATTGCGGCGATCGTTATTTGGTTTGCTCGCGGACCGATACTGGACGGGCTGGCTGCCTTTCTCGGCCTCGACGAACAAGAAGAGGAACCCAGCGCCTGAACGGGCCGTTCCGCGCTTGATTGATCCATCCAGGAGTTGACACGATGACCGACGCCAGCCGCACCGATCTCAAGAAGAAAGTGGAAGAAGGTCAGGCTCGCCACGCCGATCTCGACCGCACGACCATTGTCGACCGCGCCGGCGAGTCCGCAATTGAAGCGAAGGACAAGTTCGTCGCTTTCGCCAAGGAGCATCCGGTTGCCACCATAGCGGGCGGTGTCGCGCTCGGCGTGCTTATCAGCAGCCTGTTCAAGCGCTCTCCCACCCGCCGGGCTGCGAACCGAGCGGCGGGGAAAGCAGCCGGACTGGCGGCACTCGGGGCCGAACTGGCGCTGAACTATGCCCACCAAGCGATGGACGCTGCGCAAGATGCCGGGCGCGCTGGCGCGAAGCAGTTGGATCGCGTGAGCCATACGGTGTCCAAGGCCGGCCGCCATGCTGCTCATCGCGCCAGCGATGCCAGCGAGAGCGCACTCGAGGCGACCCGCGATACCGGTCAGCGACTACGCAAGGCGCTCCGTAGCCGCCTCGATTGAGCTATTCTGTCAGCGCGCCGCGCTGGGATGGTTGCGGACGATACGAAAATCGGTCAAGGCCGCGCATTGGCACGAAAGGCTGAACGAATGTCCAAGCAGTTGTTGCACCTGGTGATGGGCGGCCGGGTGAAAGATCCGCGCGGTCTCGAGTTCCAGGATCTCAACGACATTCACGTAGTCGGCATTTACCCCAACTACGCCGCCGCCGAAGAGGCGTGGCGCGGCCATGCCCAGCGCACGGTGGACGATGCGGAAATGAAATACGTGATCGTCCACTTGCACCGGCTGCTGGAGCCGGAACTACCCGACGTAGAGGCGTAAGCGCCGCCTTACCTTCATCTCCCCGCAACTGCGGGGAGATGAAAGGCGCCGATCAGATAAATTCGATCTTCTGGACTTGATAGAAGCGGTCGCCGGAAGGCACGGTGACTTCCACGTCGTCGCCGACTTGTCTGCCGATCAAGGCACGGCCAAGCGGCGACTCGTACGAGATGCGCCCCTGCCGGACGTCGGCTTCGGTCTGTCCGACGATCTGATAGCGCTGCGGCTTGTCGTCGTCGTCGAGCACGGTGACGGTGGCACCGAACACCACCCGATCGCCGGAAAGCGTCGCGGGATCGATGATCTGCGCCCGGCTGACACGGTCTTCCAGATCGGCAATTTGCGCCTCGATCTGGCCTTGGCGTTCCTTGGCTGCGTGATATTCGGCGTTCTCGGATAGATCGCCGTGGGCGCGCGCTTCCTCGATGGCATCGACGACGCGAGGCCGCTCCTGCCGTAGCGCCTGGAGGTCAGCGGTCAGCTTTTCGTAGCCTTCCGCGAGCATCGGAACTCGTTCCATGGTCATCCCTGTCCAACTACCAACCGTCAAAAAGAACCCTGCTCCGCCAACGCCTTTATTCCGAGGGTGCGCGGTACCGCAGATATTCAATTGTCGGGAAACGTTCAGCTATAATAGTCTTGCAGAGGCCGAACCGCAAGGTCGCCCACCTTCACCGAGGCAATCGCCCTCGCCACCGCCGCTGAGCCTGCTGCCGTGGTGTAGTACGGTACCTTGCCTGCAACCGCGGAGCCGCGGATGGATTGGCTGTCCTTGTGGCTCTGCCAGCCTTCCGTGGTGTTGAAGATCAACGCGATGTCGCCATCGACTATCTTGTCGACGATGTGAGGACGCCCTTCCGCCACTTTGTTCACGCGCTCGACGGGAACCCCCGCGTTGGCAAGATACTGCTGTGTCCCTCCGGTCGCGACGACGTTGAAGCCGGCCGCGACGAGTTGCCTCACCGGTTCCAGGACATAGGGCTTGTCGCTGTCCTTTACCGACACGAACAATGTACCGCTTTCGGGAAGTGCGGTCCCTTCGCTCAGCTGCGCTTTGATATAGGCGGTGGGGAAATCGCAATCGATCCCCATGACTTCGCCGGTCGACTTCATCTCGGGTGACAGCACCGGGTCCGAGCCGGGGAAGCGCCCGAACGGAAACACGGCTTCCTTCACCGTCATGTAGTCGATCCGCCAGTCGACCTTCGGCAGGTCGGCCAGCTTTTCGCCTGCCATCGCTCGCGCCGCGATCTTGGCGATCGGGGTACCGATGGCCTTGGCCACGAAAGGTACCGTACGGCTCGCCCGCGGGTTGACCTCGATGAGATAGACCTCGCCGTCCTTGACCGCGAACTGCACGTTCATCAGCCCTTTGACGCGGAGCGCGAGCGCGAGCGCCTCGGCCTGCTTCTCCATCTCGGCCACGATCTCGTCGGGCAGGCTGTAAGGCGGCAAGGTTGCGGCGCTGTCGCCCGAATGGACGCCGGCCTCCTCGATGTGCTGCATCACGCCGGCGATCACGACCTGCTCGCCGTCGCAGAGCGCATCGACGTCGCACTCGATCGCGTCGCGCAAGTACTGGTCGATCAGCACCGGACTGTCGCCCGATACGTTCACCGCCGTGGCGATATAGGAATCGAGCTGCGCCTCGCTGTCGACGATTTCCATCGCCCGCCCGCCGAGCACGTAGCTGGGCCGCAGCAGCACCGGGTAACCAATCCGATTGGCTGCAGCGACAGCCTCGTCGCGGCTCTTGGCCAGGCCGTTCATTGGCTGCTTCAAACCGAGCTGGTTGACCAGCTTAGCGAAGCGCTCACGGTCTTCGGCGAGATCGATGGCGTCAGGCGACGTGCCGAGGATGGGGATGCCGGCCTTCTCCAGCGCGCCTGCGAGCTTCAGCGGAGTCTGGCCGCCGAACTGGACGATAACGCCGACGAGTTCACCCTTCGAATGCTCGACACGCAGGATCTCGAGCACGTCCTCTGCCGTCAGCGGCTCAAAGTAGAGCCGGTCCGAGGTGTCGTAGTCGGTCGATACCGTCTCCGGATTGCAGTTGACCATGATCGTCTCGTACCCCGCCTCGCTGAGCGCGAAGCAGGCGTGGACGCAGCAGTAATCGAATTCGATCCCTTGTCCGATGCGGTTGGGTCCCATGCCCAGGATCACGATCTTGCGCCGATCGGAAGGCTCGGCCTCGTTCTCCGGCTCGCCAAAGCTCGGCGCCTCGTAGGTTGAGTACATGTACGGCGTGATCGCCTCAAACTCGGCCGCGCAGCTATCGATGCGCTTGAACACCGGCAGCACGCCGAGCCGCTGACGCAACTGGCGCACTTCCTCTTCGCTGGTCGCACCGGCCATAGCCACGAGCGCGTCGTGCAGCAGACCAGAGCGCCGCGCCTGCGTTTCCGCCATGCCGCCGGCCACGCCCACCGAGCGCACCGCCAAAGTAGCGAGCCGCCTGTCCGAGAAGCCCATCGCCTTGAGCCGCCGAAGACCTTGGGCGTCCTGAGGCAGGCCGTTCTGGCCGATCATCGCCTCTTCGTAGATGATCTCTTCGATGTGCCGCAGGAACCAGGGATCATAGTGCGTGACGGCCTGGATTTCCTCGACGGTGAAGCCTTCGCGGAACGCCTGTGCCACCTGGAGCAGGCGGTCGGGAGTCGCGCGACTGAGCGCCGCGGTGATCTCTTCTCGCGGAGCACCTTCCAATTCGAGCACGCGGTTGAAGCCATCGAGCCCGGTTTCTAGGCCGCGCAACGCCTTCTGCAGCGATTCCTTGAAATTGCGGCCGATCGCCATGACTTCGCCGACAGATTTCATCGCAGTCGAAAGCAGCGGCTCGACGCCCTTGAACTTCTCGAACGCAAAGCGCGGGATCTTGGTCACGACGTAGTCGATCGTCGGTTCGAAGCTCGCTGGGGTGGCGCCGGTAATCTCGTTGGTCAGTTCGTCGAGCGTGTAGCCCACCGCCAGCTTCGCCGCGACGCGCGCAATTGGGAAGCCGGTCGCCTTGGAAGCGAGCGCCGACGACCGCGAAACGCGCGGGTTCATCTCGATCACTATCAGCCGGCCATCCTTCGGATTGACCGCGAACTGTACGTTCGAACCGCCTGTTTCTACGCCGATTTCACGCAGCACCGCGATGCTCGCGCTGCGCATGATCTGGTATTCCTTGTCGGTCAGCGTCAGCGCCGGCGCCACCGTGATCGAGTCACCGGTATGCACGCCCATCGGGTCGACATTCTCGATCGAGCAGACGATGATCGCGTTGTCCGCCTTATCGCGGACTACTTCCATCTCGAATTCTTTCCACCCGAGCAGTGATTCCTCGATCAGCACTTCGGTGGTCGGGCTCGCGTCCAGCCCCGAGCGGACGATCGCCTCGAACTCGGACCGGTTGTAGGCAATGCCCCCGCCGGTGCCGCCCAGCGTGAAGCTCGGGCGGATGATCGAGGGGAGTCCGGTGCGCTCCAGGACCGCGTAAGCCTCTTCGACCGAATGCGCGACGCCGCTGCGCGCGCTCTCCAGGCCGATCTTGTCCATCGCCTCGCGAAAGCGCTGGCGATCTTCCGCCTTGTCGATCGCATCGGCATTGGCGCCGATCATCGTCACGCCGTACCTGTCGAGCGTGCCATCGTTGTAGAGCGCCAAGGCGCAGTTGAGCGCAGTCTGCCCGCCCATCGTTGGCAGCAGCGCGTCAGGCCGCTCCTTCTCGATAATCTTGGCCACGATCGCCGGGGTGATCGGCTCGACATATGTCGCGTCCGCGAACTCGGGATCGGTCATGATCGTCGCCGGGTTGGAGTTGACCAGGACGACCCGGTATCCTTCCTCCTTGAGCGCCTTGATCGCCTGCGTTCCCGAATAGTCGAACTCGCAGGCCTGCCCGATGATGATCGGACCCGCGCCGATCACGAGGATCGAGGAGATGTCAGTACGCTTCGGCATTTAGGAGATCATCCCCACAAACTTCTCGAACAAATAGAAACTATCCTGCGGCCCCGGGCTCGCCTCGGGGTGGTACTGCACGCCGAAGGCCTTCTTGCCCTTGATGGCGATGCCCGCGTTGGAGCCGTCGAACAGCGAGACGTGCGTTTCCTCCACCGTATCGGGCAAGGTATCGCGGTCGACCACGAACCCGTGGTTCATGCTGGTGATTTCGACCACGCCGTCTTCGAGCCGCTTGACCGGGTGGTTGGCGCCGCGGTGGCCCTGGGTCATCTTCGCGGTCTTGGCTCCGGCCGCGATGCCG
>Ga0079223_10003118_pt1 | contig 10436 bp, 4 predicted proteins | sample Stecom2011_FD_75072 | JGI IMG/M metagenome (GOLD analysis project Ga0079223, IMG submission 75072) | Agricultural soil microbial communities from Utah to study Nitrogen management - Steer compost 2011 | ecosystem: Environmental > Terrestrial > Soil > Agricultural land | place: USA: Utah...
GGCACGAGAAACAGCTGCTCGCGCTGCAGGCGGGCCAGGATGTCGGCGCTGTCCGCGCGGCCGGTCAGGGTGTTGCACAGCTCGACACAGAACTCGTCCAGTACAGAAGTCTGCTCCAGGAAGCGGCATAACTCGTCCGGCAGTCCGCACAGCACATCTTCGGCAAGGTAATCGGCCAGGTTGCGCTCGGTACCGCTCAGCGCCGTCATGAAGGCTTGGCTGTCGCCGTGGCGCACGAGGGCGTGCCTCGCCAGTTGCAGGGCGGTGATCCAGCCTTCGCTGCGCCGATGCAGATAGTCGAGGTCGGTGTCGGCCAGCTCGAGCAGGGGGAAGCGGCGAAAATACTCCGCCGTCTCGGCGCGACTGAGGCGCAGTTGCGCAGCCCCGACCAGCACCTGGCTGCGCTGATCGGTATCGCCCAGGAACTGCGGCATGCAGCGGCTGCTGATAATCAGATACAGGCGAGGCGGCAAGTTGTCGAGCAGGTACTGGATAACCGTGGGAAAGCCGGGGTGATTGACCCGATGCACATCATCCAGGATCAGGTACAGGTCCTGCCGCAGCCCCACCAGCTCCGTCCGGAGCGTTTCCATCAGGACGTCCATGGGCGGGGGCAGGGATTCGCGCAACAGCGCGGCGGTTCTGCCGCCGAACTCCGGGACTGCCCGTTGCAGCGCGGCCAGCAGGTACGCCAGCAGGCGCCGCGGTTCGGCATCGGCTTCGTCGCAGGTCAGCCAGGCCACCGTTTCCCCCGCCTGCATCAGCCGCCGGCGCAGCAGGGCCAGCAACGTGCTCTTGCCATAGCCGGCCGGCGCGCTGACCAGCAGCAGCGGTCGACGACGGTTGTGCAACAGCTGTTCGACCAGTGCTTCGCGGGGCAGCAGTGCCGGGCTGTCCAGCCCTGCGGGGAACAGCTTGCCGGGCAGGACAATCGGCCAGGGGGCATGGGGATCAAGCACAGTCATGCCAGTACTCCCAGATCCCGGGCGCGCCGTATGGCCTGCGTGCGATTGCGCACCCGGAACTTCTCGTAGATGTTGTGCAGATGCCATTTCACGGTGCCCAGGGCAAGGCCAAGGCACTGGCCGATGGCCTCGTTGGACAGGCCCTCGGCCGCCAGACGAATGACCTCCAGTTCCCGCTCCGTCAGGGCCTCGCCAGGATTCTCCTGCTCGCCCTCGGCCTGCCCGCCCGGCCAGAGACCGATCAGCTCGCGCAGAAAGCCCTGCAGGGCGGGCTGGCGTTCCACCGATTCCAGGCGCTGCAGGAGGTCACGCACCTCCGCGCCCTCCTCGATGAACAGCGCGCGGGCACCCTCCCGCTCGGCGCCCAGCAGGCACTGGGTCAGCAGGCTCTGGGCGCGCTCGTGGTAGCCGAGCCGCTGATAGCTGACGGCGGCCAGCGCATCCAGGCGCAGGCGCTGCAGCTCCTGCCAGCCCGGCGGCAGGAGGCCACGCAGCTGGTTGATCTCGTGCAGCGCCTCGCTGTAGTTGTGGCGAGCCTGGTGCAGGCGCACGCGGGTCAGCCCCAGAGCCCACCGCACGGGGTTGAAGTTCTGCTGTTCGTAACAGCCCATCTGGCGCTCCCAGTCGACCGCCTTCAGGCGCTGCTCGGCGCGCCTGATGCGCTCGGTTCCCGGCTCCTGCAGCAGCGCAAGGATCTCCTCGGCCACCGCCTGGGCATAGAACCGCCAGGACTGATGGCGGGCGGTGAGGTTCTGGACCTCCACGAGGGTGTTCTGGGCCACCCGATTCTGACCCTGCAGGCGTTGCAGACGCGCCAGGCAGAGCATGCCCCGAGCATAGAGATCAATGGGATTGATGACGTCGACGGCGTCCAGGGCAGCGCGCAGCCGCTCTTCCAGACCCTCGAAGCGACCCTGCTGGTAGGCGATCAGCGACGCGCAGATTTCCGGCAGCACCATGGCGGCACCGCCTGGCTCCATGCACGACCTGCCACGGCTGAGCAGTTGCCTGGAAAGCATGTCCGCCTGACACAGGCGGCCCTGCTGCAGGTTGAGGAAGACCTCCAGGTTGCCCAGCTGCATATCCAGATAGTGGCCCTCCAGAAAGTGGTTGCGCTGGCGGGCCAGTCCGATCAGGCGCCGAGCCTGTTCGGGCTGTGCCAGGGCCGCGTGGGCCAGCGCACCCATCAGCAGGATGGCCGCTTCCAGGAAGGCGCTCTGCTGGCCCAGGCGTGTCTCGATCCGCCGAACCAGCGCCACGCATGCGGACAGGTCGTCCTTCTGCAGAGCCAGCATGGCCTTGACCGCCAGCACTGCCAGGCGTCCGTCCTGCAGGGGGCCCTCGTCCAGGTTGGTCCAGCAGGCGAGCAGGTCGTCCAGCACCCGGTTGGCCTCGGCAAGTGACAGCGTGGCCGCCTTGTCCCAGGCATCCACCAGCATGAGAATCGGTTGGCGCTGCACCAGGGCGTCCGGAATCCTGTGGCGCCAGCGATAGAGACGGCGCAGCTGACCGCGATTGATCAGCTCCAGGCCATAGCCGCCCACCAGGGCGGCCAGCATTTCCGCATCCTCGGCCAGGCAGGCATGCTCAATGGCCAGCGCCTGCATGTGGTGGTTGGTGAACCACAGGCTGACCTTGAAATGCAGTTGGCGGAAGCGCTCCGCGTTCTCCCGGCGCAGTCGCTCCTGCAGGAAAGCGGCGAACTGCCGGTGGAAGCGATACCAGCCCCGCTCGCGGTCCAGTGGAATCAGGAACAGCTGGCGGGCCTCGAGTTCCTCGAGCACTTCCTGCCCCTCGTCCCGCCCGGTCAATGCCGCCACCAGCTCACGGTTGAGCCGCGACGGCACTCCGAGGGTGAGCAGCGTTTCCCGCATCCGCGGCGGCTGCTCCTCGAACAGCCGGGTCAGATCATCCGGCCAGGGACTTGCGGGGGTGGGCGATCCGGCCAGCGCCGGGCGGGCGTGCAGCACTCCGGCCAGCCAGCCTTCGGTCTGCCCGTGCAGGGTCTGCAGCGCGTCCTCCTCCAGCGCCGTCCGGGCCTGCACCAACTCTCGTGTCTCGTCGAGGGACAGGGACAGGTCTCCCAGGCCGATTTCCAGCAGTTGCCCCTTGGCACGCAGGGCGGCGAGATTGAATGCCGGCCGCTGATCGCAGGCGATGACGAGGGTCAGACCGGGCGGCGCCAGACGGATGAAGCGGCTGAGCGCGGCCAGCAGGTCGGCATCGGTGATGGCCCAGTCATCCAGCACCAGCAGCAGCGGTCGCGACAGCTCTCCCAGCTCGCTCAACAGGCCTTCCAGGACCTGGGTGGCGGACAGGCCCGCCCCGCTTGCCAGCCGCTTCAGCAGCCCGTCGCCGATGCCGGACAGGTGGATACGCAACGCCCGCAACAGGCGCGCCAGGAAATGGGCAGGCTCGTTGTCGCTGGCTCCCAGCGACAACCAGGTACAGGCAGTGCCCTGCGCCTGTCGGCAGGCGATGAGTTCCGCCAGCAGGCTGCTCTTGCCAGAGCCGGCCGGCGCGCACACCAGTATCAGACGGGCATCGGCATGCTGTGCCAGCAGGCTGTGCAGTCGGCGCCGCAATACATAGCCATCCGGCAGGGCGGCGAGAAACCGCCCGGACGGGTGCGCAAGGCCGCCCACTGTTTCCGAGACGACATCCATGGTCTGAATCCCTTGATGCTTATAGTTATCGTTATGCAAGCCCGGGGGCCCCGGAGGGATGGCCCGATACTACCTACCACTCGTCCGGCTCGCCAGTCATGGAGCAGCCCTAGGACAAGGCACATGAGCGGAATACAATCCCCGTCACGTAACTGCCGCCTGCCTCCATGCCTATCTGTCACCATCACCCGCTGCCCTACCAGGCGGACCCGACCCGGCGCTTTGCCCTGCTGCGCCACGCACCCGGCGCGATACTGCTGGACAGTGGCCGGCCCGCCGCCGGACGGGGACGTTATGATCTGATGTCCGCCTGGCCATTGGCCTGCCTGAGTCCGGAACCCGACGAAGTAGCCAATTCGTTCCTTGCGCGCCTGCGCGAGGCGCTCGCCCTGCTCGGCCCCGCCGCCGCCCCGGCCGGCATGGAGCTGCCGTTCACCGGTGGTCTGATGGGTTACCTGTCCTACGATTTCGGGCGACGCATTGAGCGGTTGATGAGTCAGCCGTTGACCGGCTCCGGTTTCCCGGACGCCCGGCTGGGCCTGTATGCCTGGGCGCTGGTGAGCGACCATGCCCGCCGCACCACGCAGCTGGTGTTCCATCCCGCTCTCGCCGCCGCGGAGCGTGCGCGCCTGATCGCACTGTTCGACTCCGATGCTGCCCCCGTTGAAGCATCCCCGTTCGCCCTGCTGACGCCCTTCCGGGCCGAGCAGGACGCCGAGCAGTACCGTCAGGCGATCCTGCGCATCCAGGAGTACATCCGCGCCGGCGACTGTTACCAGGTGAACTATGCCCAGCGCTTCAGCGCCGCCTGCGACGGCGATGCCTGGCAGGCCTACCTGGCGTTGCGGGCCGCCTGTCCGACCCCCTTTTCCGGCTTTGTGCCGGACCCGGAGGGCACCCTCCTCAGCCACTCCCCCGAGCGCTTCCTGCATGTCTGCGACGGCAGGGTGGAAACCCGACCGATCAAGGGCACCCGCCCCCGCGGGACCACGCCGGCGGAGGATAGACGCCAGGCCGAAGCGCTGCTGAGCAGCACCAAGGATCGTGCGGAAAATCTCATGATCGTCGACCTGCTGCGCAACGATCTGGGGCGCAGCTGCCGGACCGGATCGGTGCGGGTTCCCCAGCTGTTCGCGCTGGAGAGCTACCCCAACGTGCACCATCTGGTGAGCGCGGTGACCGGCGAGCTGGCCGCCGGCAGGGACGCGCTCGACCTGCTGGCCGGCGCCTTTCCGGGCGGCTCCATCACCGGCGCGCCGAAGATTCGCGCCATGCAGATCATCAACGAGCTGGAGCCCAGCCGGCGCTCCATCTACTGCGGCTCACTCCTCTACCTGGACGTGCGCGGCAATCTGGACAGCTCCATTGCCATCCGCAGCCTGCTGGTCAGGAACGGCGAGATCAGCTGCTGGGGTGGCGGCGGCATCGTCATGGACTCCGAATGGCAGGCCGAATACCGCGAATCCATCGCCAAGGTCGAGGTACTGCTGCGCACCCTGGAACAGCTTCGCCCCCAGGGCCGCTGAAACCCTCTTCCGGGCGCCGGCCGTCCCGCCACTGCGCGGCAAATGGTCCCAAATGTGACGGCTCCGCCCGATGGCGACTCGGCAGCGGCGCGCAGCTTGCTTAAACTGCGCGCTTGCCTCGCAGTTCTCGAAGGATTCACATGCCCAGCCTGAATCGCCTCATCCTGATCAACACCCACCTCAAGGGTGTCGTCGAGCTGGTGGTGGACGACCACACCAACATCTGTGGCACCAACGCGTCCGGCAAGACCACCCTGCAGCGCCTGGTGCCGGTGTTCTACGGCGAGTATCCGAGCCGCGTGGTGCCGGCCACCCGCGACAGTTTCGAGCGCTGGTATCTGCCCACCGAGCAGAGCTTCATCGTCTACGAATACCAGCGCATGGACGACGAGCCGTGCCAGGCGATCCTGGCAGCCAGCAGCGATGGCCGGGGCGTGGACTATCGCCTGGTACACAAGGGCTTCGATCTGGAGGACTACATCCGCAGCCGCCAGGGCGACAGCATCGTCTGCCGCACCATGAACGAGCTGGGCCGCCATTTCCGTTCGCTGGGCATCACCGTCAGCAACCAGCTCAATACCCGCCAGTACCGGGCGATCATCCAGAACGACCGTACCCTGCTGGCCGCCGACAGCCAGCGCAGCGAACTGCGCCAGCTGGCGCGCCAGTTCTCCCTGTGCAGCGGCGAGCACAGCCTGCGCCATATCGAGAAGCTGGTGCGCGCCGTGCATTCGCGCGAGGGCAAGATGGAGACCATCAAGTCGATGGTTGCCGCCATCCTCGAAGAAGACGGCGTCGCCCCGCCGACCACCCACCTCAGCGCCCAGAAGGTGGAGCAGTGGATTCGCGACAGCCAGCTGATCCAGGGCTTTGCCGACCTGCGCCCCGATTTCGCCCTGCTGGAGCGCGATTTCCTCGAGCTGCAGAGCTGCGAGGCGCGCCTGAGCGGTCTGCTGCAGGCCTTCCGCACCGACGAGCCGCAGCTGTTCGCCCGCCAGGAGACCCTGAAGAGCGAGCTGGAGCAGCTCGGCTTCGAGCTCAACCACCTGGAAGGCAACTGGAAGGAGCAGCGCGATGCCCTGAACCTGGCGCTGTCCCAGGTCCAGGCCCGCATCACCAGCGACGAGGAGCAGCTCAACCATATCGAAGAGCAGTACCAGCAGTACCTGGACTCGGACATCGACCAGGCCAAGGCCGACCTGGAAAAGCTCGACGGCTGGAAGCTGGAACTGGACAACCTCAAGGAACGCCTGCGCCTGCTCACCGAGCAGCATGCCGACGTCCAGAACGCCTACCTGGAACGCAAGCAGATCGTCCAGGAGCGCCAGCAGGAAGCCCTGGATCGCCTGCGCGGCCAGGAAGACAAGGTGCGCGACGAGCTGGCCAGCCGCACCCAGCAGAAGCACGATGCACTCAGCCAACTGGACAAGTCCTTCGCCAACCGCCGCCAGGAAGCCGAGACCGGCTACCGCGAGCAGAAGCACGCCCGCGAGCTGGAGCGCAAGGAGCATGAGCAGCGCATCAACCAGTTCGGCTACAGCGAGGAGGAAGGCCGCAGCCTGGACATCCTCGATAGGCGCCTGGAAGAGGCCGACGAGAAGCGCGACGCCGCCAGCCAGCAGGTCGAGAGCCTGACCCAGCAGGAGCGCCAGCTGCTGCGCCAGCGCGAGGAACTGGCCCAGCAGCACCAGCTGGCCGCCCGCAAGGTGGCCGAGCGCGAACAGGACAAGCAGGCGGCCGAGCGGCTGCTCTACCCCGGCCAGCACACTCTGCTGGAATTCCTGCGCCGCGAACAGCCGGGCTGGGAACAGCATCTGGGCAAGCTGATCGAACCTGGCCTGCTGCAGCGCACCGACCTCAAGCCGGCGCTGAGCGACACGCCCGCCGACAGCTTCCACGGGCTGCGCCTGGACCTGGCCATGCTGCCCGTCCCGGAACATGCCGCCGACGAGACCGCCCTGCGCACCCGGGTCCAGCAGGCCACAGACAACCTGCAGGCGGCCCGCAATCACCAGGAGGAGCTGGAGGCCCAACTGGCAGAACAGAACGCCGCCCTGGACGCGCTCAATTCCCGCCTCGCCCAGGCACGCACCGAGCTGCAGCGCCTGAAAGACGACCGCCAGCGCCTGCGCGAGGAACGCGCGGCCCTCAAGGAGCGCCTGGATGCCGCGCTGGCCGAGCGCCGTCTCGCCGCGCGCAAGCAGCTGAGTGCCCTGGATGAAAGCCTGACCCGCCTGGCCGCGGAGCACGAAAGCCTGCTGGCGGAGCTGGAGGAACAGCACAAGGATGCCCGTCTGGAAGCCTCCGCCCACTGGCAGCAGGTGATCCAGGACCTGGAGCAGCGCCTGGCGCAACTGCGCAGCCAGATGGACGAACAGCGCGCCCAGAGCCAGGCCGAGCTGGCCGCCTGCGAGAGCTGGTATCGCAACGAGCTGAAATCCCGCGGCGTCGACGAGTCCCAGCTCATCGAGCTGAAGAACGGCATCCGCCAGCGCGAGCAGCGCATTCGCGACACCGAGGCGCTGCGCTCGGAAGTCCACCGCTACGAAGAGTGGTACGCGGTCACCTGGCTCAGGCGCAAGCCCCAGCTGCAGGAAGACCTGGTGGCGCGCAAGGCAGAGGCCAGTGACCTGAAGCAGCAGCTGGATGCCGCCACCCGGGCTTACAAGACCCAGCGCGACCAGCTCGAGAACCAGCGCAAGCAACTGCTTCAGGAACAGGGCCGCATTGGCGAACAGCTGGATCTGCTCAAGGGCCTGTTGCGCCGCCTGGGCGAATGCAAGCTGCCCCGCGAGGGCCAGCAGCCGGAAGGCGAACTGGACGAGCGCCTGCGCCTCGGCCAGGAGCTGCTGCAGAACCGCGAGTCCCTGATGAGCGCCATCAAGCAGCACGTGGACCGTTTCGACAGCCTGCTGGCCGGCAAGAGCGGCTCCAGCCTCACCGAGACCTGGGAACGCGGCCGCGAGGAATGCACGCTGGTCAGCGAGCGCGGTGTGCCGACCCTGGACTACCGGCGTCTGGTGCCGATCCTCGCGCAACTGCTCAACGAGCTGGTGCCGCAGAGCATCAAGGCGCTGCTTGAGCAGGGCCGCATCTTCGGCAAGGACCTGTTCGACTACTTCGATGTGCTGGCCGACATCGACAAGCGCATCGCCAGCCAGAGCGCCCGCATCACCCGAGAGGTCAGCGACGAGCTGTTCCTCGACGGCGTATCCAACTCGGCGGTGACCATCCGCTCGCGCATCACCGAGCTGGACTTCTGGCCGGAGCTGCGCAACTTCGTGAACGCCTACCGGGAATGGCAGGACAGCGGCTTTGCCGAACTGCCCGGCGAGGACTACACCGGCAGCATGCGCCGTGCCCTGGAAGTGCTCGGCCGTTCGGCGCTGACCAACGGCATCGCCGGCCTGCTGGAAATCGAGCTGCGCCTGCGCGAGGGCAACAGCGACCTGGTGATCCGCACCGACCGACAGCTCAACGAGTCCTCCAGCCACGGCATGGCCTACCTGATTCTCTGCAAGTTCCTGCTGGCCTTCACCCGCCTGCTGCGCGGTGACGCGCCGGCGATGATCCACTGGCCGATCGACGAGCTGGGCACCCTGCACCACAACAACGTGAAGAAGATCTTCGACGCCTGCACCAGCAACCGCATCCGCATCCTGGGCGCCTTCCCCAACCCGGACTCCGAGGTGCTGTCGCTGTTCAGGAACCGCTACATCGTCAACAAACAGACCCGCCAGCTGCAGGTGGTCAAGCCGCGCCTGGACGTGATCGGCGAGCGCCTGAAGGCCCGCCAGACCGAGGAGATCGCCTGATGCTTTCCACCAAGGGACAGGTCATCGAGCGCCTGCTGCAGGGCGCCTTCATCTGCCGCACCACCGACGAGGAAGGCTGGCGCTTCCTGAAGAACCCAGCCAACCGCGAACAGGTCGACGACTACCTTGGCACCCTCAACCGCTCGGTGGCCAGTGTCGGCAGCGGCGCCGACGCCGAGGTCTTCTATTGCGCCTACCGTCAGCTGGGCGAGAACGAACGACGTGTGGTGGGCCAGCAGTTCCGTGATGTATGCAACGCGCTGACGCCACTGGTGGAATGGCTGCTGCTGGTGCAGGAGGCCACGGCCCAGGACGCACCGCTCACCGAAGGCAGCCCGATCCGCCTCAACGAGCTGCAGGGCATCGTCGAGGACACCCCGGCGTTTCGCGAACAGCTGGCGCGCATCAGCCACTACCGGCTGTTCGGCTCCACCAGCACCAGCGTGGACGCGCAGATCAAGCAGGTGTTCAAGCGGCTCTGCGAGCTTGGCTACCTGGTGCGCCCCAACCCGGAAAAACAGATCTACCTCGGGACCGGCAAGCTGGATTACCTCTATGAGGTGATCCGCTTCATCGACGAGGCCGAAGGCCTGGCGCTGGAGGATCGCGCCGAAGCCGCCAGCCAGGGCAATCTGCTATGAGCGCCAACCTGCATCAGGCCGGGGTGCGCTTCCTGCGCCAGCTGGGCCGCCACGCCGAACCCATCATGGACGCCTACCTGGCCGGTTCCATCAGCGACGAGGCGCTGGAACCCGGCGTGCAGGAGCGCCTGGTCAAGGACGGCATTCTCTACCGCCCGGAGCCGGGAGCCGACCTGCACCTGCGCCGCACGGTGCGCGCCCTGCTGGAAGAGGCCCTGAAGGACGACCGCAACCGGCAGATCGACGCCAACACCGGCGCCACCCTGGCCACCTTCCGCACCCTGGCCGCCCACTACACCGAGGCGCGTCACCAGGGCGACTACGTTGCCGCCGATGCCTACCTGGCCGACCTGCGCGAGCACGTGTACAGCTTCTGCGAAAGCTTGAGCCACAGCATCCGCGTGCTGTGGAGCCGCATCAACAACGAGTTCGGCTACGTCGGCAGCCTGGGTGCCAAGATCCGCGAGAATGAGCTGGCCCAGACCCAGGTCAGCGAACTGCTGGCCGGCCTGGAGCTGATCGACTTCCAGGACCTGGCGGAAACCGCCGGCGATCTGCGCGAACTGCGCCGCCTGCTGGTCGCCAGCCTGCAGCGCAGCGTCAGCGACGCCTACCTGGAGCTGGGCGTGGTGCAGGCCCGCCTGCTGGACCTGCTTGGGCGCTTCCGCAAGATTCAGGGCCGCACCCGCCTGCTGCGCGGCTGGAGTCTGCATGTGGAACAGCAGCCGGACTATCAGCCGGGCCGTCACACCGCCCTGCCGCAGATGCCCCAGTTGCTGAACCTGGCCGAAGCATTGCTGGCCCCTGCCGCCGTGGACGTGCA
>Ga0079223_10003120_pt1 | contig 10429 bp, 5 predicted proteins | sample Stecom2011_FD_75072 | JGI IMG/M metagenome (GOLD analysis project Ga0079223, IMG submission 75072) | Agricultural soil microbial communities from Utah to study Nitrogen management - Steer compost 2011 | ecosystem: Environmental > Terrestrial > Soil > Agricultural land | place: USA: Utah...
CTCAAATTTTCCTGCACAAATTCCGAAATGGCGCGGGTAGCTTTTGTTGGCTCATAATCGGCATAGAATTCATCCACTTTTTGAATGAGACTATGCAGTTCTGAAAGGATCCATCGATCTATTTCAGGGCGCTCTTCCAATGGCAGGTCTTTCTCAAGATACTCAAATTTATCGAGATTGGCGTAGAGGCTAAAAAAGCTATAGGTATTGTAAAGTGTTCCAAAAAACTTGTTTCGAACCTCCGAAATAGCTTCCTGATCAAATTTTAGATTGTCCCACGGATTGGCATTACTTATCATATACCATCTGGTGGCATCCGGGCCATAAATATCGAGAGTCTCAAAGGGATCAACGGCATTGCCCAAGCGTTTGCTCATTTTCTGGCCGTTTTTATCGAGAACCAGACCGTTGGAAACCACATTTTTATAAGCCACATCATCAAAAATCATAGTAGCTATAGCGTGGAGGGTATAAAACCAGCCTCGCGTTTGATCTACCCCTTCGGCTATAAAATCGGCTTTGCGCCAAGTGTTATCGACCTTTTCCTTATTTTCGAAAGGGTAATGCCACTGTGCATAAGGCATACTACCACTGTCAAACCAAACATCGATCAAATCGGCTTCGCGCTTCATCGGTTTTCCGCTGGAAGAAACAAGGATTATTTCATCGACTATATTTTTATGAAGATCTACTTGGGCATAATTTTTATGGGAAAAATCTCCTGGCTTGAAACCTTCAAATATATTACTAGGCATAAATCCGGTGGCTACAGATTTGTTCATTTCAGCCATCAATTCTTCCACGGAACCAATGACGATTTCTTCTTTGCCATCTTCGGTTCGCCATATAGGCAAAGGAATGCCCCAATAACGGGAACGCGATAAGTTCCAATCGTTAGCATTGGCAAGCCAGTTGCCAAAACGTCCTTCGCCAGTGGCCTTGGGCTTCCAGTTTATTTCCTTGTTCAGCTCGAACATTCTATCGCGGAATTCGGTCACTTTTATAAACCAGGAATCCAGCGGATAATATAAAATAGGCTTATCTGTTCGCCAACAATTAGGGTAGCTGTGGGTATATTTTTCAACCTTAAAAGCTTGGTTGTCGGTTTTAAGCTTAATGGCAATTTCTACGTCAACTGATCTCTCAGGAGCGGTGCCATCATCATAGTATTCATTTTTGACATATTTGCCCGCAAGTTCCTTCAACTCAGGACGGAACTTCCCTTGTAAATCTACCAAGGGCACCAAATTTCCGCCATCGTCTTTCACTAACATTGGCGGTACTTCTGGCATAGCCTCCTTAGCCACTTTGGCGTCATCTGCCCCAAAGGTTGGAGCGGTATGAACGATTCCCGTACCATCTTCAGTAGTCACGAAATCTCCGGCTATAATTCTAAAAGCATTCTCTGGATTCTCAAAAGGCAGCGCATAATCCAGCAATTGCTCATAGCGGATGCCAACCAAATCGGCACCTTTAAACTCTTTTGAAATATAATAGGGAATTAACTTATCGCCCTGCTTAAAAGCTTTTAAAGATTCCTCATTAGGTTTTTCTTCGTATTTACTGGCGAACTGACTAGCCACCAGGTTTTTTGCCAAGACCACATTAATAGGCTGAAAAGTGTATTGGTTAAAGGTTTTCACCAAGACATAGTCAATCTTCGGACCAACGGTAAGTGCCGTATTACTAGGCAGGGTCCAAGGAGTAGTGGTCCAAGCCAGAAACCAAATATTGTTTGATTCCTCCGCAAGAAAATCGGGTAAGGTTTCCGCCATGGCCTTAAACTGCGCCACCACCGTTGTATCGGTAATATCCTGATAGGTGCCAGGCTGATTGAGTTCATGCGAGCTCAAGCCTGTACCCGCTTTTGGAGAGTAGGGCTGTATGGTATAGCCCTTATACATCAACTTTTTATTGTAGATTTCTTTTAGCAGCCACCAAACCGTCTCCATATATTTTGGGTCGTAGGTAACGTACGGATCTTCCATATCTACCCAATAACCTACTTTTTCGGTTAGACTATTCCACACATCGGTATAGCGCATCACGGCCTTTTTGCAGGCATCGTTATACGCTTCAACAGTTATTTTTTTGCCGATGTCCTCCTTAGTGATGCCAAGTTCTTTTTCTACACCTAGTTCTATGGGAAGGCCGTGGGTATCCCAGCCCGCCTTTCTATCAACCTTAAAACCCTTTTGGGTTTTATAGCGACAGAAGATATCCTTAATAGCGCGGGCCATAACATGGTGAATACCTGGCAGGCCATTAGCGGATGGAGGGCCTTCAAAAAACACAAAAGGCGGTGCGCCATCTCGAATGGAAATACTTTGCTCAAAAATATTTTCCTTTTTCCAGAAATCGAGTATTTCCTCCGCCACTTGGGGAAGGTCCAATCCTTTGTATTCGTTGAATTTTTTGCTCATAACATGCGCGATTGCAATGACATCCATCCCTTTTGGGCGGACAGGCTGCAAAAGTAAGGAATTTTGTAGAAATTCGAACGGAATACGGGAGATTCGCAGCTTGTGAAAAATATTATTAAAGTAGATGGACCCGGAGTGCTAAAAGCTGATAAAAACCCTATAAACTTTTATATGATTATTTATTGTATTCCGTTCTCAGTCAAGGAAATACAAGCTCTCAATTACTTAGGATCCTTATACTTTTCATACATTGCCCCAAAATGAGATTGGATAAACATTTTGAATGGAATTTCCTCTTGCTTTATAAACCCTTTATCTTTCAATTTTCCTTCCGAAACCAAATCTACAACTGCCGATATGCTGCAGGCAGTGGTCCAACTTATGGCGCGCCACTCTTTATTGTCTAAAGTGATTTTGCGATAGGATTCTGAAAATTCCTTTCTTCTTAATTGATCATCCATTATTCCTTCAACAGCTGCATAGACCAAGACGATATCTTCATCGACCAAGGGCAAGGCATTGTTTAAAATCTCCTTTGCCAGTTTCCTGTCGTTTTTAAGGAGGAGATCGTAAAGCAATAACTTCATTCCGTCTCTATGACCGGGATATCTTATGGTTTTATAATTTAAAGCTTCTACTTTGCCTTCTAAAGTTTCACACATGGTTCCCAATCCGCCAGAAGTTAAAAATGCTTCATATTGGCGTCCATTTATATTGATGGACTCTACATCGTCTAACGAACTACGCATTTTTCGCTCGCTATTGTGAATCACTTCGGCATCGTTCAGATATTCGTTAATAACTCCCTCAGCACTCCAGGTAAAACTGTAACCCAATTGTCCCATTGGATGCAATGGCAAGGCGCCAACTCTTAGTTTTACCGATCGGATTTCAGAAAACTGCTCATATAATCCTGCACCCAGAATTCCAATAAAGCCAGGGGCCAAACCACATTGCGGCGCCAATACTGAGCTGCTGTTTGGGGCCATTTTCTGAATAGCGTGCAACGTAGGAATATCTTCGGTTAAATCGAAATAATGAACCCCCATTTCCATCGCCGTTTTAGCTATTTTTATATTGAGAAAATAAGGTAGACAAGAAACTACGGCATCTTTATCTTTTAAAAAATCACGAATACTTTTGTCGTTGGAAACATCTCCTTTCAAAATATCAAAAGGGAATTTCTCTTTAGCCTCAGCTTGATCCATTCCCTCTACGTTATACTTTGAACTCAACAAAGTTGCAACTAAACTTCCCACCTTGCCAAGTCCTAAAACACCAATTTTTTTAATCATTATATCCGTTTTTTGATAGGGAGGAAAGTTAAGTTTTTTATGGTAAATAAGCCAACGAAAATTGAGTTGATAATACTTGTTTATAATGGTAGGGTAAGATAACGATTGTTTCTAAAAAAGATACAATCTTCTTAAGAACAACTTCAACATATCTACATCCACCTACTCTTTCGCTCGTCTCTCGTCTTCTTTTTTTCTCCTATCTTTTTGTTGAGCATCTACTACGGCTACGGCAGCCATATTAACGATTTCCTCCACACTAGCCCCCATTTGGAGAATGTGTACAGGTTTAGCCATTCCCAACATAATAGGACCGATAGATTCTATATTGTTAAGTTCTTTAAGCAATTTATAGTTGCTATTGGCAGAATCAAGATTTGGGAAAATAAGCGCATTTACTTTTTTACCCGCTAATTTTGAAAAGGGAAATTTCTCCTGGAGCATTTCTTGGTTTAGTGCGAAATCAGCCTGCAATTCGCCATCGATAATCATATCAGGATTGCTTTTGTGAAGCATATCCACAGCTTCCCTCACCTTAGTGGCACGCGGATCCTTCGAAGAGCCGAAATTGGCGTAGGAAATCATTGCAATTACTGGCTGGAGGCCAAACATCTTCATAGTGTAATTGGTCATTTGCGCAATCTTTACAAGTTCCTTGGCGGTGGGATCTATGTTAATTGAGGTATCTGAAATAAATAGGGGTCCGCGTTTAGTGAGCATCAGGTTGGTTGTGGCTACTTTGCTCACACCTTCAAACCTTCCGATAGTCTCAAAAACAGGGCCCACCACTGAAGGGTAAGATCTTGCGTAACCTGAAATCATGGCGTCAACATCACCTTCACTCAGCATCATTCCAGCAAAATAATTGCGTTCGGTAATAAGTTTTTCTGCTGTGTATAGGGTCATTCCCTTGCGTTTGCGTTTTTCCCATAATCTTTGGGCATAATGTTGACGTTTTTCTAGACTTTCTTCGCTTCTGGAATCGATTATTTCTATATCACCTTCAAAATCAATTTGCTCCATATGGTCGATAATGACTTCTTTCCGTCCCAACAATACAGGAATTCCAATACCTTCTTCATGGACAATCTGTGCGGCTTTCAATACATCTAAATGATCTGCCTCGGCAAAAACAATTCTCTTTGGATTCAATTTGGCACGGTTGATCAATAAACGGATAATCTTATTGTCGCTACCCATCCGCTCGTATAGTTCATCCTGGTATTTTGCCCAATCGGTTATGTCGGTGGTAGCAACCCCACTTTCCATAGCGGCTTTGGCAACTGCTGGGGGAACGGTGGCAATGAGTCGAGGATCAAAAGGTTTTGGAATAATATAATCTTTACCAAAAGTAAGCTTAGTCTCGCCATAAGCTATATTAACCTGCTCCGGCACTGGTTCTCTTGCTAGTTCTGCCAAAGCTTTTACGGCTGCCATTTTCATGGCTTCGTTAATTTTAGTAGCACGTACATCTAAGGCCCCACGGAAGATATAAGGGAAGCCGAGGACGTTGTTCACTTGATTGGGATGGTCGCTGCGGCCAGTGGCCATAATGATGTCATCTCTAGTTTTAATAGCCAAATCGTATTCAATCTCCGGATCGGGATTTGCCATGGCAAAAACAATAGGATTGTCTGCCATACTTAACAGCATTTGGGGCGATACGATATCGCGAACCGAGAGACCGACAAATACATCAGCATCTTTTATGGCTTCTTCTAAGGTATCTATTTTTCTGTGAGTGGCAAACTCGGCTTTTTCTTCTGAAAGATTATCGCGATCATCTCGAATCACGCCTTTGCTGTCCAACATCACAATATTTTCACCCTTGGCACCACATGCTTTATAGAGCTTGGTGCAAGAAACTGCCGCGGCACCCGCACCACTGATAACAATTTTTACTTCGTCAATCTTTTTTCCTGACAGCTCAACTGCATTTAGAAGGGCGGCTGCTGAAATGATGGCCGTACCGTGTTGATCGTCGTGCATTACTGGAATATCGAGTTCCTCCTTAAGTCTTCTCTCGATTTCGAAAGCTTCGGGAGCTTTGATATCCTCAAGGTTAATTCCACCGAAAGTAGGGGCTATATTTTTTACCGTAGCTATAAATTCCTCTATATTCTCTGTACCTACCTCAATATCAAAAACATCGATATCTGCAAAAATCTTAAAGAGCAGGGCCTTTCCTTCCATTACTGGTTTCGAGGCTTCGGGACCAATATTACCTAAGCCCAAAACTGCAGTTCCATTGGAGATTACAGCTACAAGATTTCCTTTATTGGTATATTTGTAAACATTATTAACGTCTTTTTCAATTTCCAAGCAAGGTTCGGCCACCCCTGGGGAGTATGCCAAAGAAAGATCGCGTTGGGTAGCATATTTTTTTGTGGGAACAACCTGGATTTTCCCAGGCTTAGGTTTGGCGTGATACAATAAGGCTTCGCGACGTTTGCTTTGTTTGCTCATATTTTTATTACATTTATTAAAAAATTCCTACAGCGAAAATAGCCGATGGTTTGAAAACCAAAGATACGGGTTTTGGCACTTCTTTTAAATTGAACCTTTTAAAAATTGCAGGAATAATGGCAAGCCATTGAACGTTGGTATCGAAAACCTAAAAAAGAAAAATTGGAATTGAGAAACTGCTTATTTATTTTAATCTTAGGAATTTCGTGCCTACCCCTATGGGCACAGGACACCAAAACACCAAAAGACAGTACGCAAGTCTATAAAAAAATTGAAACGTATTCCGAAAAAAGCAAATTCACAAAAACGCTTCATCGATTGATTTTTCGTCCTACTACTGGGAACCACAGAAGAAGCTCCAACCAACCGAGAAAGAAAAACTACGATCGATTTGAAGGCAAAATTATTCGAAATATCATCATAGAGACTCTAGATCCATTTGGATTTTCCATTTCAGATACAACCCAAACAGCCGAGAGCTGGTTAGAGAGAACTGGAAATAAGTTCCATATAAAATCAAAAGAACTCGCTATTCGGAATTATTTATTGGTCAAAGAAAACACACCTTTAGACACCTTGTTATTAGCAGAATCGGGGAGATTGCTCAGGACTCAGAATTTTATTCGAGAAGTGGATATTGCGCCACATTTCGTTTCAGAAGCTAGAGATTCGATAGATATTGTAATCCGGGAACTAGATTCATGGAGTTTGATTCCCAAAGCAAGCTTGTCGAGCTCGAAAACAAAACTCAGCTTAAGAGAACGCAATTTTTTAGGATTGGGCCATGAATTCAAATTTGGCTATGGCAAAAACTATAGCAGTGGAGATGATGCCTTTCAAGCCACCTACACCGTTCCGAATTTTAAAAACACCTATATAAGTGCTACGGGCAGTTATGTGGTAGATTTTGATAACCATTATGAAAAAATTATTTCTATAGATCGCACTTTCTACTCCCCATACACTCGATGGGCAGGAGGCATATTTTTAGGAGATCAGTTTTTGGAAAGAACCTTGCCCAACGATACCTTGGCCTTGGTAGACCAAAGTTTTAAATTCTTAACTCAAGACTATTGGGGCGGACATTCAATCAGGATATTTCCTGGAGAGTCTGAACGGGAACGTTCCACCAACCTTATTGGGAGCGCCAGAGTGTTGGTGGTAAACTACCGTGAAACTCCACCTATTGAATATGACAGTATTGAGTTTTTTTCAGATGAACGATTTTACTTGGCTACCATTGGAGTTTCGTCTCGTCAATATAAAGAGGACAGTTATATTTTTAGGGATGGACCTACGGAAGATGTACCTGTTGGAACTCTGTACTCCATAACCGGAGGAATGCAAAACAAAAATCATAAAAATCGGTTGTATTTGGGGGGAAAGGCATCTTTCGGGAATTATTTCAAGTGGGGGTTTCTAAGTCTAGATTTTGAAATTGGAAGCTTTTTTGATGGGTCCATTTCGGAGCAAACCGCTTTTAGTTTTCAAGCCAATTATTTTTCGAGATTGTTGCAGTTGAATGATAAATGGAAAATGCGACAATTTATCAAACCACAAGTTCTTATTGGTATCAACAGGTTAGATTCGTATGCAGACAGGCTTAGTTTGAACGAGCACCCGCCTTTTAATGGGTCGTATGGTCATCTTTACATAGAACCCAGCAATGGAAAAATTCAAGGTTTTGACAGTGAAATGGTCGGAACTCAAAAATACATACTCGCCTTGCAGACTCAATTTTACTCTCCTTGGGAAGTTTTAGGGTTTAGATTCAATCCCTATGTAAACATTACGGTCGGCATGTTAAATGACGGTCAGGGAAGTTTTGTCAACAATAGATTGTACTCATCTTTCAGCGTGGGCTGCATTATTCGGAATGATTATTTAATTGTTAATGCCTTTCAACTTTCATTTACCTACTATCCCCAAATGCCTGGCCAAGGAAACAATATTTTTAAAACAAATGCTTTTGAAACGGATGATTTTGGATTTCAAGAATTTGAAATTGGAAAACCCAGGCCTATTTCGTATAAATAAAGCATAGTTCAATTCTCTTAAAAAAGGAAGAAGGGAGAATGATGATTTTATTCCGGGTTTAGAAATTCGATATTCCTTTTTAATCCAGAAAATTTGGTGCGTTTCACGGCGCTTTTACGAAACAACTTTTGAAAGACTTCTTCAGTTATTTCTTCCCAATCTTTTTTCGACATAGAAAGCAATTCGGGATGGGGATTGAAAAGAGGTTGATTTTGGGTCTTACTAAATCGATTCCACGGACAAACGTCTTGGCATATATCACAGCCAAACATCCAATCCTCAAATTTTCCTTTGACTGAATTAGGAATTTCATTTTTCAATTCGATAGTAAAATAGGAAATACATTTGCTGCCATCCACCACTCTATCGGCCACGATAGCATTAGTTGGACAAGCGTCTATACAGGCCGTACAACTGCCACAGTGGTCGGTGACGGGGCTGTCATATTCCAATTCCAGATCTAGGATTAACTCCGCGATAAAATAAAAAGATCCGAGTTGTTTAGTAAGTAAGTTACTATGTTTCCCGATCCAGCCCAAACCACTTCTTGCGGCCCAAGCTTTATCCAAAACAGGGGCAGAATCCACAAAAGCGCGTCCTTCAACTACCCCTATTTCTTCATTTATGAAATACATTAAGTGTTTAAGCTTATCTTTTATAACAAAATGATAGTCGGTACCATAGGCATATTTCGAGATTTTATAGGTATCCGAACTTTGTGACTGAGAGGGAAAATAATTCAACAGTAAAGAAATTACGCTTTTTGATCCTGGGACCAAAATAGTTGGATCTAAACGTTTGTCGAAATGGTTTTCCATATAGGCCATTTCACCATGCATATTGTTGTTAAGCCAGTTTTCTAGACGAGGAGCTTCCTCCTCTAGAAATTCGGCCTTGCTAATACCACAGGACAAAAAACCGAGGCGTTTGGCTTCGGTTTTAATCTGCTCTGTATATTTAGATTTTTGATTCACTTAAAATGAAAAATGGAATTCTACATTCTATTTTCTAAAAAAGTCCCCCTTGGGTCGGTCCCTTCACCTTGCCAAGATGCTTGTAGGCAGCTTCGGTTACTTCTCGACCTCGCGGGGTGCGCATAATAAATCCTTGTTGTATCAAAAACGGCTCATAGACTTCCTCAATAGTTTCAGGACTTTCAGAAACGGCGGTAGCAATGGTAGTGATACCCACTGGTCCACCCTTGAATTTCTCAATTATTGTAGAAAGAATTTTATTGTCCATTTCATCTAGGCCATGTATATCCACATGAAGAGCATCCAAGCCAAACTTTGCGATTTTCACATCAATTTTTCCATCTCCTTTTATTTGGGCAAAGTCTCGGATTCGACGCAGAAGTGCATTTGCAATACGTGGAGTACCGCGGCTTCTGCCGGCGATTTCAATGGCCGCTTCCATGGATATAGGTACCTTAAGGATGCTAGCACTGCGTTCGACAATCGTTGTAAGCAACTCGGTGGAATAATATTGTAAGCGGGATGAAATGCCAAATCTGGCTCTCATAGGGGCAGTCAATAACCCGGAGCGGGTGGTTGCTCCAATGAGCGTAAAAGGATTGAGGTTAATCTGAACCGACCTGGCATTGGGACCAGATTCAATCATGATATCAATTCTATAGTCCTCCATGGCGGAGTAGAGATATTCCTCTACAATAGGGCTCAATCTGTGAATTTCATCAATAAAGAGTACATCCCTTTCCTCCAGGTTCGTAAGCAGTCCTGCCAAATCGCCTGGTTTATCTAGTACGGGGCCAGAGGTGACCCTTATATTAACGTTTAGCTCATTGGCGAGTATATACGCCAAGGTTGTTTTTCCCAGACCAGGAGGGCCGTGAAAGAGGGTGTGATCCAAGGCCTCATTACGGAGATTGGCAGCCTTAACAAAAATCTGAAGATTTTCCAAAGCCTGTTCTTGGCCTGCAAAATCGTCAAAGCTTAAAGGCCGAAGTTTTCGCTCAATATCCAAGTCTTGAGGGGAAAGGTTTTCTCCAGAGGGATCAAGATGTTCGTTCATAGCACAAAGATAGCAATACTAAAGGCATGCCATTAAAAAAGAGGCCACCTTTTCAGATAGCCCCTTTTGAAATAATCGTAGATTCCTCACTTCCTACATATTATTAACTCTATGTAAAGATAAGGAAAATGAGGAAAACCTCATATACGTGTTTATACCACTTGTGTACGTAGAGAA
>Ga0079223_10003121_pt1 | contig 10428 bp, 7 predicted proteins | sample Stecom2011_FD_75072 | JGI IMG/M metagenome (GOLD analysis project Ga0079223, IMG submission 75072) | Agricultural soil microbial communities from Utah to study Nitrogen management - Steer compost 2011 | ecosystem: Environmental > Terrestrial > Soil > Agricultural land | place: USA: Utah...
AGGGTTAAGGACTGGGGTGAAGTCGTAACAAGGTAGTCGTAGAGGAATCTGCGGCTGGACCATAATAATTTTTTAGCGGGGTTATTTTTACATAAAAATACCTGTGCGTAATATTTTTTTTTAAAAAAGGGGTGGCTGAGTGGTTAAAGGCGGTGGATTGTAAATCCATTGACGCAAGTCTACGTAGGTTCGAATCCTGCTCCCACCACCGAGCATGGAAGCTATAGTTTAATGGTAAAACGGTTGTTTTGTAAACAATTTTTATAGGTTCAAGTCCTGTTAGCGGCTCTTTTTGTTGTTAGAAGGTTTTAAGAAGCCTAGGTACTTAAGTTTAATTGACTGTTTTCTTAAGTATAAAAATTGTGACGTACGCTGTCGATTGATAAAAACTCATGGGTGCTCTTACATCGAAACCTTATGCGTTTAGCGCCCGATCTTGGGAATTAAAGAGTTTTGATTCAATAGATTTAAACGATTCTATTGGATCAAATATAAGGGTGGACACTAGAGGGTCTGACATTTTAAGAATCTTGCCTCGCACGAACGATAATTTAAACGAAGTTTGGATTACGGATAAGGTAAGATTCTCTTACGACGGCTTATCTTCTCAGCGTTTAAATACTCCACTGTATCGTGCGCAGAGGAGCGAGTCTTTTAGTAAGGTTAGTTGGTCGAAGTTATTTTTCCTGGTTAAAAGGTTTTTACCCTATTCTGAAAGTTCAGTAGATTTTTCATTTGGTAACCAAACATCTTTTGAGACCGTATCGGGGGTTAAACACCTTTTAGGGAATTTGATAAAAAATCCATCTTTTGATGAATCTTGCAGCGATTTGTCTAACAATTACCTTTTTAATACACCGGCAAATCGGATTGAGGAATCTGATATGTTCCTTATTTTAGGATCGAACTTACGATTTGATGCACCTTCACTTAACGTAAAGGTGCGAAAAATTTTAAGGAATAACTCCTCAGTTAAAGTTTTCTCGGCTGGCTCTACAACTGCCTTGTCTACTACTTATCCTGTCGTAAATTTGGGTGATGTTGATCTATTTTATAGTACATTTTTTAAAGGTAAGCATAAACTTTCGAAACATTTTTATAAGTCTAAGTCTCCGTGTGTAATAGTTAATTCAGGTTTGCGTGATATATCAAATTCAATTAATGTGTTAGCGGACTCGAGCTCTGTTTTTAATAAAACATGGGATGGGTGGGCTGGTATAAATTTTTTATCTCTAGACGCTTCCTCTAATTTGCTGCGGGACTTATCTTTGAATTTTTTGAATAACCGGTTACCCAACTTAAATAAAAAATCTTCATTTGAGGCGTTGTATAACTTTGGTAATGATAATGTGTCTTTTGAATCAAACAGGTATAATTTTATTATGTACCAGGGTTACCATGGTGACTTAGGGGCCTCAAATGCTAATTTAGTAATTCCTGCCCTACACCCTTACGAATCTTCTGCTACATCCTATTTAAATATTTATGGTGATTTTCAATTTATTAGTAAAGTTAGGACGTTTGGTCAAACTGTTTTGTCTAATTCTGACGTACTTGGCTATATTTCGGAACGTTTGGGTATTATTAAAGTTTTAAGTCCTCTATGGTTTAGATCAAATCACTTCACTCTTGGCGGCTATTCTTTTAGGAGCAGTCTATTAAATTTAAGGGATGTGGGTAAGGGATTTTTAGATCCCTATTCGTGGTTGTTACAAAATCCGTTGAATAGCTTAGACGCCTATTCTTATCGGTTCGGTTCAAGTTTAGTGAAGTTTTTGAGTAAGGTTGGGTATCCGGGCCTCCTTAGTTGCCCCGTTTTTAACCGAGGCCTTTCGAATCCTCGCTATTTTTCTTTCTATCTTGCTGATTCGTCGACACGTGCGTCACATATTATGGCTCTTTCTCAAAGCCGCTTTAAACAGTCAACTTCGTTTTATAATTAAATAAATTTATAAACTATGCCAATATTAACTTTTTTTATTACTACGATTGTAGAATTACTTATTGTGTTGGTTCCTGTATTGATAGGGGTTGCTTTCTTAACCTTGGTGGAACGTAAGGTTTTAGCCGCCATGCAAAAAAGGGTGGGCCCGAATTTTGTCGGCTTTATTGGATTATTGCAACCTATAGCCGATGCCGCTAAGTTGATATTGAAGGAATTTGTTATTCCGGCGTCTTCGAATAAATTAATTTTTATTGCCTCATCTTTGGCTTCGTTCTCGCTAAGTCTCTCTAGCTGGTCAATTGTTCCGTTAGCTTACAATTCGGTTTATGCCGATATAAACTTAGCGCTCCTTCTTATATTTGCTATATCCTCCTTAAATGTGTACGGTATTATAATGGCCGGCTGGTCTAGTAACTCGCGGTATGCTTTCTTGGGTTCTCTGCGCTCCGCTTCTCAAATGATATCGTATGAGGTTTCTTTAGGCCTTGTTCTTATAAACGTTATACTTTGTGTGGGTAGCCTTAACTTGCATTCGATTGTCATGTTTCAAGAAAATGTATGGTTTATAGTTCCGCTATTTCCTGTATTTTTTCTGTTTTTTTTATCTTCGGTTGCTGAAACGAATAGAGCTCCATTCGATCTTCCAGAAGCGGAAGGTGAGTTAGTTGCGGGGTATAATGTGGAGTATTCCTCTGTATCGTTCGCTTTATTTTTTATTGCTGAGTATGCTAATATACTTTTGATGAGTACACTATCGGTAATCTTTTTTTTGGGTGGCTGGCTAGCCCCCTCGCCCTTTTATTTATCGGTTTTAGATTTTTTTTTGGTGCCCTGGTTCGTATTACCATTTTTTGAATTTTCTTTTATTCCAGATTCTGTTTGGTTAACTATTAAGGTTTCCATGTTGGTGTTTATGTTTGTTTGGGTCCGGGCCACATTCCCCCGGTACCGCTATGATCAGCTTATGCGCTTGGGTTGGAAGGTTATATTACCTTGGTCCCTTGCGTTTGTTATTCTTACATCTGCGCTACTTGTTAGTTTTGATTTTTTTCCGTCGTATCTTTAGGAAAAGCAAACATATAAAAAATGTTTTTTAAATTTATAAACAGCACAAATTTCATAGGTTTTCAAGACCCCGCAAGCCCTATAATGGAGGGTATAATTGATTTACATAATTATATCTTTTTATATTTACTTTTAATATTCTTCCTTGTTCTTGCTATGATGTTGAATGTATCATACGATTTTTTTTATAGGTATGTTTACCCTTCAAACAAAGAGGACTTATTTTTTCGTAAGGATCTTTTAGATGGTAATGCTGTTACTCACGGTACCGTTCTTGAACTAGTTTGGACGATTCTACCAAGTATTGTTCTGGTTTTTATCGCAGTTCCCTCATTTGTTCTTCTTTATGCTATGGATGAGGTTATCCAACCTACAATTACTTTAAAAGTAATTGGCCACCAGTGGTATTGGTCGTATGAGTATGCTAATGTTGTAGATTCTAATCTAAAGTCTGTTGCATTTGATAATAATATGCTTTTTGAGGATGAGTTAAATATTGGTGAATTACGCCTTCTTCAAGTTGATAAAGCTTTTATACTTCCGATAAATACGCATATAAATGTTTTAGTTACTGCTAGTGATGTACTACATAGCTGGGCAGTTCCATCTTTAGGTTTTAAGGTTGATGCTGTTCCGGGCCGTTTAAATCAATTCTCGTTGTTTATAAAGAGGGAAGGCGTTTACTACGGACAGTGCAGTGAGTTGTGCGGGGTAAATCATGGCTTTATGCCAATTATGATTAAAGCCTTACCTTTCACTTTTTGGACTGAGTGGGTTGATGCTAATGTTTAAATAAGTAGGGCTTCAGCCCCACTTACAAACAAAAGGCTGGGGCTTGCTCGTAATTTAACCGGATAGAATAATAACCTTCTAAGTTGAAAGTACAGGTTCGAGTCCTGTCGGGCCGAGCTTATATGGTTTCACATATTACTCGTTTACGACAAATTAAAGAAATACATTCATATTATAAAAAAATAAATTCATGAGTACCGTAAACTACTTAGACGCGAGCTTGCTAAATTTAATAACGATAACTTTTTCGCTGTTCTTCATAGGGGTATTTGGTATTGTGAATAGACGCAATAATATTATTTTGATTTTAATTTCAATTGAGTTGATGTTTTTATCTATAAACGCTAATTTTATTGTGTTTTCTACTTACCTGGATGATCTTTTTGGTCAGGTGTTTTCCCTATTTGTTTTAACTGTAGCAGCGTCGGAGGCTGCTATTGCCTTGGCGATTTTAGTTGTTTACTATAGGTTGCGAAATACGGCTGCGGTAGATTCGCTGGTGTCGCTTAAAGGCTAATTGCGCATAAAGCGCTTTACATTATTATAAAGATATATGGAGTCTACAAATAACAATATTTTTTATTCGATTTTTGCGGTTTTGAGGGACATTGTTAAACCGTATAATGTTGAAATTATTTCACAACAATCTATAACGGATCCGGTTTTAAACTTTATTAGCTCAGGCTACTTTGTTTTTTTCCTTTTTTTGCCCCTTACAAGTTTTATTTTTATTTTTTTCGGCCAGAACGTTATTTCAAACATAGCGGGCTACCTTTTAAACAGAAAGTATTCAACTAAAGGTCCTGCGGCCCCTTATTTCTATTATCAATTCACAGGCGTGTTTATAAATTTTTTGTCCTCCGCTGCTATTTTTAGCTCGTGGGTTTGCTCATTGTTCCTTTTGTACGTGACTCTGGGCAATGAATCGGTTCATATTTACAGACTTTGTCCTCCGGGGCTTGATAGTTGGATTTCTGGCGATTTTTTTATACAGGATGTTACTTTTCAATTTGATGCGCTTAGTGCGGTTATGCTTTTTGTTATAACGTTTATATCCTTAATCGTTCATCTTTATTCCTTTGAATACCTCGGCTTTGACCCGTTTTATATGCGGTTTATGTCTTTCTTAAACTTATTCACTTTTTTTATGATGCTACTTGTGACGAGTGGTAACATTGTTCAAATGTTTATCGGTTGGGAAGGGGTCGGCTTGTCGTCCTACCTGCTGATTAATTTTTGGTTTACTAGACAGGAGGCTAATAAATCCTCTTTAAAAGCGATCGTAATGAATAAGTTTGGGGATGCTGCGTTATTCTTAACTATGTTCATCTTCATTGCTTTTTTTGGTACCGCTTCATTTTCTGTTGCTTTTACCTTGACAGAGGTTCTTTCGAATACTTCTCCTGAGTTATTGGCTATAACAATTTTAGGGTATGATGTTAGTGTGTTGACTGTTTTAGCTTGGTTAATTTTGATTGCGGCATTTGCTAAATCTGCTCAATTAGGTTTACACACCTGGCTTCCTGATGCTATGGAGGGCCCTACCCCCGTTTCAGCTTTGTTACATGCAGCGACTATGGTTACAGCAGGTATTTACACTATTGTCCGGTTTTCTTATATTTTCGAGCATGTTCCATCTGCGCGTAACATGTGTATTGTTGTTGGCTCCCTTACGGCTTTGTTCGGGTCTATGGTTGCGCTATTTCAGTTTGACATAAAACGGGTTATTGCATTTTCCACTACAAGCCAGCTAGGTTATATGTTTGTTGCGTGCGGCCTATCCGGTTACCATATTGCTATGTATCACCTTGTTACGCATGCATTTTTTAAAGCATTTTTGTTTTTAACTGCGGGGGTTATAATTCATAATTTAAATAATGAGCAGGATATACGTAAGATGGGTCGGTTATCTAGATTCTTTCCTATAACCTACGTTTTTATGTTGGTCGGTTTTTTATCCCTTTCTGGTATGCCGTTTTTAAGCGGTTTCTACTCTAAGGATGCTGTTATTGAGTTGGCGTATTCCGGATCTTCTTCTTTTGCTTACTACGGGTTTCTGTCTTGTGCTTTGTCAGCTTTTTTTACTGCATGCTACTCTATCCGTATCCTGTATTACACTTTTTTCTCAAAGTTAAGGGTCTCAAGTGTTTACAGAGGTACATATGATAGGGTAAGCAAATTATTTCTACGAACTCAGGTTATTAATGATATATCTAAATATTTTTTGGTTATACTTCTTCCTTTATTCTTCGGTAGTATTTTTGTTGGTTATGCTTTACAGCACCTAATAATAGGTATGGGTACCACTTTTTGGGGCCCGGCTGTTTTTATATCCAACGCATCCTTCAATTCAGTGTATTATGAATTTTTTGTTCCCGGTTACATAAAGGTTTTACCCATATTTCTCAGCTTTGGCGGTTACGCTCTTACATATTGCCTGTATTCTTGTTTTAGTAAGAGATTTGATGATATCTTCGATTCCTCTAAATTTTTGAAATCGTTTTATAGTTTTATGGGTAAAAAATGGTTATTTGATGCAGTTTATAATAAGTTTGTTTCTACTACTGTGTTTAAACTTTCTAGGGTAGTATACACACAAGTTGATAAGGGGTATTTAGAGTATCTGGGGCCATATGGTATTATAAATGTTTTAAATTATGGAGCTACCCGTATAGTGGCTTTTATTCAATCGGAGTTGGGGGCCTCTTTATCAGTATTTGTTATTTATTTCCTTTTTATATTATCTTTTGTATTTTTACCGTATTAAAAAATAATCCTTAGGCATGGCGGAATTGGTAGACGCGTTAGATTCAAAATCTGATCAAGCCTTCCTTGGTGCAAGTTCAAGTTTTGTTGCCCGTATGGATTAAAAAAAAAAGTTATTCGCGTTTGCGAAAAATTAAAAAAAAAAGTTTAAAGTTATGAAAAATAATAATAAAATGTACATATTATATTGTTAACATATGGGTTCAGTTTGGCTAAAGTTGTTATCTCTTGCTACGAAAATTTTTACTTATTACCTTATACTCGCTTCTATCATTTCTATAGGCTTATATAAGTTTGTGAAGGGGTTTTTTTCTTTGCTTGATAGATCAGTAAAATCCCCTTATAGGTTTAAGGAGTCTTCTTTAAACCTATTATATTTTTTAGATGGAAAACTTTCAGATGGTTTGGTTAAGTTTATTGGCTTCGCTACACCACGCTCAGAGTTTTTTACTATATTTTTCTATTTGACCCTCTCTGTACCCCTGTCAGTGTTAAAAATCCTTTTTTATTTAACTTTTTTTCTATTAAGGGCGTTGAGTTTCTTTCCTTGGTTTCTAAAAGTAGCTTTATTTGCTATTTTGATCCCCCCCCTTGTGTATGGGAGTAAGTTTTGCTCCTTTGTTCTGTATTACATAGAAATTTTTTACTATTTGGCGTTAGGTTTGTTTTACAAAACCTTAAAAATTTTTATACGTGCCCGTTTAGCGCTGCTTGAGTTAAACTTACTTAGACGTCATATAAAAGATAATGGCCGTAGATTGAACGTTACTGAGATGGCCCGAGTTATATCAAATATAAATAAACGTTTCCACTTCGAGCAGTTCGGTAATATATCTGCGTCAAGTGTTAGTAATTACTACAGTAATTCAGGCACTTTTGATTTGGATAAGTATTTTTTAGGTCCCATTCCGTTCGGCGTTTACGTTGTGGGCAGGCATGCACATGAACATAATAAATTTCGTACCGATCATGGGTTAATCCACGATGCAAGGTTTTTTTACCAGCCTTTGAAGAAACGTAAGTTGGTACGATTTAACTACCCGATTAAGCGACCAACCCCCACCGTGCCCGAAGATTCTGTTTATAATACGGTGAGGGTTTTTGAATATCACCGATATATAAGTATGGGTTTGGTGGGCAATTTTAATTTGTCTAGTTTCCCGGAGTATTACAGGTCTAAACTTTTTAGTCGTTTATTGCGGTTTAACTTAATACCGGCTGTTAATTTTTACTATAATATGTTTAACAGCACTTTGCGCAATAAAAGCAAAAATCCTGATTTTTGGGCTAATTATAGGAAGATGGTTAATGACCCTGCTAGGGGGTTAACGTGGTTTGAGTATTCACGCAATCTTCTGTTAAAGGATCCAGTTTTTTCATATAACAGCTACGATTATACAAGCCCCTACTTTGGCCGTAAACTTGCTAGTCGATTGGCCACTAGAAAAAGGTACCGTGAGTTCGCAATTTCTGAAGGTTCCCGTTTTTCATCCGATGATTACAGGTCGTCAACAGATGTAAGTGGAAAGCCGTTTGCGGGGGGTCATTTTACCCAGTTTGTAGATGATTATGATCATTACCTTAAAGGTAAGGTTTATTATAAATCTAAGATGGAGCGTTTTTGGTTTAAAAGGGTTTTGCTTCCAGATCCAGACTTAGCGCCAGATCAGCAGTCCGGCTTACCGGCATTATTCCCAGGTGAGCATACATCGTCTGCGTACGGAACGAGCTTTAGTTTATTTTTTAAAATTGTGTTCGCTAGCCTTTCAGGGGCTGTTGTAAGTCTAGCTGGGTTATTGGTAACTACGGTTCTGACTCTCTATAAGTTTGTTCTTGTTTTTGTGCATCAGTTAAAACAGTTAGTGGGAGATTTTTTATTTAGGGTTTACCTTTTTTCTGTTTTTTTTATCCTACGCTTACCAGCCCTTGCTGCTCGTGGTAAACAGATTCTTACACCGGTATATGAGTTTTTTACTTACCCTGTAAAGGTGTCCCCCTTCTCTGTTTTTTGGTCGGTTACTGTTTTTTCTATAAGCCTGTCGAGAGCTTTGAGGTCGGTTTCCGGTAGGTTTTTTTTGCGTGCTCGTAACCTAGCCTGGCGTGTTTACAATTTTCTTATATTACCGACGGACTTCATAAAATTCCTGTTTATTTGCTGGAGGGACGGCACTTTAGAATCCCTTCTTGCGTACGAGATGGACGCTATGTTTAAAGAAATGGATAGTTTTGTTGAATGGTTTTTAAATGATTTAGATAAATAAAAAATAAATGCGCATAAATATAATTATTTTTTTGTTAAACTTTTTTAAAGGTTGGTTTAATTTGGCTCCTCTATATGAGTGGCGTAGACGATTTTATTTTGTTAGAAAATTGCGCTATCTTGCTGAAAAGGATTCATCTAGTAAACAATCGTTGAGATCTAGAATGGTTTCATGGTATTTGGGAAGTAAAGGCTTGAAATACTATTTAGTAAGGAGCCCTTTTCAGCTTGCTCGCTTTTTTATACGATTGCCCCCTAAAGTGGCTTTGAGGTCTATTCTTTTTTTACAATTTATTCTTTACTTACTTAGTATAGTTCCTCGTACAATCGTTACTGTATTCACTTATTTTTACAACGTCATTACTTTCTCTTTTTTCTTTGTAACCTCACAACTGTTCCTGCTTTTTGACATCTTGCATTTTTTTTTGAAGGCACTTCTAGAGCCGCCCGCTTCCTTTTTAAAAGTGGTTTACTACAAGTTTCTTTCTTTTATGGTGCGAAATAACCTGGCCGTTGTTGTTCATTTTATCCATTCTATTTTTGTTTGGTTACTATCCTTTTTGTTTATTGCTTTGATATTTTCGTTGTTTTTTTACCGCTCTGATCTTTTTATGGGTTTTAGCCACTACGATCTTGGTTTAGGTAAGTTTGATCTTATAACCCACGGGCTTGTTGGCCATTGGTATAAGTCTAACTGGTGGTACTTCCGTATTTGGATTTTATATGCAACGCTTTACTTTCTCTTTCCTGGGTTGCGTGACCCTATAAAAGAGAATTTTAACTTTATAGTATTTTTCCCCCTGTTCCTTTATATATACGATAATCGGGCGGTTTCGGGTGGTCGTTACATGGGTTTCAGGTACCTAGACAACTTTAATTCCATTTACTCAGTTCAGTTACTTTTAACATTTGGGTCAGTTTTGTCTAACCATGTGTTTTCTCAATACGGCGAGGGCTCTAATTCAGCCCATCCAGGGGATTCCTACAAGACTCCCTTGTCGGGTGAGCCTATGTCGCGTAATTGGTTTATTGATGATATGCGTGGTTCCCGCTACGAGTCTTTTCCGGAGAAACCTTTTAGTAACGTAGAGGTTTCCGACGCTAGGCGTGGCTTGTTTTACAAGCTTGATTTTTTGCATGCTTTATCCTTGGATCCGTCAGCCCCTGAAGCTTATAATGCGCACAGGCAGGGCCAGGTGATGTACCTTATGGACCACACAGAACTAGATTTTAAAGCCGCTGATTTTACAGATGCGGTTCCTGTTAGAGAGATGTACTTTGACGAAAAGTACTACAATAGGATGATTGAGGACATTGATAACAACACATTTTTAAATAAACTTTATAAAGATTACGAGTCCCGCTCCCATTATGAGGGCGATTCGTTGATTGCTGCGTTGTACCGTCATGAGAATATGGGCTCAATAGCAAATGAGCCAAGATCCTATAAATCTGTCTAGGCAACCCTAACGGTCGCTGTAGGGAATTACTAGACACATCTCGTAGCTCAATTGGTGGAGCGTATAGCTGTTAACTATAAGGTTGCAGGTTCAAGCCCTGCCGGGATCGCCCTTACCTATTATTTTATGTAAAACTTTTG
>Ga0079223_10003122_pt1 | contig 10427 bp, 5 predicted proteins | sample Stecom2011_FD_75072 | JGI IMG/M metagenome (GOLD analysis project Ga0079223, IMG submission 75072) | Agricultural soil microbial communities from Utah to study Nitrogen management - Steer compost 2011 | ecosystem: Environmental > Terrestrial > Soil > Agricultural land | place: USA: Utah...
ACACCATGACATGTTAATGTTGAGACACATTTAACAAAGGAGTCTTGGTGAGCCAACTAAGCATAAATTTACATTATCTAAGCAGGTAACGAAAAGGATAAATCTGCATTTGTGCAGACTTGTCCTTATTTTATTTAGTTTTTAAACCCAAAAAACGAATCTATCTTTTTTGCAATATCATCACCGGTAATTGCAACATCCTGATCATGATTATCAGATAAAGTATTCTGGTTTTCAGGAAGTGACTTATCAACTTTGGGAACTATAGGTGCGGTGGTATCACCTTTCTTTTCTTCAGGTATTTTTGGAGATTTACCAGCTTTTTGATTATCATTTATTTCGCTCTGTATGGAATCATTCTCGTTATCATATGGTTCGAATTGTATAGTTTCACATAATATCTCATCCTTCTCCGGTTTATCAAGAAATTTTGAACTCTCCGAATCATCATCTGAAACTGTTATCTGCTCTGAATCAACATTTTTTCCATAAGCAATATCTTTTATATTGCTCATATCATAATCCATTATCGTTTCCATAGAAAATTCTTCATCACTCGAACCGGATGGGATTTTATCTGAACTTTTTTCTGATAAAATCTCTGATTGATCAGAAGAGACACTGAATTCGGGTTCACTTTCAATACTCTCTATTTGCTGTTCATGATCAAAAGATTCTGCCTGAAAATCTTCAACAGATATGTTTTGTGATTTTTTATCAAAAGAATTTTCATCTTCAAACAAGTTTTTCTGCTCTGAAATGTTTTGGTCTGCTATTTCAAAACTTTCTTGTTCTTCTTTAAAACTATTTTTTCCTGTCTCTGTAATGATAAATTCTTCCGGCATATTTGCTTCAAAACTATCTATCTCATGCGCTTCTTGATCGACTGCAGCTTGATTTGATTCACTTTTATTACTTTTTTCATCAGGCAGTTGTGAATTTGAATTATCTGGCTGCATGGTCTTGTCTGTTCCAGGAAAGATATCTTGTAATGAATCTACAGTATGTTCATCAATGTCTTTATTGTCATTTAGATTTTCATCTTTAGCTTCTGGAATAAACTCAATGCCCGTTTCATTAACTTCGGCTGTATTCTTTTCCATAGGAGTTTCGTCAATTTGTAAAAATTCATCTGAAGAGATTGTTTTTGCAGCTGGTTCATCGTAATTGTCAGTGATATCTACATTACCAGATGATTCTGTAGACTGGTTTTTGGCATCAGATTCCGAAAAGGTGATTTCACCTGAAACTGTTTTATTTTGCAGTTCCAGGAACAGTTCAACATACTTAACAAAATATATATCAAGCAGATGCATGCTGGATTTAAGAGAACGGTTTATGGACTCATATTTTGATTCAAAAGTATTTTTAAATTCGGTTCTGTTTATTTTATTGCTATTATATAACCTGCTTACATTTTCGATACCAGCTAACAGATCAGCAATAAAAGAGATGGTTTCATTTAATTCTTCATTTGATTTTTTACTTCGTTTTAAACGTAGACTTATTACGACTCCCCAAATTATTGAAGCCATAATTATTCCGGTAATAATTCCAACTATCAAATTAATTCCATTAAGCCCCATAAAAACTCCTTCAATTATGCGGTTAAGTAACCAGTTAATTTAACTCACTGTTTTATTATAATAATCAAAGAGAGGATGTGTCAAATGCAGATTTCTTATTCTTTTCAATACTGTTGTAAGAATATTTCAACCCCCTCCTGAAAAGAATTAAAATTCGAACCAAACAAAAAAACTTTCATTACATGTATTAACCAATTTCTTAAACTGTTTTGTGGTAAAATGATATAACGATTAATGGTGAAAAATTCAAACAATTTTAATACTTTCTAAAAATTCATTTCATCACATTCTAATAGTGCACTGTGAAAAACTTTATTACCTGATAGCTCCTATTCAGATATATACAAGATAATTCTTTGCACTCAAAATATATCATTTATTAAGACATCCCAAAAACTTATACTCCTCTGTACGACGCAGTATCATAAATTATCTGATATTTTTTAACAGCGTTCTCCCATGTAAATAGTTTCAGCATATTGATACCATTAAGAATCATTTCAGCATAAATTTCTGGTTTCGAGTATATTTCAATAGCATCTAAAAGTGCATTATGAGCACTGCTGACCATAGAACTATACAGCCGATTCTTTGGACGCTCACTTAAAGTATATCGTAATAACATTTTCCATTCTTCTTCCAACTTTTTACCTTTATATGCTTCCCTATATAGAATACCAGTAGGACAGTGTTTTTGTTCTTTTAATTTCAATAAATTGTTATAGTACTCAGGCATCTTGTTCTTTGTTATCGAGCTTATTTGTGTCCATAACCCTCCTGTACCTCTGGCCAACACCGGCGTGCCATGGATATAGCCCTCTGTTGCAGCACCAAATGGCTCATAAAAAGAGGGCATAATCAGATAACTTGCTCCTTTGAAAAATATGTTATAATCAGTTTTAGGAACTCTGAAAGGACATATTACTATATCACCACTGCATTGTTTTGTAATCTGTTCAAAAAATTCAATCTCTATATTTCCGGATGAAGGGCAAAATACGAGTTTTGCACTTCCGGTTGGTAATCTTTTAAATGCATGGAATATAACATCAAAGCCTTTTTGCATAATATCCAGACGACCAGACATAAAGAAAACAGGTGTTTTCGGATTATTAAAATTGATTTTGCCTATTACACGTTTATCATTAAGCGAACGCAATCTTGTTAAAAAAAAGTTTCTGTGGTGATTTTTTTCCTTTAACAAAAGATTATAATTATTATTTTCAGCTGCAATTATCATCTCTCTTTTAAACGGAACCCTGAAGTTACCAAATAAACCATTTTCAATGCCAATTGGAGGATTTTTAGAAAATTCATACTGCAGATGATCGGTAAAAGTGCCTCTCTGTAGTGGATCATATCTTAGTTCATGGGCAAAACATGAACTGACCGTTGTTAACGGCCCATTCAAAAAAGGTATAGAACATTGCAATACAGTATCACCAGGAATGTTTTTACCAAAAAACATCAATTTATGTGTAGCAGAAATTCCTTTGTCAAAACTATTATGCAATGTGAGAATTGTCCTTGCCTGTTTTAAAACATTGCTTAATATAGAAAATTTTGATGTAATTGCAATTGGCGCAGTTTCCCAGTCGTTGGCATGTATAATCAGATTTGAATCATACCCCAGTTTTTTAAGGGTAAAAGGAACTGCTGCACAAAAACTAAGTGAATCTAACAGAAGTTGTTCAGGATCCTGGTACTCATATGGATTCTCGCCGGCGAAAAAACGTCCACTGATCTGCAGAAAATATGATGGTATCGCAGAGTCAGTATCTTCATAACAGTTTATAACTAACTTACAATTACAAAGATGAAAAATCAAATTGCAAAACTTTTTCTTCAGAATACCCTTTTTAAGGGCATTTTTAGTATTTCGATTGGAATGAAATGGAGTTAAAAAAATTACTTTTTCGCCGGAATCGTTAAGCCCTAAAGGAAGAAAGTGTGAAACAGCTGCTAATCCACCCAATGATGCAAAACGATTTTCAAAAGAAAGATATGCTATAGTACGTTTTTTAATGCTGAATCGACATTCAGCTTTGTTAATAAGATCTATCTCTCTTTGCTCAAACAAAAAATGAAGATTTCTTCGCATCAATAACCAGTTGTCATTCTTGATGTAAAAATCAGGATCGTAATTGTTGACAATACTTCTCATATATAAACCTATTCATTTTTTCTAACCTTTCTTTTCTACGATGTAAAAAAAGGTTTTCTAATTATTCTACATGATTAAATGCTTCATCACAATAAGAAATCAGGTAAAAGTATCAGATTATAAGAAAAATCTGTTAAATCATAAAAAAAACTTTTTTTACATTGTTTGAATATGTTATCTGGTTTTCGTTCGATTAGATATTTCCAGACAATGTTTAATGTTTTTATTACCAATGCGGTCGGAAACACCCCATATCAGTCCAATAAACGCAGGAAAAACAATATTAATCAAAAGTATCACAGTAGAAATGGCAAACGCTGTTGCTGGTATGAGTAAATGAGGAAAGAATGCACTAAATTCATTCAAAAAAAACATGAATGAATATTCTCTAAGTCCAATGTTTGCTATAAAAAATGGAAAAAACAACATAAAAAGATATGACTCTGATGCAATGATAAGGTTAATACCAAATTTCGTAGAACCAAACATTCCCAATACAATTGCAGTTTGTAGTATAAGCAAAATGTAAGATACTATTGAATAGAAAAAAACTCTTTTTGAATTAACATATTCTAAACCTTTAATATGTTTTGATATTACACTTAGAAAACCATTTTTAAAATGACCAAAAACAGTTGGGTAGAATTTCAATATTAAAAGAAAAAGCAGGAGAATAAGAGATGAAAAAACTAGCAGGATTTTCAACTTATCTACATTCGAAATGTCGAAAATATACAGATGAACAGCAATTGCAAGTATGCCAAAAACCAAAATTGGAATGATTGAATAAAACCGATCTGTTAAAACCGAAACTACAGAACAGATTTTTTTTTTATCACTTAGCCCCCATGCCCTCATCAATTCCCCAAAACGGCCAGGTGTAATAAATGCCAGCAGATGACCCCACAGTAGTGTTTTGAATGCAATAGAAACAGATGAAGGAAATTTTTGTGAATACAGAATCTCTTTCCATCTAAGCATCTGGAAATACAAGCCGACAATACCAATTACGATTGTAATAGTTAATTGCCATACACATACTCTTTCAGCCAGTAATTTAATCTGTGTTAAACTGATATTTTTATTTACTATTATGAAAAACAAAAATGTAATTATCAGGCGAAAAGTAAAACTGACAGTTTTATTTTTTTTAATGAAATGCATCAGATACATAAGAGCTTTTGCACTTTTTTTTGGAAGCCTGACACAATTTCCTTGATTTTCATTCTCTATTGAGGAACTCTCATATCCCATTCTATTACCAATCAGAGCGAAATACTTGTTAGACAAAATGAGGTTTGAAACGAACTGAAAACCTGCAGACCTGAAAATAGTTTACCGGAAACAATGCTACAACATATTTACAGGATCCACATCAATGATCACCTTTATTGTTTTTGTTGTTTTGAGGTTTTTTTGGCGGATAAGTTCCAGTACTGATCCAATTTTTGATGGTGAAACACTCTTAATTAATAATGAGTATCTGTATTCAAGAGCAATTTTTTGAAGAACAGCCGATGAAGGGCCAAGTATTTTTAAATCTGGTCCGCAGAATTTTTTGGCAATTGAAAAAATTGAGTATATGGTTGATTTCACCTTTATCTCATCTTTCCCCTGAACAACAATTCGTGCCAGTTTTCCAAACGGAGGATATTGAAGTTCTTTTCTTGAGCTTATTTCGGAGTCAAAAAAAGTTTCATAATCATGATTTTGAGCTGCAAGAATAGCACTATCTTCAGGAAAATAGGTTTGAATTACAACTTCTCCACTGTTATCAGATCTTCCTGCCCTGCCGGCAACCTGAGTTAAAAGCTGGAAAGTCTTCTCTGCAGCTCTGAAATCGGGAAAATGTAAGCTTATATCTGCCTGTATTACTCCAACAAGCGATACAGATGGGAAATCAAGACCTTTAGATACCATCTGTGTTCCTAACAGTATATCTGCTTTATTATTTGAAAAATTATTCAGAATATCAATATGAGCCCCCTTGCGGCGTGTAGTATCCTGATCCATCCTTAAAATCCGAATTTGTGGTAATTCATTCTTCAGGTATTCCTCAATTTTTTGAATACCAGTACCTTTATATTTTATTTGCTCGCCCTTACATGACGGACATACATCAGGAGCTTTTTCTTCATAACCACAAAGATGACATTTTAATGTATAATCACTTAGATGATATCTCATATTAACAGAACAGTTCGGACATGTACAGGTTTTGCCACAATTTTTACAAATAAGTACTGTTGAAAAGCCTCTTCTGTTCAAAAGCAGAATTACCTGTTTTTTATTTTCAATGCACATTTGAATACGGTTCAATAAAAATCTAGATACCGGAGACCAATTGTTATTACGGTGTTCCTCTGCCATATCAATTATTTTTACCTCAGGCAAAGCAGCAGCTCCAAATCGCTTTGTCAGACTAATCTTGTTATATTTTTTCCGAATTGTATTATAATAACTTTCAAGGCTTGGAGTTGCACTTCCAAGTACAACCAGCGCTTTCTGGAAATATCCACGCATAACAGCTATATCACGTGCATTATACCTGGGTTCTGTATCACTCTGTTTATAGCTTGTATCATGTTCTTCATCAACTATTATCAAGCCAACATTATCCATAGGTGCAATGATTGCACTTCTAACACCTATTATTACCCTTTTGTTCCCGGAAACAATCTCCTGAAGACTATCCCTCCTTTCTCCTTCCGACATATGGCTGTGAATCACTGCAATCACATTGCCTAAAGTACTTTTAAATTTTCTTATTGTTTGGGGCGTTAATGAGATTTCTGGGACAAGAATTATTACACCCTTTCCCTGTCTTAAAGAATAAAGTGCAGTTTCTATGTATATATGTGTTTTGCCGCTGCCTGTAATTCCGTGAAGCAGAAATGGTTTATCGGGAGAATGAAAAGCTTGTTTCAATTCTTTAACAGCTTCAAACTGTTCATGAGTAAGTTTGATTTCATTGTTCTGTTCTACTTCAATTTCAAGCTCTTTAGCTTCCCTGACTACAGTTTTTGTTGTTTTTGCAAGAAATCCTTTTTTGTAAAGGTAAGTTACTGATGACCTCTTAATATTTAAATCTTTTTCCACCTGTTTAACAGTAAAACTATTGATATTTCTAAGTTTAACCATCACTTGCTGATATGATACCTTAAGTGTTGATATATCACATTTCTTAACAGAATATAATGTAATTGTTTTTGAAGCAGAAGAAACGAGGCTTTTTCTGACAATGGAACGAAAAACTCTTCCTATATCGCATTTATAATAATTCGCCATCCATTCATATAATTTTATTAGAGACCTGTTACTATCTGTCCAATGGGTTGATTTTATATCAATAACTTCTTTTAGATTTGCAAAGTTTGATTTTTCTTTTAATTTAACAGCGACTCCCCATGTCCTGTTTCTTTTAACATCAACAAGTACAGGTGTCCCCGGAATAATTATATCCCGAAATTTTTGTGGAATTTTATAATCATATAAACCAGGTATTGCAATAGGGAAAGCTACACTCACAACAGCCTTCGATAAAGTACAATCTCCATAAACATATTGACCGTTTTGATAATCCATGGTAATAATCTATTAATATCCTTTAAATCAGGAATATGTTATAATTTTTAAAACAATCTCAAATTAAGAACTATATCTAAACTATTTATATTTCTTTTTTTAAGGAGTTTTTGTGGTCATATCGGTAGAAAATGCAAAACAAGGTATGATTCTCTCCAAAGATGTATTTCTTTCCAATGGCAACATGCTTATCAGAAATCAGAGAACACTGACACCCGAAATAATTCAACTTCTGAAAAAACACCGTATTGAATACATTGAAATATATGAAAATAGTGATACCGAAAACAAAGGTAACAAACAAAAAGATTCAAGCATGCCCAAAAAGCTTCCACAAATTAAAGTAAAAATTAATGAAGATGCCATGGATGCATTATTAATAATTGAACCATCCGCTATTAATACTGAAAATATTACATATGAACATCTTGTCCAGGTCCTCAAAGAAAATGGTATCTGTTTTGGCATCAAGGAACCTGTTTTAAAAAACATTGTTGAACAGTGGAATAAAAATAAAAAAAGATCTGAATTTGAACACATCGCACAAGGTGTTTTTCCTAAGAGTTACCCTATTGAAAACAATATTGGTGTTCTTGTACAGCACGTTTCAAATAAAGACGATTTTGACAAAATTCGAAACTATAAAAATTACTGGGAAATAGCTGAAATTACACCAAATGTTCAAAGAGTTAAACCTGGTATGGTCATTGCACAAATACAAAGTCCCAATCCCTCATATGCAGGGAAAAACATTAAAGGCGAACAGATTTTTTCCACAGATTCCACTATTACCAGCCTTGTATTTGAAAATGGTGTTGAATTATCTGCAAACAATGATCAGATTATTGCTACATCAGACGGTTTAGCCTTCTTTTTTAACAATACTATAGGTATTCAGGAGTTAAATTTTGATGGTTTCGTTGATGTTGTTGTAAGTCCGGATAAGATGAAAGCATATGTGAACGTTTATCCTAGTGGAATTGGTGGCGAAATGCCGGATGAAATGTCTATCCGTAAACTTTTAAAACAAAAAGGCGTAGTTTTCGGAATAATTGAAGATAATTTTAAAAAACTGCTAATTGATTTTGCTAACAGTATTTATGCTTCAGAGAATATTCTGATTGCTCAAGGCACCGATGCAGTAAAAGGTAAAAACGGAATTGTTGAGTTCCTTTTTAACAGAGAAACATCATTAAAACCTCAACGCAATCCGGACGGTTCAGTTGATTACAAAAATGTAAACATAATCAATGCTGTTTCTGCAAAGCAGAAGTTGGCCATACTACACCCACCGCAAAAAGGTATCCCTGGTAAAAATGTGCTGGGCCAGGAAATGCCTTGTCTTGATGGAGTTGCAGCAAAATTACCATCCGGAATGAACACTTTACCTGACCCCCAAAACCCCGACTGCCTGATCGCTGCTATAGATGGAATCGTGAGATTTAATGGATCAAATGTTGAAGTGTTTGAAGGATTTATTGTTCCGGGAGACATAGATTATTCAACCGGTAATATTGAATATGAAAAATCGGTAGTTGTAAATGGTGATGTAAAATCCGGTTTTGCTATAAATTGCGGTGGAGATCTTCAGGTCAAAGGGACAATAGAAGATTGCAGTCTGACCATTGGCGGAAATGTACTGTGTAAGTTTGGATTTATTGGTCAGGGCAAAGGAATTATCGATTCAACGGGTGATGTAAATCTTGGGTTCATGAAAAATCAAACTGTTAAATCGCGAAAAAATGTCAATGTTGCCAAAGAAGCCTTAAATTGCAATATCTTTGCCAAATATTCAATTGCAATACACGGTAGACCTATATCCGTAGCTGGTGGACAATTAATGGCACGCGATTCAATTACAGTTTATTCTGTTGGCAATCACAGTAACATTCGTACAATTCTTGAAATCGGAACCGATTTTTCACTTCTTGAAGAACTGCAAAAAACCCAACAACAGCTTAATGAACTATCGTCCAATTTTCAGAAATTATCTGAAAGTTATAAAAAATTTGAGAACATAATCTCTAATAGAAAAACTTCCTCTGAAAAGAGCCAGACTCTGTTTTTAAAACTTACAGAAAGCATTCAAAAACATAAGCAGCAAATGGACTTACTAAGACAGAGAGAAAGGATAATACAAAATAAAGTTTACTCTTTTAGTTCTGCTTTCATTTCGTTTAAACATGCAATATACCCCGGAACAATTATCAAGATTGGTGAAAGAAATCTAATAATTAAAGAAGAGGTATTGGGACCCAAAAAAATCCTTTTGGTCGACAATGAAATAAAATTCATTTGATATAACCACAAACAATTTGAAATAAGTGTTTCCTCAAACGGTTACAGCAATGTCTGGAAAATACAGGTGAATATAATCCTGAACTTTTAATCTTATAAAAACAAAATAACCGACATTACTGTATCGTACTTTTTAGTATCTTTTTCGGGAATATTTGAAACCCCTCTCCCCTCAGCTAAGTTATTTTCCCACAGTCCTCAGGTAAAAAGAGAACAAGTATATCATACGACTAATTGTTGAATGTCGAAAGATTTTAAAAAATTTGGGTTAAACTGTCATTGCAAGGAGTAGCTTTGTAAAAGAACTTCAAAGTCGGAGAAATATCTCATTTTGCTTTGCGATATTTTATACCTGTTATTCTGTTTCCTTTATCATTAAATTCGATTTCATCAAAATAGTGTCTGACAATAAAAATTCCCCTACCGTGGTCTTTGATTCTATTTTCAGGTAATAACGGATCTGGTAATTTGGTATGGTCAAAACCATCACCTTCATCTATAACACTTATTGAAGCAGCATCAGTGGTAATTTTGTAAAAAATCTTTACAATTTTTGATGAATCATTCCTGTTACCATGAATAATTGCATTTGTAATCATTTCAAATATGCATATTTTTATTTGCCTTATACTATTGTCCTCGAATCCGTTTTTGTCCATTTCTTTAAGAATAAACGAACAGGTATTTTCAATTTCAGTCATGTTTTTTAAAACCAATACTCCAGGTTTTTCTTCGGTGCTGAAACCTGAATCTTTCAGTAAATCATCAGGATTACCAACTTCGATGCAGAGCAT
>Ga0079223_10003125_pt1 | contig 10420 bp, 10 predicted proteins | sample Stecom2011_FD_75072 | JGI IMG/M metagenome (GOLD analysis project Ga0079223, IMG submission 75072) | Agricultural soil microbial communities from Utah to study Nitrogen management - Steer compost 2011 | ecosystem: Environmental > Terrestrial > Soil > Agricultural land | place: USA: Utah...
AACCGTCGCCCAGTGTGATGCGCTGCGGCTTTAGCGTTGCCGCATCCACGAATGGGACCTTGAGGCGATAGGCTACATTGGCTCCGCGTTGCGGCGGTGCCTGGCGCCGTCCACCGAACCGTGTCCCGGCCGCACCGGCCCCACCGCGTCCGAACAAGCCTTCGAACAAGTCGCTAATGTCGGTTTCTGCTCCAAAGCCCTCGAAGTCGCTCGCAGAAAAGCCGCCTCCTCCGCCCGCGCGGTTGCTGCTGGCTCCCTGGCGGAAGCCTCCAAACCCGCCACCGAAGGGCATGGCCGGGTTCCCGTCAGCGTCGATCTCACCGCGGTCGAACCGTGCCCGCTTATCTTTGTCAGACAGCAGGTCATAAGCCTTGGTAACTTCCGAAAACCGCTCGGCGGCTTTCGGATTGTCTCTGTTGCGATCGGGGTGCAGCTCTTTTGCGAGCTTGCGGTAAGCCGACTTAATGTCCTTTTCGCTGGCGCCGCGCTGGACGCCAAGGGTCGCGTAGGGATCTGCCATGGCGTGTTAGCTAGGCAGAACAGTAGCGCCGCGCAAGCGGGCGGCACTTTCCTCGTCGGCGCTCACTCGGTAGGGCTGCGTAGCCGCCACGCGGTGCACGCTTGCCGAAGGAACCTCTAAGCTGGAAGACGCAGTGAACCCCGAAGAGGACGCGATCTTTGATATTGATCCGATCGGATTGTTCGACGTGTGGTTCGCCGAAGCGGCATCGAGCGAGCTTAACGACGCGAACGCAATGGCACTCGCCACGGCGACGCCCGATGGGAAGCCTTCGGTGCGCATGGTCCTTCTGAAGGGTCGGGGTCCGGCAGGCTTCGTGTTCTACACCAATGCCCAGAGCCGCAAAGGCGCGGAAATTCGCGCTAATCCGTACGCGGCGTTGCTGTTCCACTGGAAGTCGCTGGGGCGGCAGATCAGGATCGAAGGACCGCTAGAGGAAGTGAGCCCCGACATGGCCGACGCTTACTTCCTCTCGCGCCATCCGGATTCGCGGCTTGGTTCTGCGGCTTCCGACCAGTCGCGCCCGCTCGATTCACGCGAGACCTACCTCGCCCGTGTCGAGCAACTGCGCGAAGAGTATCCCGACGGAGCGGTGCCGCGTCCGCCCCATTGGACCGGGTTTCGCCTCGCGGCAGAACGTATGGAGTTCTGGCTCAACCGCGACTACCGGCTTCACGAGCGGCGCCTCTTCGTCCGTTCCCACGATGGGTGGACTAGCTCGCTTCTCTATCCATGAGCGACCGGCGCGCATTGCTAACGCGCAGCGCGGCGATGGCCTCGATCGCGATGGCGTTGTTTCTCGGCGTTCTGAAAGGTTGGGCGGTGTGGCGCACGGGCTCGACTGCCATGCTCGGCAGCCTGGCCGATACGATGCTCGACTTCGTCGCCAGCCTTGCGACGCTGATCGGGGTGTGGATCGCTGCCCATCCGCCCGACGAGGATCATCGCTTCGGCCATGGCAAAGCAGAAGCGTTGGCCGCCATGGTGCAGGTCATCCTGATCGTGCTGTCGGCTGGGGGGATCGCTTTCCGGGCGGTGCTCGACCTGGCCGAGGGAGGCCGCGTGCAAGCGGCAGAGCAAGGCATTGCCGTGTCCGCTGTCGCGATCGCGGCCACGCTCGCCCTTCTGGCTTGGCAGCGCTATGTTATCCGGAAGACTGGGTCGCTGGCGATCCGCACCGACAACATTCATTATCGCTCCGATTTGCTGCTCAACCTTTCGGTGATCGCAGCGCTGGTTTTCGATCAGTACCTCGGCTTCGCACAGGCAGATCCGCTGTTCGGTCTCGCGATAGCGGGCTGGCTTCTATGGGGTGCGTGGAGCGCCTCGCGCGAAGCCGTCGATAACTTGATGGATCGCGAATGGCCTGAAGAGAAGCGGCTGCGCTTCATCGAACAGGCTGCGCGGCATCCGGAACTATCGAACCTTCACGATCTCCGCACGCGCACCAGCGGTAGCCGCGATTTCGTCCAGTTCCACGTTGACCTTCCGCCCACGATGACGGTGGGGGACGCCCACATCATCATCGAGAAGGTGGAGGCCGACCTGATGCGGGCTTTCCCTGATATGGAACTGCTGATCCACATCGATCCGGAAGGCCATGTCGACGAACCGGGCAACAAGCTCGTGGAAAGCGACGAGTTCGCCAGGCTGGAAGAAGGCCCATGAGGGATCGTCTCTCGCTGCCTTACTGGCATGTCGACGCCTTTGCCGGCCGGACGTTCGCCGGCAACCAGGCCGCGGTCATGGTGCTCGACTATTGGCTGCCGGACCCGCTGCTCCAGGCGATCGCGGCAGAGAACATGTTCGCTGAAACTGCCTTCCTGGTGCCCGACTCCGCAGGAGCCGCCGACTGGAAGTTGCGCTGGTTTACCCCAGCTTGCGAGATCCGCCTGTGCGGCCATGCCACGCTGGCAAGCGCGCACGTGCTGCTGGAGCGGGACGGCGGCGAACGGGTGACGTTCCGCACCCGCCAAGCCGGCATTCTCGAAGTGCGCCGCTTGCCCGCCACCGCGCTCGAGCTGGCGCTACCCGTGATCGCCACGGAGCCCGGCGCGTGGCGCGACGCGGTGGCTCTGCTCGGTGCGCAGCCGCTGGAGGTCTGGCGCAGCGCCGACCGCTACGACCTGTTCCTATTCGAAAGCGAGCAGCAGGTCCGCAACCTCTCGCCCGATCTACGGGGCCTCGCACGCCTCGGCGATCATCAGTTCATCTGCACCGCGCCGGGCGTGGCGACCGACGTCATGAGCCGGGTCTTCGTCCCCGGAGCAGGAGTCGATGAAGACAGCGTCACCGGCTCTGCGCATGCGGTGCTGACGCCGTTCTGGGCCGCCCGCCTTGGCCGCAGCAGCTTTACCGCGCACCAGGCGTCCAGGCGAGGCGGCGATCTAATCTGCCGGCTTGAGGGAGACCGAGCCTGGCTGGGGGGCCAGTGCGTCACCGTCGTCGAAGGAACGTTCTACCTGTCGACGTAGAGCGAGACTACGTCCGCCAGCGCATCGACCAGAGCCGGGCGGTCCTCTTGATCGGTCTTTCCGAGCCGCAGGACCGTGAGCTTCTCGTCTGGTGCAACCAGGATGTATTGACCCAGATGACCGACGGCGGCGAACAGGTTGTCCGCGCCGCGGTCCGGGAACAGCACTTTCCGCTCGCCGCCTGAAGGCTGGTTGAGCCAAACCATCGCCCCGTAATCAGGCGCACGTGGGTTCGGCCGGATCATGAACTCGATCCATCCACGCGGAACGATCTGCGCGCCGCGTATCGACCCTTTATGGCGCAGGAATTCGCCGAAACGCGCCCAATCGGGCGCGGTCGCCCAGATCATGCTGCCACCCATCATCGTTCCGGCGCGGTCGTATTCCGCCGTCAACGACTTGATGCCAAGCGGGACCGCCAATCGGGCGCGAAGGTATTCGGCGACCGCGGCCTGCCGCTCGGAGGCGCTGCCATCAGGTGCGAGAATCCGCGCTGCTATGTCGGCCAGGATCATGCCTGTCGGCGTCGAATAATTGAACGTACTTCCCGGCTCGCTCGCGAGCGGCTGGGCTTCGGCCCATCCCGCCATGTCGTCGCGACCGTCGAGGAACATCATCCTCACCTCGTATGAGGTATAGACCGGCTCCGCCTTCTCCTCGTGCCGAAGGCCCGAACGCATCTGCAGCAAGTGCCGCAGTGTGATCTCGCCGCGGGGGTCGCCGGCCCGCTGCCACGCCGTGATCGGCGGAGAATGGTCGAGATCGAGCCGCCCGTCGGCAACCATCATACCCATCATGACCGCCGTGACCGTCTTTGACATCGACCAGCCCAGGAACGGCGTTTCCGGACCATAGCCCGCGCCATAGCGTTCCGCGGCGACTTCGCCCGCGTGCATGACGATGACGGCACGCGTCTCGCCGATGTCCTCGCGGGCGAAGAGCGCGTCGACGGCGCGAGCGAGCCGCTCGCGGTTGACACCCGGCTGCTCCGCCACTGCCTCGAGGGCGCCGGGGGGCAATGGCGGCTCTGCGGGCTCGGCCGAATCGCCGCAGGCCGCCAGCAGCAGAAGGGCTGGCAGCATTGCGGCTAGGTAGCTAGGGAAGGGCAAGCGCGGCATCGGCGCGCGTTCTTCCTCCAGGCATGAGGCTATGGCAACCGCAAAGCGAAGCAGTGCAGGCCGGCGGCGGACATGGCCATCGGTTCTGCTCGCCGCCGCGGTGCTGGCGGGCGGTATCGCCTGGTTCTACCGCCAGCCGATAGACGGCTACACCACCACAGGAGCCGCCTACGGGGCCCGCACGGCATGCGCCTGCCGCTACGTCGCCGGGCGCAGCCTCGAAGACTGCAAAAAGGACTTCGAGCCGGGCATGGAAGTCGTCTTCCTCAGCGACGATCCCGAAACCAGGAGCGTCACCGCACGCGTACCCCTGCTGGCCAGCGCCACCGCCCAACACCGCGGAGGGTTCGGCTGCGTGCTGGAGCCCTGGGACGGTTAGGAGATGTCGGTGGCAGGTTCGGTGCGGTCGATCCAGCCGCCGCCGACCACGCGATCGCCAGCATAGAGCACCGCCGCCTGGCCTGGAGCGACGCCATACTCGGGCTCGGCGAAGCGGATGGTCGTGTCCACACCGCCGCCCAGTGGTCCGTCGAGTGCTACCGCGACCGGACGGGCCAGCGACCGGACTTTGACGGTCAAGGGAACATCGGGAAGCGGACCGATGCGATTGGTTTCTGACAGACGCGCTGCCGAGACCGCCAGCATCTGCTTCGGTCCGACCCTCACTTCGGCCGCTTTCGCATCGATACCAACCACATAGAGCGGCTCCGGCTGCCCGCCGATTTCGAGGCCGCGGCGCTGTCCGACCGTGTACTGGATCACGCCGGCATGCTCGCCCAGCGCTTCGCCGGTGAGCGCATGGACGATCTTGCCGTGCCGCACCCCTTCCGGTCGGAGCGACCGGACGATCTTGGCATAGTTGCCATCCGGCACGAAGCAGATGTCCTGGCTGTCGGGTTTCGCAGCCACGGCAAGGCTGAAGCTCGCCGCAATCCGCCGCACGTCCTGCTTCGGCAGGCCGCCGAGCGGGAAACGCAGGAACGCCAGTTGTTCCTCGGTCGTGGCATAGAGGAAGTAGGACTGATCGCGGGCAGGATCGAGCGCGCGATGCAGTTCGGGTCCAGCCGGTCCGGCAACCCGCTGCACGTAATGACCGGTCGCTAGGCAGTCGGCACCGAGTTCCTTCGCCATGTTCAGCAGATCGGTGAACTTGGGTCCCATGTTGCAGCGGACACAGGGAATCGGCGTGCGACCGGCCAGGTAGTCGTCGGCGAATTGCTCGACCACGTCCTCGCGGAAGCGACTCTCGTGATCGAAAACGTAATGGGCGATGCCCAACCGGTCCGCGACGGCGCGCGCGTCGCGGATGTCGTCTCCGGCGCAGCACGCGCCCTTGCGCCCTGTTGCGGCCCCGTAATCGTACAGCTGCAGGGTAATGCCGATGACCTCGGCTCCAGTGGAAGCCGCCAGGGCCGCGACGACCGAACTGTCGACGCCGCCAGACATCGCCACGACGATGCGGCAGTCTCCAGGCGCGCGCGGAAGATCGAACAAGGCGCTGGCATCGGTTAGAGGAAAGGTATTCGCGTTCATCGCCAGCGCCTTACACGTATCGACCTGCGCAGGCCATCGGCACCCGCTAATACACGGTAAACCCGCGCTTTACCCGTTATTGACCCTTGGGCGCCTAACAGGCGGCATGTTTGAGGGAAAACCACCAAGCTCCAAGGCCGCGCAGCCCTTGGAGGAGCGCCAGGAAGCCGAGCCGCTGCGGCCGCTCAGCTGGAACGAGCTCATCACGCGGCTCGCCGCCGCGCGCGATTTCCGTGCTTCCCTGGATGGCCAGAGTACAGACGTCGATGGCAGCTTCGATTCACGTTGTGCGCGCCGGATTGCTGCTCATGACAGCAGCAAACGCGCGATTAACCTTGATGATTTAGGCAATGGCAAAGGGCCTGTCGGCATCTCCGGGCCGGCCGTGCATCGCGATGCATCCGGCGTGGCGAGGAATTAGAATGATCGAGAACCAGAAAATCCGCCCGGCGCAGGTAATCGGGCCCCTTGGCGAGCCGCTGACACTCGCTGACTTGCCCTCGCCGAGCACGAAGCGTTGGGTCGTTCGCCGCAAGGCAGAGGTCGTGGCCGCCGTGAACGGCGGTCTGCTGACCATCGACGAAGTGCTTCAGCGGTATAACTTGACGCTCGAGGAATTCGCCGGTTGGCAGCGGGCGGTGGACCGCTCGGGCATGCAGGGCTTGCGGGTCACCCGAATCCAGCATTACCGCGATCTTTACGAACGCCAGCTCAAGTACTGATCGCTCCCGTCTCACTTGTTCTTCTGTAACTTCGGTCCCGATGCGCTACATCTTCGGCCGGGGCGCGCTAGGGAACGCATTGGCACACGTTCCGTTACAACGGCGTGTGCACATCAAGTGCGGCGAACAGGAGGACCTGTAATGGGCTGGATTATCGCAATAATCGTTGGGGGTGTGGCCGGTTGGCTTGCAAGCATCCTAATGCGTCGTGATGCCTCGATGGGCATTTTCTGGAACATCATCGTGGGAATCGTCGGCGCGCTGATCGGAAACGCCGTGCTGGCGCCGTTGCTCGGCTTTGGCGGAAGCATCCAGACTTTCGATTTCGGCGCGTTCGTGATCGCGGTGCTCGGTGCGGTCATCCTTCTGGGCATCGTCAACCTCGTGCAGCGCGGCCGGGTGCGCTAAAAGGCAACGCCGCCGGCTGCCTTCGGGCACCCGACAATTTGATACAAAAAAGTACAGGGGCGGTCTGCGACGCGGGCCGCCCCTATTTCGTCTATTTGGCCAAGGGAAAATGTGGCATTTGGTCGGCTGTCGATCGAAGTTGATAGAGTGCCGCGTTGCCGTAAAGCGGCCACGCGTCTATGTCGCCCGCCCAGAACCGCTCGCCTTCCAGGCGCCGCGGCTCTAAACATGGTAAGCTGGCCCGCCGTACGGGGGTAGGCTCTGAGGCTGATGCGCGGATGAACTACGAAGCGAAAGTGGCTGACATGAGCGGCACCCCGCGGGTGCTCGCTGAGGATGTCGAGTTCGAGCCTGCCCGTAACCGCCGCAAGCGGATCCTTATTGGCGCGGGGATCGTTCTCGCGCTTCTCGCGGGCGGGGCCCTGCTGCTTTACGGCGGCGGGGAGGAGGCTCCTTTCCAGCCGCAGCAGGGCGGGCAGGTTCCCACGGTAACCGTGGTATCGCCCGGGCAAACGTCGGTTGAGGGTCAGATCAGCGCGACCGGTACGCTTGCAGCGCGCCGTCCGATGCCGGTCGGTGTGGTCGGCGAGGGCGGACGTGTGGTGTCGGTATTGGTGGAACCCGGCGATTGGGTGCGTGCTGGCCAACCCCTGCTGGTCATCGACCGTTCAGTCCAGACACAACAGGCAGAGAGTTCGGCCGCGCAGATCGAAGTCGCCCGCGCCGATGCCGAGCTCGCGCAGGCCAACCTCGACCGCGCGCTTCAGCTGGTCGACCGGGGCTTCATCAGCCAGGCAGACGTGGATCGCCTCACAGCGACGCGCGATGCCGCAGTGGCACGCGTGCGAGTCGCGGAAGCACAGTATCGCGAGCTGCTGGCTCGCAATGCCCGCCTTAACATCGTCGCGCCGGCTGCGGGCCTGGTGCTCGAGCGCGCTGTCGAACCGGGACAAGTGGTCAGCGCCGGTGGAACGCCCCTGTTCACGATCGCCCGCGGCGGCGAGATGGAGCTACTGGCCGACGTCAACGAAGACGACCTGGCCGTGCTCTCGGTCGGCGCAACCGCGACGGTGACGCCGGTCGGCAGCGGCAAGACTTTCACTTGCCAGATCTGGCAAATCTCGCCCGTGATCGACGATCAGGATCGCCAAGGTGTCGCGCGCTGCGCAATGCCGTATGACCCGGCGTTACGGCCGGGGGGCTTTGCTTCGGCGCAGCTCTCGCGCGGGGCCGTCGTGGCGCCGCGCCTCCCGGAAAGCGCGATCATGTCCGACGAACGCGGCAGCTATGTTTTCGTGGTCGGGGACGAAAACCGCGTGGTCCGCCGCCCGGTGACCACGGGCATCGTGACGGAAGAGGGCATTGCAGTCGAGGGGCTGGCGGCCGGTGACCGCGTGGTCGTGCGCGCCGGCGGTTTCCTCAATGAAGGCGACCGCATCAACCCGGTCGCCGGCAATGGGGGCAGTCAGGCCCCCGCCCGATGAACCTCCGGAACATCTCTGCTTGGTCGACCCGGAACCCTATCGTTCCGATCGTCCTGTTCATCGGACTGACGCTGGCGGGGGTCGTCTCGTTCATGCGGATGGACGTGAACGACAACCCGGATATCGATTTTCCGGCGGTTACCGTCAACATCAGCCAACCGGGCGCTGCTCCGACCGAGATCGAGACGCAGATCACCCAGAAGGTCGAAGCGGCCGCGCGTTCGGTGAACGGCGTCGACGAGATCCAGTCGACGGCCCGCGAAGGATCGAGCAGCACGATGGTGCAGTTTGAGATCGGCCGCGATCCGGACATTGCCGTCAACGAGGTCAAAAATGCGATCGATCAGATCCGGGGCGACCTTCCCGAAGGGATTCTCGAACCGCGGGTAACCAAGGTCGAAGTCGGCGGCAGCGGGCCTATCGGCTATTTCGCGGTTGCGGCGGACGACATGACGATGGAGCAGCTTAGCTGGTTCATCGACGACACGATCGCCCGGCGCCTACTTTCGATCGAAGGCATGGCCGCAGTTAGTCGCGGCGGCGGCGTCGATCGCGAAATCCGCGTGGTGCTCGACCCGGCGAGGATGCAGGCGCTCGGAGTCACCGCCAGCCAGGTCAACCAGGCGCTGCGACAAGTGAATGTCGACGCGGCGGGCGGCGCGGCCGAGATCGCCGGCTCGCGCCAGTCGGTCCGCGTGCTCGGCAACGCCGATGATGCGCTGCAGCTATCCAATACGCGAATCAGTCTCGGCGGCGGTCGGACTATCCGTCTCGACCAGGTGGCGCATGTCTACGACGGCTTTTCCGAGCAGACCTCGATCGCCAAGCTCAACAACCGGCAAGTGGTTACGTTCGGCATCGAACGGGCCAAGGGCGCCTCGGATGTCACGGTTTACGACGCCGCGATCGAGGAGATGAAGCAGATCGAGGCGGACAACCCCGGCATCAGCTTCACTCAGCTCTACACCAGCGTCGAATATACCAAGGAGCAGTACGAAAGCTCGATCGCGGCCCTCGTCGAAGGTTCGATCCTGGCCGTTATCGTGGTGTTCCTGTTCCTGCGCGACTGGCGGGCGACCGTCATTGCCGCCACCGCGATCCCGCTGTCGGCGATACCCACGTTCTGGTTCATGGACATGTTGGGCTTCACGCTGAACCAGCTTTCGCTGCTGGCGCTCAGCCTGGTCGCTGGCGTGCTCGTGGACGATGCGATCGTGGAGATCGAGAACATCGTCAGACATATGCGAATGGGCAAGAGTGCGTACCAGGCCTCTATCGACGCCGCCGACGAGATCGGCCTTGCCGTGGTCGCAACCAGCCTGTCGATCGTTGCCGTCTTCCTCCCGGTCGGCCTGATGCCGGGCATTTCCGGGCAGTTCTTCAAGAACTTCGGCCTGACGGTCGTCGCCTCGGTGCTGATGAGCTTGGCCGTGGCGCGCATGATCACGCCGATGATCGCGGCCTATTTCCTCCAAGCGAAAGGACATGCGGCGCACGGCGAAGGCCGGATGATGGATCTCTACATGAGGCTCCTCAACTGGACGCTGAGCACCGAAAAGGTCGAGGCGTACAAGGCCCGTCTGACGCCGGTTCCGGCCCGCCCCAGCTACGGCTGGATCGAATTCGTCTTTGCTGCCGTGATGGTCGCCGCCGCTGTGGGCGCCTGGTGGCTTGTCGGCGAACTCATGGCGGAAAGCGGCCTCGCTTCGGTTGCGCAACTCGTAGCTGCTCTTGCCGCGTTCCTCGTCGCTCGAGCCATAATCGATGCCATCGCACGCGGCATGGATGACGATTTCGTCGCCTGGCGTCACTATTTGCGGGGACGGATACGCGCCCGCTGGCGCGATCACCGCTTCTGGATGTTCCTGGTCGGCGTGGGCGCGCTGGCGCTTACCGCGACCCTGCTGATGACGTTGCCGCAACAGTTTCAGCCGACGACCGACAACGACACTGCACAGCTGACGATCGAAATGGTGCCGGGGACCACGATCGAGCAGACCGAGGTAGTCGCCGGCCGCGTCACCGAGATCATAAGCGCCCAGCCCGAAGTAGGCCGCGTCCTCGAACAGATCAGCGAGGGCTCGGCGCGGCTCTTCATTGTGCTCAAGGACGATCGCGAAGTCTCGAGCTCGGAGTTCGAGCGCCGCGTCGCACCAGAGCT
>Ga0079223_10003127_pt1 | contig 10419 bp, 9 predicted proteins | sample Stecom2011_FD_75072 | JGI IMG/M metagenome (GOLD analysis project Ga0079223, IMG submission 75072) | Agricultural soil microbial communities from Utah to study Nitrogen management - Steer compost 2011 | ecosystem: Environmental > Terrestrial > Soil > Agricultural land | place: USA: Utah...
ATTGAAAAAACATTTAAAAGACGGTAGAAGAAATGCGATTATTGTTGTAACAGAAAAACTTTTAAACACATATGAATTCGCAAATGAAATCGCAGAAAAAAGTGGATTTGCTTGTAGGGCTACAGTTTTAGGATATGTTCAAAGAGGTGGATCACCTGTTCCAAAAGATAGAATATTAGCCGGAAGAATGGGAGCATACGCTGTTGAAGCAGCCTTAAAAGGTAAAAGAGGTATTGCAATAGGAGTAAGACATGAAGATATTGTTGAATATCCGTTTATAGATGCTTTTAAAGAACCAAATGGTAAAAAGTTAAAAGAACTGTTTGAACTAGTTCCAAAGATTTCTTAAATAATAGAAAATAAAAATCCTCCCATTTTAATTTTATGGGAGGATTTTTGTATTAAAACTTATCAAAATAAATGTTTTGTTCTTTCATGCCTTTATCTTTTAAAACTTTTATACAAGCATCAATCATACCAGGCGAACCACATAAATATGCTTCATGATTTTTTAGGTCTCCTGTTAATTTAGCTACAACCTCGGTAATTAATCCTTTTTCACCTTTCCAGTTTTCGTCATCATCAGCATGAGATAATGCTGGAACATATGTAAAGTTAGGATGATTTTCAGCTATGTCTAAAAATTCTTTTGTATAATATAAGTCTTTTTGGGTGCGTGCTCCAAAGAAATAAGTTGCTTTTCTTTTAAAACCCAAATCCATTAAACGATAAATAATTGATCTAATTGGTGCTTTACCAGAACCGCCTGCGATCATAATGATAGGCTTTTGTGAGTCTTCTTGTAAATAGAAGTCTCCAAATGGACCAGTTAGTCTAACTTTGTCGCCTATTTCTAATGCACGAACTAAATAAGTTGAGGCAACTCCTTTAGGAACTAATCTTGTAATAAACTCAATTGTTTTTGGATATTTTGAATCAGAGGCAATCGAATAGGCTCTGTCTTCTTCATAACCGGGGACGAGTATTTGAGCGTATTGTCCAGGTAGAAACTCCATTGGTTCCTCAAGTTCAAATCTAATCAATTTAGTATCGTAAGTTAATTCTTGGATATCTGTAACTACACCTTTGAAAGTTTTTGCATTTAAAAGACTAGTAGGTAAAGATACTTTAATATCGCTAGAAACTTTTGTTTGGCATGATAGTCTAACGCCATCTTGAATTTCAATTTCTGATAAATATGGTAATTCGGTAGGTTTTGGTGGTTCACTATGTTCGATTAAACGAAACTTACATGTTCCACAAGTTCCTTTCCCTCCGCAGGCAGACGGCAAGAATATTTTATTTTGGGATAAAGAATTTAAAGCGGTTTCTCCTCCTCCAACAGAAATAACGGTCTCATCGTTAATTGTAATAGTTCTTTCTCCGCCGGCGCCTACTAATTTTTCAAAAAGTATGATTAATCCTGTAATAGATAATAAAACTCCAACAAGAATAATAAATGTCCACATAATTTTCCTCCTTTATGCGCTTCCGATACCTGTAAAAGCAAAGAACGCTAAAGCAAGAACACCTAAAATAATAAATGAGATTGCTTACCTTTTAAGCCTTTAGGTATATTCGATATTTCATTCATTTTAATTCTAAGGCCTGCTAATAAAACAATAGCTAATAGCCAACCAATACCAGAACCAAATGAATATACTGCAGTCTCAGCAAAGGAATAATCTCTATTCATGAAAAACAGTGAGATAGCTAAAACAACACAGTTAACTGTTATAAGTGGTAAGTATATACCAAAAGAGTTATAAACTTTTGGTAAAAACTTTTCAATTGCCATTTCCATTATTTGAACTGTTGCGGCAATCGTTATCATAAATACTAATAAAGCTAGGTTAGTAGTATTAGTAGCTTTTAATAGTTCATATATAGGCCAGTTAATAATTGCTGTTACTGTAACTACTAAAACAACAGCTAGACCCATATTAAAGGCATTTTTAATTGATGTGGAAACAGCAATTAAAGAACACATCCCTAAAATAAAGATCAAAGCAATATTTTGTGATAATATTGAGGCTAAAAACAAATCCCATAGACGTGCCATAGTTACTCTTCCTCCACTTCATAATTTTTAGTAAACGATCTCATGGCCCAAGCTAATAAGCCAATTACAAAAAATCCCCCTGGAGCAATTGATAAGACAACCCAATTAATCCAGTTCGTAGGCATAACTTGGAAACCTAAAAATGTACCAAATCCTAAAATCTCACGTATAGAAGCAACAACAATTAAAACTAACGTATAACCCATCCCGTTAGCAAACCCATCAATTAAGGTATATCTAACAGGGTTTTTAACAGCAAAAGCTTCAGCTCTTCCCATAACAATACAGTTTGTAATAATTAAGCCAACATAAGCACTTAAGTTTTTAGCAATATCAGGGAAAAACCCATCTAAAAACATTTGAACAAGTATTGTGTAAGTAGAAATAATAACCATATAGGCAACCATTCTAATTTTAGAAGGAATATAGTTTCTAAGTAAGGAAACAGTTCCTGATGATGCCATAATAACAAATGTTACACCGATACCCATCGCAATCGCATTTTCAACCATGTTTGTAACGGCTAAGGCGCTACAAATACCTAAAACAGAAATTAAAATAGGGTTATCATGGGAGATGCCATTTCTTAATGTTTGAAACCATTTTGTATATTTCGCTCTAATTAATTTCATAACTATGACCCCATTCTTTCGCTATAGTAAGCATTTAAGATATTAATAAAACTTTTAGAAGTATCTGTAGCATCAACAATTTGATCAACTATAACATCTTCGTTTTGACCTGGAGCTGGAGATAAATATAACCTAGGGTTAAATTTCTTGCCAACAAAAGTATCTAAATAATCTCTATCGGCTACAATACTTCCTATTCCTGGTGTTTCAACTTGTTGTAAAATAGTTATCTTCTTAATTGTCATGCCATCACTTTCTAAAGTGATAATACCATTCATTTCTCCGTTTCTGCCTTCACCTTCAAAATAATAACTATAAGTATCTTCTTGTTTATGTCTATAAACTCGGTTTATTTCAGCAGCTTGATTATTTACAGAAGTGAAAACATTTGCGAAGTCTTCTAAATAAGAATCAATATCTGTTGATAAATTATGATGTTCTAAAATAGCAGATTTCCAAATATAAGTTGGATGTTCACTGTCTTTTACCATCATTTGTTGGTAAAAGTTATTTAAAATAATTATAAATCTTAGTGACGTATTGGTTGCACCTGTTATTTGATCAACAATAACATCATCACTTAAGTTTTCAGTTGATGGTGGCGGAAGATTTAAAACAGGATCAAACTTTTTGCCAACAAAGTTATTTAAATAATCTCTTTCAGCAACAATGCCACCTAAGCCAGGTGTTTCTTGTTGATTTAAAACTGTTATTTTAATTATTGTTATTCCGTCACTATCTAAAGTAATAACACCATTGATTTCTCCCCACACTGCACCACCAAAGAAGTAGTAACTGTAAGTATCTTCATCTTTATGACGGAAGAGTGAATCTCTTTCGTTTTCTGTTTCTATTTCTTTTATAAATTCATTTTCAAATGTTTCAGCGTAAGTCATTAAATTAAAACTAAGACCATGATGATCTAAAATCGCAGATTTCCATTCATAATTAGCATTTTCAGCAATCCTTTCTTTAGTAAGAACATCCATACCAAAAATAAGACCAGCACTAAAACCACCTAATACGATAATAAATATAAAAGTTTGTAAAATGTTTTTCATACATTCACCTCTTTAATATCAGCATTATCAGTTATTTGTTTGTTGCTTTTCAAATAATTTAAACCTTGATCAATTAAAGGTGAAATAGCATTAGCTAATAAAACAACATAAACTGCAGCAAACTCCGCATTTGATGATTGTGTGTTAATTAACCAAACTAAAAGAGCAACACTAATACCATAAATAATTTGTCCAAGTGAACTTTTAGGTGATGTTGTAGTTTCTGTTATCATGAAAACACCAACAAACACCATGTTTGTCTTAAATAAAATATCAGTTACGCTTTGATTGTTGTTATTTAATAAATAAAACAATCCATAAATGCCTACTAGCACAATTAAATAGCTAATTATTGTATATGGCGAGATCGCTTTAAAGATAATTAGTAAAACCGCTAATCCTAAAGCTGTATAAACAAAAAGCTCACCCATTGCATTACCTGTACCTGTGTTAAGTAAATAAGCAGGAAAAGATAATAAAGCAAACACTAGCCCAAGTGCTGCAGGATTAAATAAATTTTTGTCTTGCCCACCAAATAAAGATTTAGCAAAAAACACACCAAATATAACAGAAAGCGTGACCATCCAAATATGATCATAAATGTTATAGCTAATTATTATAGAAAACACTAAAGGCGTAATAAAGTATGATGTAAAATCAAACTTTTCTTTTCGCACTTTTGCAGCAATAATCTCTAAAATAACAGCAGATAAAACAGCAACTAAAGCTACCAACAAAACTTTATAGTTTAGTTCATATGTTGAAATGGCCAAAAGAACAAGTAATGCGCCAATAATCAACAACCGCTTTTTTTGATTATTATTCATCCGTTTCCCCCCTTGAAAAGTTTGCGTTTATTTTACCATGAATACGCTTTCTTATTCAAGTAAACTTATAATAGAAAACTTATAGTTAAATAAGAGGGCTATAAGCTAAGATATAATAACAATAAAAAGAAGGATAAATAATTAGTAAAAAAACAGTAATCGAAGAAAATAAAAACCACTTTTACTAAGCTTTTTTAAATCCAACTTCCTTGTTATTTTAGAGGATGAATGATAATATTAATTAGATGAAGATATATTAGAAATTTATAAGTAATTAAATGGAGTGGTTATGTGTTTAAGTTAATAGCTCCCTTTGAGCCAAAGGGAGATCAAATTACAGCAATTGAATCTTTAAAAAGCAACTTTAATTCAGGCATTAAAAGGCAAGTTTTACGCGGCGCTACAGGCACCGGCAAAACTTTTACAATTTCTAACATTATTGAAAAAATTGGAAAAAAGACATTAGTGTTAGCTCACAATAAAACATTAGCTGGACAACTTTATGAAGAGTTAAAAGCCTTTTTCCCTGAAAATAGAGTTGAATATTTTATAAGTTATTATGATTATTATCAACCAGAAGCATATGTAGTTAATAGAGACTTATATATTGAAAAAGATGCTTCAATTAATGATGAGATTGATCAAATGAGACATAGTACAACAGCATCCCTTTTAGAGCGAGATGATGTAATAGTTGTTGCTAGTGTTTCCTGTATATATGGTATTGGTGATCCTGAAGATTATAAAAAAGGAATTATATTTATTAGAAAAAATGATTTAATCGAACAAAGAGATTTCCTAAATAGATTAGTTGAGTTAACTTATCAAAGAAATGATATAGATTTTAATCGAGGCACCTTTCGAGTTAGAGGCGATATTGTTGAAGTAATTCCTTCTAACCAATATTCAAATGGTATTAGAATAGAGTTTTTTGGTAATGAAGTTGAAAGAATAAGAACATTTGATGTTTTAACAGGAAATGTTTTAGAAACAATGGAATATGTCACAATATTTCCAGCAACTCACTTTATGACTAACAAAGAAAAGTTAGAAGAGTCTATAAAACGTATAAAAAGCGAACTTGATGAAAGAGTTGCATATTTTAATAACCAAAACAAACTACTAGAAACAGAAAGGATCAAGCTAAGAACAAACTATGATTTAGAAATGTTAGAAGAAATTGGAACATGTTCTGGGGTTGAAAACTATTCTAGGCATATGTCTTTAAGAGAAGAAGGAGAAACTCCAGCAACACTAATAGATTTCTTTGGTGATGACTTTTTAATGATTATCGACGAATCACATGTAACATTACCACAAGTAAGGGGCATGTATAATGGTGATAGATCGAGAAAACAAAATTTAGTTGATTATGGTTTTAGACTTCCTAGTGCTTTAGATAACAGACCTTTAATGTTTGAAGAGTTTGAAAAAAAGTTAGATAAGGTAATCTATTTATCAGCAACTCCAGGAGATTATGAATTAAACTTAGGATATCCACTTGTTGAACAAATCATTAGACCAACTTATTTATTAGACCCAGTAATAGAAATTAGAAATCCGTATGGTCAAATGGACGACATCTATAACGAAATTAAACAAAGAATCGAAAAAAATCAAAGAGTACTTATTACAACTTTAACTATTAGAATGAGTGAAGATTTAACCGATTACTTAAAAGGGTTAGGTTTAAAGGTTACATACTTACATAGTGAAATTAAAGCTTTGGAAAGAATTGAAATACTAAGAAACTTAAGATTAGGTGTTTATGATGTTGTTGTTGGAATTAACCTTTTAAGAGAAGGTCTTGATTTACCTGAGGTAAGTTTAGTTATTATTTTAGATGCCGATAAGGCTGGTTTTTTAAGAAGTGAAAGAAGCTTAATCCAAACAATCGGTAGAGCAGCTAGAAATGTTGATGGTAAAGTAATTATGTATGCTGAAGAGGTCAGTGAAGCGATGCAAAAAGCTATTGATGAAACTGAAAGAAGAAGAAGCATTCAAAAAGACTTTAATGATAAATACAACCTAGAACCTGTAACTATAACAAAAGATATTAAAGAAGAAATAACAATAAAACTAACCGAAGAAGATGACGCCGGTAAAACAGTTAAACTTAAAAGCCCTAAAAAGCTAAAACAACAATTAGTTGATGTTGAAAGAATGATGAAAAATGCAGCAAAAGAGTTAGATTTTGAAAGAGCAGCAGAATTAAGAGACTTATTATTTGAGCTGAAAGCAACTCTAAAAATATAATTTATAATGGCATTTATATAATGAATAATGTATAATGAAATAAAGTAAATATTTAATATGTGATTATAAGGAGATTTTAAATAATGGAAGAAAAAGATGGAATTACGTTAAGTGAGTTGCTTGATGCATTACTACAACGTTGGTATATAATATTAATAACGGTAATTTTAGGAGTTCTTACAACAGGAATTTTAGCTTTTGCTATTGTAACTCCAAAATATAGTTCAACGGCTGAGATAATGGTACAGCCACAAACAAGTAATGGTTTTGATTTAAATGATGCAAATAAAATTAGTGAAACTGTAGCTTATCATTTCCAAACTGATTTAGTATTAGAACATGTTATTGAAACATTAAATTTACCAGATATAACTATTAATTCAATTAGAGAAGGATTAGAAGTAACATATAAAACGACAATGTTTTATATGAAAATAAAGTATACACATGTAGACCCAAAAGTGGCAAAAATTATCGCTCAACAAGTTGTTGATTCTGGCGAACATAAGGCTAATGATGGAACTGTTCCATTACTTCAAGAATCTTTTATTAAAATTAGTGAAGCTAAAGAAGGGGTACATGTTTCTCCAAATAAAACACTTTATTTAATTGTTGGATTTTTAATTGGTGGACTAATCGGAGCCGCACTTGTGTTTTTTATTGAATTTTCAAGATATACATATAAAGATAAAGAATCTATTGAAGCTGACTTAAAACTTCAAGTCATCGGTGTTATTCCTGAATATATTGATTTTAAACAAACAACACCAAAAGCTGACGATAAGGAGGAATTTTAAAATGTTAAAATTATTCAAACGTCAAAGAAATGAAAACTATAACTACTTAGAAGTCATTGAAAGACCAAATTCTTTTGCTTCTGAGTCAGTACAAAAACTTATCGTCAATTTAGAATATGCAAACGTTGACCAAAAATATAAAGCTATTCAAGTAACTTCAACTTTATCAAGTGAAGGAAAAACAACTTTAGTTAGTAATATGGCTGTTTTATTAGCCCAAAGAAACTATAAAGTTATAGTAATAGATTTAGATTTAAGAAAACCAAAAATCCATAGAACATTCCAGTTTTCAAACGATGTTGGTATTAGCAATTATTTACATGGTAGTGCTACTCTTGAACAAGCAATTAAAAAAACTACTCACAATGTTGATGTCTTAGTTTCAGGAGAAAGAACTAGCGCTGTTGTTAATTTGCTGCAAAGTGTAAAACTAGAAGAAGCTATTAAAAAGTTAAAAGAAACCTATGATTATATACTAATTGACACTCCGCCTCTGCAAGTAAATTCTGATGCGGTAATGATTTCAAAATTAATTGATGGTGTTATTTATGTAATAGCATATGATCAAGTAAAGAAAACATTAATTAGAGATAGTGTTAATGAACTAAAAAGACATGATATTCCCATTATTGGCACTGTCTTAACTCAGTATAAATTAGCTAAAAGAACTTTCAAATATAACTATTATTATTATAGTGATGATGATTAATTAAAAAATAAACTATAAAAATTAGAAGCTCGCTTCTAATTTTTTTATAAAATGAACAATAAATTTCTTAACATATGTTAAGATGGTTATAAAGATATATTTAATGAATAGAAGGTGGAAAAATGAATTTAGTAGATACAATAAGATTAGAAATTGGTAATTTATTAGGTAGATTTATTTCAAATGCTTCAGTTGTAAATGCCTTAACAGTTATTTTAATGGTTTTATTTTGGATTGTTATTGGTATTGTTGTAATAAAGTTAGCAAGATTAATAATCTTAAGAGCAACAAAATTTGAAGATAAAGGGACAAAAGAATCATTAACGATGAGTAGGCTTATTAATAGCCTTATAAAAGTTCTATTTATTTTTTGGATAACAATTATGGTTTTACAAGAGCTAGGAATAGAGATTTTACCTGTTTTAGCTGGTGCTGGTGTACTTGCTTTTGCAATTGGATTTGGAGCTCAAGAATTAATTAAAGATGTAATTAGTGGATTTTTCTTAATCTTAGAAAAAACATTTAGAATTGGCGATGTTGTAACAATTGGTGGAGATCAAGGTTATGTAGTAGATATCGGCTTAAGAAGAACAAAATTAAAAACTTTCACAAATGAAATTGTGACAATTAATAATGGTGATATTAAAAAAGTTGTTAACTATAGTTTAGAACCGGGAGTTGCTAGAATCGACTTTAATATCGATTTTAGAAAGGACATAGATATTTTTGAATCTGAAGAATTTGCTAGTTTTGTGAAAAACTTCGCAAACAATCACCCAGATATTACAAACGAAGGTAGCGCAGCAATTGTAATAAGCTTACTTGGTGGGCATGTAACTATGCGTGTTAGTTTTGATACAGGTATTAGAAAAAATGTCGGAGTTGAACGTGACTTTATGAAGGAACTACTTAAATTTGCAAAAGAACATAACATTGATTTAGAAGTACCTTTAGTATTAGAACATGACAATTTAAAAATTTAAAAAATAATGTAAAAATTAAAAAAACCCTAAAAGCAATAAATTTGAAATCCACTTTAGGGTTTTTTTATTCACTATGTGTGTTATAATTTTCTTAGAAGGTGATGTTGTGGTTTTTAATCATTTAAAGGTAGATTATTTAAAAATTTCAGAAGAAGCTCTAATGAATAAAACATTGGACCCAGAAGTTATTAACGCAACAGTTGGAGTTTTTTTAAATGACTCTAAAAACCTTTATGGTTTTACTAGTGTTAGTGAAACTATAAAAAACTTAAAAGAAGATAAAATAAGAAGTTATATGAACACTGATGGGGGAAAAGAATATAAAGAAAATGTAGTTAGTTATCTTTTAGGAGATAATAAAAATATTTTCAAAGATATGTTTATAAAAGTAAATTGGTCTTCAGGTGCTAGTGGTGCTATTTATTTAGCAATGTCTTATTTTAAGGGTAATACAATTTTACTGCCAAACTCAAGATGGTCTAATTATGATAACACATGTAAAGTTTTAAATAAAAATATAATTGAATATAATTTAATAAAAGACAATCATTTTGACTTAAATAATCTTAACGAAATTTTATCCAAAACAACAGAAAAAGAAATAATGATATTATTAAATGATCCTGCTCATAATCCAACAGGTTATAATATGAGAAAAGATGAATATGAGAAATTAATACTTATTTTAAATAAAAACAAGCACTTAAAAATAAGTGTTTTAATTGATTTAGCATACATTGATTTTTCTAGTACTGATTACAGAAAAGAAATCATGCCTTTGTTTAGAAACTTAAACGAGCATGTAGATGTTTATCTCGCTTTTAGTGGTTCTAAAGCTTTTGGCGTTTATGGGTTTAGGTTAGGAGCATTAGTTCAGCTAACTAAATCAGCTTCAAGAAGTAGTGGTTTTAAAAAAATAATATATGATACCTCTTCTGGAATTTACGGACCACCGACAAGTATTGGCATTGTTTTCTTTAATGAAATAGTTAAAAATAAAAACATTTTTGCAGATAGACAAATAGCATTTCAAGTATTAAAAAACAGAAGTAATGCTTTAATTAAAGAATTAGAAGCTTATAAAATAAAGTA
>Ga0079223_10003128_pt1 | contig 10419 bp, 7 predicted proteins | sample Stecom2011_FD_75072 | JGI IMG/M metagenome (GOLD analysis project Ga0079223, IMG submission 75072) | Agricultural soil microbial communities from Utah to study Nitrogen management - Steer compost 2011 | ecosystem: Environmental > Terrestrial > Soil > Agricultural land | place: USA: Utah...
AGTAAATTTGAATAAATGATTGAAACAAACCGAATAGAATATAAAAGAGAATTAACCAAAGATGTTGATTTAGAAAAGTAAGTCATAGCTTTTTTAAATTATCATGAAGGTGGTGTTATTTTTATTGGTATTGATAAGCATGGCGTCGTTTATGAGATTGCTGATTTGGATAGCGATATGCTTAAAATAAAGGATAGGTTAAAAACTAATATTTCACCATCTTGTTTAGGTTTGTTTGATGTGGTTGTAGATACTAAAGACAACAAGGATATTATAAAGATTATAGTAGCAAGTGGTCCAGAGAAGCCTTATTACAAGCGTAAAAAAGGCATGGCTCCAGAAGGTGTTTTTATTAGAATAGGAACAGCCTCTGAACCCATGTCTCAAAAAATGATAGATGAGTTGTATGCTAAACGTACCAGACATTCTATTGGTAAGATGAAATCCTTGAGACAAGATTTAACCTTCAATCAGCTCAAGATTTATTATGAAGGAAAAGGAAAGTCTTTAAATAAAAATTTCGCAAAAAGTTTGGAGTTAGTTACCGAAACTGGGGAATACAATTTGGTAGCTTATTTAATGGCAGATGAAAATGGAAACTCTATTAAATTAGCAAAATACAGTGGTGAAAATAGAGTGGATCTAATAGAAAATGAGGAGTATGGATATTGTTCATTAATAAAAGCAACAAACAATATTTTAAACAAATTAGACATTGAGAATACCACAGCCACAAAAATAACATCCACTGTACGAGAAAGTATGCGTTTATGGGATGCTATAGCCTTAAGAGAAGCTGTGTTAAACGCGTTTGTTCACAATGATTTTACTACGGAGGTTCCTCCCAAATTTGAAATATTTTCAGACAGAATAGAAATCACTTCCTCTGGTGGTTTACCTAATGGTTTAAGTCAAGACGAGTTTTTTGAAGGTTTTTCTGTGCCAAGAAACAAAGAGTTGATGCGTATCTATAAAGATGTTGGTTTGGTTGAGCAATTGGGTTCAGGAATACCAAGAATTTTAGAAAGCTATGATAAAAGTTGTTTTCAGTTTTCAGATAATTTTTTAAGAATGTCGTTTCCTAAATCAATACCTTCAGTGAAAGATGTTATAAAAAAGGATGATGATGAAATATCCTTTGTAGATATAATGAAAGCTTTTGCTCTAATAACTAATAAAATAGATATAGATTCGAAAGAAGTTTCAGTATTTTTTCAAACCAATTTCGAGATACTTTCGGAACACCTTCGGAATAACTTCGGGATAACTTCGGAACACCTTCGGAATAACTTCGGGATAACTTCGGAACACCTTCGGAATAACTTCGGAATAACTTCGGAAAACAAAATTCCGAAAACTATTTTAACTTTAAAAGTAGTAGCATTAAAACCAAATGTAACAGCTGAAGAAATTGGAAAAATATTGGGAGTTAGCTCAAGATCGGCTGAAACCTATATCAAGAAATTACGAGACATAAATTGGATTGAAAGAAAAGGAAGTAATAAAGAAGGGTATTGGCAAATTAACAAGCAAGCTTAAATGAAATTTACCGAAGCAAAATTAGAAGAAGCGTTTATAGAACTTTTAGAACAAGAAGGTTATAGTTACGTGTCTGGGAAAACCATACTAAGAGAACCTCATGAAGTGGTTTTAAAAGATGACCTTAAAGATTTTCTGCATAAGCAATACCAAGCAGATAAAATTACTGAAAATGAAGTAGAGCAAATTGTTCAAGAGTTATTGTTATTGCCAGCTTCCGATTTATATGAGAGTAACAAAACCTTTATGAAAAAGCTTTCAGATGGTTTTGCATTTAAACGTGAGGACAGAAATCAAAAAGACATTTGGATTTATCTAATAGATTATTCTTCAAAAAATAATAACACCTACAAGTTTGTTAATCAGTTAGAAATTCATGGTATAGAACCGCCACATCGTATTCCTGATGGTATTGTGTACGTTAATGGATTGCCTTTAGTTGTTTTCGAGTTTAAATCGGCTATTGTAGAAGATGCCACTATTCATGATGCATACAAACAAATAACGAATAGATATGGACGTGATATTCAAGAACTTCTTAAGTACAATGCTTTTTGTGCCATTAGTGATGGAGTAAATAATAAGGTAGGATCATTTTTTGCACCTTATGAGTTTTTCTATGCATGGCGAAAAATTGAAGGTTTAAAAAAGGAAGTAGATGGTATAGATTCTATGTTTACCTTAATTCAGGGTATGTTTAATCAAAAACGATTTAGAGATATTGTAAGAAACTTTATTTATATACCAGATTCATCAAAGAAAAATGAAAAGATACTCTGCCGATATCCACAATACTATGCAGCTACTAAATTGTTTAAAAATATAATTAAACATCAAAAACCTGAGGGTGACGGAAAAGGTGGGACGTATTTTGGAGCTACAGGTAGTGGTAAAAGTTTTACCATGTTGTTTTTAACAAGGCTCTTAATGAAGAGTGTTGATTTTTCAAGTCCAACCATTGTATTAATTACAGATAGAACGGATTTGGATGATCAATTATCTGGTCAGTTTACAAACGCCAAAGGCTTTATCGGAGATAATAATGTACTTAGTGTTGAAAGTCGTAAAGAGCTGCGAGAACTACTGCAAGGACGAGAAAGTGGAGGCGTATTTCTAACAACCATTCATAAGTTTACAGAGGATACAGAGTTGCTGACTAATAGAACAAATGTTATTTGTATTTCGGACGAAGCACATCGAAGTCAAACAAATCTGGACCAAACAATCAGAGTCACAGAGGAAGGTGTCAAGAAAACTTATGGATTCGCAAAGTACTTACACGATTCTTTACCAAATGCAACCTACGTAGGTTTTACGGGTACACCCATTGACGCCACATTAGATGTGTTTGGTCAAGTAGTAGATGCTTATACCATGACAGAATCTGTTAAAGACGAAATAACCGTTAGAATAGTATATGAAGGTCGTGCAGCTAAAGTAATGTTAAAGAACCAAGAGCTTGAGAAAATAGAAGAATACTATGATAAGGTAGCTGAAGAAGGTGCCAACGAATATCAAATAGAAAAGAGTAAAACACAGTCGGCAAGTATGTATGCCATCTTAGGAGATCCTGACCGATTACAAGCTATTGCCGAAGATTTTGTAAAGCATTATGAAAACAGAATAAATGAAGGAGCTACCGTAAAGGGAAAAGCCTTGTTTGTATGCAGTAGTCGTGAAATAGCTTATGAACTATATAAGAACATTATCGAATTACGTCCACAATGGGCAGAGGTTAAAATTGCTGAAGAGGGAGTGGTTTTATCAGAAAAAGATAAAATCGAGATTAAACCTATGGAGCGCATTAAAATGATTATGACGCGAGATAAGGATGATCCAAAAGAGTTATATGACTTATTAGGAACAAAAGAGTATCGTAAAGAATTAGATAGACAATTTAAGAATGAGAAGTCAAACTTTAAAATTGCTATTGTAGTGGATATGTGGTTAACTGGTTTCGATGTGCCATTTTTAGATAGTATTTATATTGATAAACCATTGCAGCAACATAATTTAATCCAAACTATCTCAAGGGTCAACAGGACTTTTAAGGGAAAAAACAAGGGATTGGTTGTAGATTATATTGGCATTAAAAAGCAAATGAATTTAGCTTTGGCTCAATATAGTAAAGGTGATAAAGATAATTTCGAGGATGTTAAGCAGTCCGTTATAATTGTGAAAAATCATTTGGACTTGTTAGCTAAGCTATTTCACAAATTTGATGACTCAGAGTATTTCGGAGGTTCGCCATTGCAACAGCTTCATACATTAAATAAAGCAGCTGAATTTGTACAACAAACTAAAGATTCGGAAACACGATTTATGGACTTGGTAAAACGACTAAAAGCGACCTATGATATTTGTTCAGGTGGCGAAGAGTTGACACAAGAAGAAAGAGATGTTATTCATTTCTATTTAGCAGTTCGTAGCATTGTATTTAAACTTTCCAAAGGAGATACTCCTGATACGGCCCAAATGAATGCTAAGGTTCGGGAAATGATAAAAGAGGCTCTTAAAAGTGAAGGTGTTGAGGAGATATTTAAAATTGGAGACAACAAAGAAACAGGGCAAGATATATTTGATGATGCTTATTTAGAGCGCATTGATAAAATCAAGTTGCCTAATACAAAAATAAAACTACTTCAAATGCTACTTGCAAAGGTAATTGGGGAGATTAGTAAGCGAAATAAAATAAAAGGTATCGACTTCTCTAAAAAGATGCAGGCATTAGTTGAGCGTTATAATACCAGAAAAGATGATAGTTTTAGAAGTGAGGTTTATGAAGAAATAGCAGACCAGTTAGCAGATCTGATTATGGAGGTGCGTAACGAGTTTTCAGCTGGTGATGAATTAGGGATTTCATTTGAGGAAAAAGCCTTTTACGATATTCTGAAAGAACTTTGTGTAAAATATGATTTCTCTTACCCAGAAGAGAAGCTAATAGAGCTTTCTAAGGCAGTTAAGGATTTAGTCGACTCACAAGCCAGATACCCAGATTGGAGTAAACGAGATGATATTAAAGCAGCCTTAAAAGTAGGTTTGATATTATTACTGGATGAGTTTGGTTATCCACCAGTAGAACGAGATGAAGTGTACAAGGATATTTTTGAACAGGCTGAGAATTTTAAGAGGAATAGTAAATAAATTATGAAGCGTCTAAAATACTCATTAATCGATGATTAAGGTATAGTTTCTCTTTACCTACTTTCTCAGATATTAAAAACCCTGCTTCTTCTAACGCTATTAAATAATTACCAACTGTTTTTGGTGTGCCTAATTTCGCATCAATTAAAAATTGTCTTTTGGTATAAGGCAGTCTGAATAATATCTCAACAAGTTCTTTCGTGTATACTTTTGGCAAGGTTGTTCTTATTTCTTCTGCCATTACTTGCATCAAGGCTGTAACATCTTTTAAGCGTTGCAAGCCCTTGTTCGCTGTGTGTTCTACCATTTCTAACATGTAGAGCACCCACGACTCCCAATCGTTGTTTTCGGTAACCTCTCGAAGCTTTTTATAATAGTCGGCTTTATGTAGAATAATATATTCACTTAAATAAATGGCAGGAGTATCCAGTAAGTTTGTGAGTTTTAAATAAAGCAATAGTAAGATACAGCCTGTTCTACCATTTCCATCGCTAAAAGGGTGAATGGCTTCAAATTGATAATGCATTAAGGCCATTTTTATTAATGGGTCAATGTCATCCTCGTTATTTATGAAAGCTTCAAGGTTTGCTAATTTCTCTCGAATAGTGTCTTCACCAGTTGGTGGTGTGTAAATGGTTTCCCCTTTTTCGTTTTTTAATGCAGTCCCTGGCGTGGCTCTTATTCCAGCAGTATTTTTCTTAATACTTTGAACTATTTGAATACAAAGATTGGTGGTTATAAAAGGACGTTTTTTTATTTCTTCCAAACCATTCCAAAGCGCTTCTTTATAACTGATGACTTCTTTAGTGGCAGGATTGTCAAATTTTTTATCTGCAACGATTGATTTGTATAAATCATCATTAGTAGTAATTATGTTTTCTATTTCTGAACTCGCTTTAGCTTCCTTTAGGTGTATAGTATCCAAAAACAATGTTGGATTTGGAAGATTTGTAATCATGCCGTTTAATTGTGCCAAAGCTCTACTGGCATCAATGGTTTTGCGAAGAATTTTAGTGGTTTCTAAATTCGCTTTTGGTGGTAGTAGCGGTAAGCTATTAAAAGGCATATTTTTATTAAAATCAGTCATATTAAACAAGGGTAAAAGTTACCTTTATTATGGTAACGAGGGTAAATATACTAAAAAATTACTCTCGTTTGTAATTCGAGGGTAATATTTACGCCTGTTGCAAATAGGATTTAAAGTATGGTATTTCATCATGAATCTCATGTTTTCCTTTCTGAGTTCGATTAAATCTCAAATAAGATTATTAAATTAGTATCAGGTTAAAGTTAAAAATTATGTCAACTACTGATAACTCAAAGTCTCTTTCACGAGAAGAACTCTACAATTTGGTGTGGAGTAAACCTGTATCTAAAATTCTTAAGGAATATCCAATTACGAATACATCTTTTAAGAACATCTGTAAGAAAAATGATATTCCACTTCCAAAAAACGGACATTGGCAGAAATTAAAGTACAATAAAAAAGTTTTTGTAACTCCTTTGCCAAAATCTGATAAAGAATATGATAACATTTCATTACTCGAAGAGCAAGGTGTGTTATCTGAGTTAAATATATTAATTAGGGAAATAAAAAATGATAAGTCATTACCTCTAAAAGTTCCAGAAAAACTTATAAAACTTGACAAATTAATTATTGAGGCAAGGAAAGATATAAAAAATGGAAAAGTGACTAATGTTGGGGATTACAAAGGATTCTACACTACGTCACAAGATGTGTTTGATATTTTTGTTCATAAGGACACCGTGAGTAGAGCTTTGAATTTCTCTAACACTTTGATACAGTTATTAAAAAACAGAGGTCATAAAATTGAAGTTAAATCAGGTGAACGATATGATGAAAAAGGAACAAGGCTTATAATTGAAGGAGAAGCTTTTAAAGTATGTGTTAGAGAAACCAGAAAACGCATACAGGTGAAATCTGAATACAGCAGTTATATGCGAACAGGTTATGTGCATACAGGAATACTTACATTAAGAATCGAAGAATTGCGAAGTCATCAGTGGAGCGATACTGCCAATAAGAAAATTGAAGATAAACTTCCAAATATTCTTGCTTATCTTGAGTTAAGAGCAAAAAACGAAAAGATCGAAAGGATTGAGGATGAAGCATGGCATAAAGAATATGAACGTAAAAGAAAAATTGAAGAAGAACTTAAAACAAAAAGAAAGGAAGATTTAGACGCTTTTAAATCTGTAATAAATCATTCAAGTCGTTGGCAAAAAGCAATGGACTTAAGAAATTATATACAAACCGTTCAATCTAATGCAATAAAGAATAATAAGCTCACAGAGGAACTTAAGGAATGGTTACAATGGATTAATGATAAAGCAGATTGGTATGATCCTTTAATTGAAAAAGAGGATGAGTTATTTGAAAATGTGGATAGGGATACTTTGGAATCTAAAAACCGATATTGGTAAAAATACTTCTTGAGGATTATTTAATCCCTTTTATATGGTTTTGTCTGCTTGAGTTAATAATTATTATAAATATGGAGTTGTTTATAGGTATTCCCATAACTTCTTTTTATTCCAAATTATTTGAGCTCTTTCCGAACCATTATCCATGCATTTTTTAATCCAAGTTGCCCCCTTTTTTTTATTAACTTCTACTCCTTTACCTAAAAAGTACATTTTGCCAATTTTAATTTGAGCAAATTCCATTCCCTTTATAGCACTTTTCTCATACCAATTTGCTGCTTTTACATAATCAACTTCAACACCAATACCATTTTCATAAATATATCCCAGCTGGTACTCTGCATACTTATTTTCTTGTAAGGCACTTTTCTCATACCAATACATTGCCTTTTTTAAATCTTTTGAAACACCAGTCCCTTTACTATAATACATTCCAATTGCGTATTGTGCATCATGTACTCCTTGTTCAGCACTTTTCTCGGTCCAATATGCACTTTTTTCATAATCAATATTAACACTATAACCTTTATAATATCTTGTGCCAAGTTCAAATTGAGCTTCAGGGTCACCTTTTTCTGCATTATTGATAAGGAACTTTAAATCCGATTCATTGATATTAATTATTGATTCTCTTTCTTGGCTGAAAGTTGAGAAACATTGAAAAGCAAACAAGATCAATATTATAAATGTTTTTTTTATCATATGTTTATTGACTACAGTTCCCATCAATAATATCTTGTTGAGATGGATTATAAGCATTTCCGTTAACATAATATATTCCAGAGACACCATTGCTTTGAATTAAATTAGTAATTCCGCATAAATCTGAAAGATTTGTATTGGCGATACTCAGGTTATCTACAGATATTAAATTTGAAAACCCATTTAAATTTACAACGTTATCATTATCAGATATTATAAAATCATCATCGATTGTAGTTAGATTAGAAAAATCGTTGAAATCTTGGAATTGGTCATTATATTTAAAAATAAAATCCTCACCTATGTCATTTAGATTTGGAAAACTTGTTATTGTAAGATTATCGTTACGATTAATTTCTAAATCTATTACTATTGATGTTAAATTATTAAAGCCACTAACTTCATTCAACACATCATTTTGTGTAATTTTAAAATTGGAAACTGAAGTAAGGCTATTAAAACCTATAACTTGAATTAATCCATAATTTCTATCAATTAAAAGGCTTCCAGCATTATGTAGTACAGTTAATGCATTAAAACCTTCAATACTTAGCAAATTTAAATTTTGTGTGAGATTTAAATGACCAACTATTTGAGTGAGGTTATTAAAGGGGCTTATTGTTTCAAGATTATAATTTTGACGAATATAAAATCCACCAATACCGGAATTTGTACCAACGTTTTTTAACAATTCAAAACCACCAATTTCAATTAAATTATCATTTTGTTCGATTTTAAAACCATAACCAACAGTTGCTAATTTATTAAATCCATTTATCTGTAATAAAGCATGGTTTCTCCCTATAATAATATCTCTATTTATTGATACTAATTCATTAAACCCATTGATTTGAGTAAGATTTTCATTGGTGCCAATTGATACTCTTCCTTCAATTGATTTCAAACTTGAGAAAGCGTTTATTTCGGTTAAATTGTTGTTGAAACCTATCTCTAAATCACCTCCAATACTCGTTAGGTTGTTAAGGGGGGTTAGATCAACTATATCAAATAAATCATCAATTGAATCATTTATATCTAAATCACCAGTTATACTTGTACAACCAGAATTACCAAACTCATTGATTTCTTGTTGGGATGATAAGATAATGTTTCCTTCACAAACGGAATTGTTTTCATTTGGGTCTGAATTATCGTCTGATGAGCAAGAAAATAAAATAATATTCAATAGAATTAAAGCAAAAAAGAATTTTGATTTTTTCATAAGATTTGTATTTATAGGCTTACTAATGTGAATGTAATTAGTTGTTAATGATTAAAGAAGAATAAATTTGAACTATGAAACCCAGGCTCTCCATTTATGCTTGATTTATCTAATTCACCAGTTTGTATATTAATTATTCCTGCTTCATTTCTACCATCTCCTCTTTCTATATATTCGAATCGGGAATCTTCCGAATCATATCCTATGGCAGAACCACCAATAAAATCGGATAACGTACTAATTTGATTTCCTTGAATGTCATAAAGATATTCAAAAACTTCAAAATTAATCTCTCTTCTACTTATGATATAAATATCAGAATCAGAGCTAATTATATTAAAAATATTTAAATTACTTGGTAGAATTATTTGGGTCATTGTGTTTGTATTTAAATCTATGATTACTCCATTAATTTGATTAGTTTCTTCATCTAATATTACCAACTGATTTAGTTTATCTAAATAAAAAATATCTAAATAACCATTAATTCCATAATTAGCAGATAGATTTATGTTTTCAACAATTTGATTTGAAACTATCTTTCTAAAATAGATATGAGAACTTTGATTGTCTTCCAAGACCAAATAGATATTTTCATTATTGTCAATTACAACTTTTTCCAAATGCTCTTGGTCTGAAATTAAAATTGGAATTTCTTCCGTAGAATAATGATATTCATCACTTATTAAGGCTTCCAATATATTAGCCTTGTGGAAAACAATATCATTAGAAGTGTTACTAAATGAAGAAAAGTAAAAATTGTTAGTTGTTTCATTGAAATAAAAGTCATGAGTAACATGATACCCATAAGTAAAAAGACGTTTTATAACGGTATTGGAATTATCTCCAATAATAGATCCAGAGCCATCTGATTCAAAAATTAGCTTGTATCTCGTATCTAAAACTTCATCACCATTATTTGAATTGTCATCACTTGAGCAACTAAAAGTTAATAAGATTAATGTAAAAATTCCTAATAAATTTTTCATGGAAGTAGGTTTAATTTGAGGCAATTGTAAAATATTGTCTAATATAATTGTTTTTTTTCTTTAACTAATATAAACTTTTTCATTTAATCCTTAGGAGTCATTAAAGACAATAGTTTTTTATAAAAAATTAAAATGGATTTTTTAAATTTAGGTGTATATTTGAATAGAAAATTATTATAAATCAGAGTACACGATTCGGTACATGATTTAGTTTAAATAAGCAGTAAAATAGCGTAAAATCGGGGTTTTTCTCAAACTCATAACCCGAAGGTCACTGGTTCGAGTCCAGTTCCCGCTACTAGAATTGAATCACTTCAAAAACAACGGTTTGGCTTTCGCTAAACCGTTTTTTTATGCATACGATTTTTGATTATCTTG
>Ga0079223_10003129_pt1 | contig 10416 bp, 7 predicted proteins | sample Stecom2011_FD_75072 | JGI IMG/M metagenome (GOLD analysis project Ga0079223, IMG submission 75072) | Agricultural soil microbial communities from Utah to study Nitrogen management - Steer compost 2011 | ecosystem: Environmental > Terrestrial > Soil > Agricultural land | place: USA: Utah...
AAATCGGTATTCATTTTTTTTATAATTGCATCCAGGTGTTCACGGTTCGTATCGGTTATGAAAATCTGGCCGAATGCATCATCTGAAACTAATTTTACAATCTGTTCTACCCTATGACGGTCAAGCTTATCAAAAATATCATCAAGAAGTAAAATAGGTTTCATCCCTGAGATTTCTCTGATGAATTCATATTGAGCTAGCTTTAATGCAACCAGGTATGTTTTATTCTGACCTTGTGATCCTAGCTTTTTTATAGGATATTTATCAATATTGAATATTAAGTCATCCTTATGAATACCTACAGTGGTATACTGTGCATGCCGGTCTTTTGTAAGTGAGTGATTGAGCAAAGATTCAAAATCATCCTCATATAAATCACTTTGATGAATTAAACCTACTTGTTCATTTCCCTGCGATATAAAAGAATAATATTTTTGAAATACCGGAATTAGTTTTTCAATAAAAACTTTTCTCTCACTATGAATCTGCTTACCATATTCGAGCAGACGATGATCCCATATTCCCAATAACTCCTGATCGAATGGAAGGCCTGATGCAAATTGTTTTAATAAATTATTACGCTGTGCTAAAGCTCTATTATATTTTAGAAGGTTATCAAGATACGATTGATTAAATTGTGAAATAACTCCATCCATAAATTTACGGCGTTCATCGCTTCCACCCAGAATCAAGCTAGTATCTGAGGGAGATACCATTACCAAAGGCAGCAGGCCTATATGGTTCATTAATCTTTTATAAACCTTCGAATTGCGTTTGAATAGTTTTTTCTGTCCTATATTAAATCCGCAACTAATGCTTTCGGAAGAACTTAGCCTCTGATAATTGCCACCTAGTATAAAATAATTCTCATTGTGGCCTACATTCATCTGATCGGCGGCATTAAAAAAACTTTTACAAAATGAAAGATAATATATAGCATCCATAAGATTAGTCTTACCTGCCCCATTATTTCCTATAAAACAATTTAGCCGGGGAGAAAATTCGACTTTAACATCTTTCAGGTTTTTGTAATTGACAATGGATATATCCTCAATGTGCATAAAATGAATACTCATCGTTAATTCGCAAATCTAACTAAAAAAGATGGCTATGGGAACTTTATGAACTTTTTTTGATGGAATAACAAAGTCATATTTATTTAAGGCAAAATTTAAAGGCAACTATGCGGTACTGTTTCTAAAAAAAAGCTATTTTTGCGGCACAATTTTGAAAACTAACGCTATGGCAAATAAGAAAACTCAAGCTCAACAGGATGATAATTTACAGGAACTTGAGAGTGCATTGACGAGAACGGAAAGATTTATTGAGGAAAATCAAAAGCCAATTACATTTGTAATAGTTGCTTTAATTGTTGTAGTAATTGCATATTTAGGAGTTACCAGATTTTATCTTCAACCGCGACAAGAGGAAGCATTATCCCAAATGTTCATGGCTGAAAATTATTTTGAACGCGATTCATTCAATCTGGCAATTAACGGAGATGGAAACTACCTGGGTTTTCTTGATATTATTGATGATTACAAGATGACCAAGGCAGCTAACCTGGCAAAATACTATACAGGCATTTCCTACCTGCACCTGGGTGAATATGAAAATGCCCTTGATTATCTGAATGATTTTAATTCGAAAGATTTACTTGTAGGTCCGATAGCTGAAGGAGCAAAAGGTGATGCCAGCCTCGAACTTGGTGATACTAATACTGCATTGAAGCATTACCGGAAAGCTTATCAGATGAATGATAATGAACTGACAAGTCCTGTGTATATGATGAAAGCAGCAAAAGTGCTTGAATCGCTTGATAACTTACAAGATGCTCTTGCTCTATTTCAAGAACTTAAAGAAAAATATCCGCAAACAATTGAGGGGCAAGAAGCCGATAAGTATATTGCCCGCTTGCAAGTAAAATTGGGATAAGACAATCTAATTTATATGCCCCTCCCCGTGAGGGGTTTTTTATTAAAAAAAATGGCGACAAAGGATCTTTCACAATACGACATTAAAACTGTACCCTCTGCGAAAAATATGAAATTTGGAATCGTAATGGCGGAGTGGAATATTGAAGTTACTTCTGCTCTTGCTTCCGGAGCTATTAATACATTAAAAAAACATGGTGCCATGGAGGAGAATATTCTGGTTAAACATGTACCAGGAAGCTTTGAATTACCTTTAGGGGCACAATACTTTGCAGAACTTGAAAATGTAGATGCTATAATATTGCTGGGATGTGTAATTCAAGGTGAGACCAGACACTTCGATTTTATATGTCAGGGGGTGACTAAAGGTACTATGGACTTAAACCTCAAATATAATAAGCCTTTTATTTTTGGCGTACTAACCACCGAAAATCAACAACAGGCCTTAGACCGGGCCGGTGGAAAACATGGTAATAAAGGCGATGAAGCAGCTGTTACTGCTATTAAAATGGTATATCTAAAAAAGAGCTTTTCAATGTAAAAAAGGGTTGATTTCTCAGCCCTTTTACTATTTAATTGTTGTTGTGATAAATTATCTTCTCTACCTCCGGCGCTGATTCATTCCTGCCCTTCTTTCTGCCCTGTAGGATTCATATTTTTTCCACTGATCTGAAGAAAGTATTACTTTCATTTTTTTATCCTGATCTGCTCTTAATTCACTCATCTTCTCACGCATTTCTTCAAATCCGCCTCCTTGAGCATCTTCTCTCAAGGCTCTCATTTTTTTACCGGTTTCAAGATTTAATTCATATATTTGCTTTTCCTGCTTTTCATTCAGGTTAACAGCTTCCTTTATCTGTTCAGTAGAACGTTTTGCTATGTCTTCCGGACTTATGTTTCTCTGTCTGGGTTGTGCATTGCCAATTAGAGCTGTCATCATTGTGAACAATAAAATGAAAATAATCTGTTTCATGGTACTTATTTTTTATTGATTAATACCTATTCGACTTGTTTGAAATAAAATAGTTTAAGCACCTGAAGGAAAAAATATTACATACCTAAAATTTTATTTTCATATCAAAGCCAAGTACATCAGACGGATTCCATCCATTTGTTTTTCTTAATCTTTCAAATACATAATAAAGCTTCATTTCAAGAAGATTGTTACATTTAATTTTTGTCCCCGAATGAAGACGAAAAAGGTGAAAATGCTCCTTATTAAGAAGGTAAAATGCTTCTTCACCCATATAAAATGAAAATGTATTTGTAAGATGAAAGGGATTAACCTCCAACGTAACCATATGACGATGTCTGAAATGATCTTCAAGAAGATCGAACATCCGATATCCCATCCTATTTGCAATATTTACTGAAAAAATACCCATTCTTTTTTTTAAATTACAATATATCATAGGACGGTTTTCCTGTAACCACCCACCAGGTTCATTCATCAATAAAACACGACCAGATAGGCCTATATCTAACCAAGGAAGGACTTTACGATGCAAAAATACATCGCCATATTTTAACCCCAATCTTCCGGATTCGGTGCGATATTGAATTTTTTCATTTGCACCAATAGAAAGTTTATCATTTAAAATTACTTCTATTCCATTTTGATTCCACAACTGAAAGCCACGGTTTGTGCCTGAAGAAATACAAGCAATAAAAATTAGAAAACAGAAACACAATCTCTTTTTCATCGCATTTTCTGTTGATATGCAAATGTAAATATAATATTATCCTTGATCGTTAATATCACCTTCTAAAGGCAAATCATTAAAAAGAAAAGCCGGTTTGTAATTCCGGCTTCACTTTCTTAATATTTATTTTTTTGGTAATTGAACACCCCTTTGTTTTGCCATCTCTTCCAGCTTCTTCTGGAATTTAGATTTTGTAACCGGCTTCTTTTTGTTAACCTGTAACTGTGCTCTGATCTTATCTTCATCGATAAAAGAACGGATAATATATGTTTGTCCAATTGTAATAACGTTTGCCAGGAAGTAATAATAGCTTAACCCTGCAGAATAATTGTTCAGGATAAACAAAAACATAATAGGCATCAGGTACATCATTGTTTTCATACCTGGCATTCCCTGGCTTGCTGTAGCCTGTTGATTCATCCGGGTAGATATAATTGTTGTCAATGTCATCAACAACACAAATAAACTTACATGATTTCCATAAAATGGTATTGTAAAAGGTAAGTCTAATATAGAATCGTATGTCGATAAATCATGAGCCCATAAAAAACCTTCCTGTCTTAGTTCTATAGATGTGGGAAAGAAAAAGAACATAGCTATTAATATCGGGAACTGCAACAGCATTGGCAAACAACCACCCATTGGATTGACACCTGCCTTCTTGTATAAGGCCATTACAGCTTGTTGTTTTTCCATAGGCTTATCATTCCCATACTTTTTATTTAAATCATCTATTTCGGGCTTTAAAGCACGCATTTTCGCCTGAGAGATGTATGACTTATAGGTGAACGGGAAAAGAATTGTCTTAATAAAAATCGTAAGCAACAATATTATAATACCGAAATTGTCGATATATTTCCTTAAGAAATTGAAAGTAGGAATGATAAGATATTTATTGACCGGCCTTACAATTGCATATCCTAAATCAACCTGACTTTCAAGGTCAATATCATATTGACGCAATGTTTGATAATGGTTTGGCCCGAAATAAAACTGCATGTCCATTTTTTCATTTGCTGCACCTTCATAAGGAATTGATATTTCTGAATAAAAATTAGCCAGATATTCCGGGTGTTCTTCATATTTCTCTGAACGAACCAATGCATTTGGAAATGCTTCTTCAGCAATAATAGAGGAACTAAAGAATAATTGCTTAAATCCAATCCATTTAACCCGGGTGTTTAAATCCTCTTCATCTGATTTATTTTGAGAAAGTTTATCAATATCATCCTGGTAAAATTTATAATGAATTGTTGTATACCTATCTTCTCCAAAACGAGATTGCCTTTCTTGTCTGGGTACATCAAATCCCCAGGTCAGGCTCAAATAATTTTGATTTGAAGCAATATATTGATTCATTCCTTGTAAACTAATATCAAAATCAACCATAAAGGAATTGTAATCAAGGGTATATATATACTCCATAAACCTGCCGGGTGCTACTTCCAGCCGAAAGGAAACAGACTTTGACTCCCCCGGATTTTCTTCATTAAATTTTATCCTACCTTCACTTCCTGTTCTTACTTCAGGACCGTTTACCACTAAAGTATTTTCTTCAAATTCCGGGGTAAAATAAAGTTGGTCGGTTTGTATGCTCCTGTTTTGTGCAAAAAAATTCAATCCAAATTGTGATTTATCGCCTTCAAATAAGATGAGTGGTTCACCATCATGAGTTTGGAATCCTTTTAATTCTACTGAATAAATTCTTCCACCAAGATTGGTAAAAGTAATTTTCATCAGATTATTTTCAAGCGTATAGAATTCTTGCTTACCTAGGGCGGAACTTCCAAATACACCAAATTGATCTATTTTATCCTGTAGATCTTTTTCGGCAACGATGGAATCGGGCACAGCAACTACATCTTGCTGTTCCTGAATTACATTTTGATTATCCTGTTCAAGCTGCAATGATTTTTGAGCTTCAACCTGTGCAATAGAATCCTGACGTTGTCTGGCTGCTTCTACTTCTTCCTGTGACGGTTGATTGATTATTGAAAATACAATTAGAATTGTAAAAATTAATAGTATCCCAACAATTGAATTTCTGTCCATTTTTTTATTTTAGTAATGAATTTTTTATAAAATCAACAAATAATGGATGAGGATTAAGAACTGTACTTTTGTATTCAGGATGAAACTGCACACCAACAAACCATTTGTGCGACGGAATCTCCACTATCTCTACCAAATCTGTCTCCGGATTTATGCCAACAGGCTCCATTCCGGCTTGAATAAATTGATCTCTATATGAGTCATTAAATTCATATCGGTGCCGGTGCCGTTCATATATCGTCAATTTATTATATGCAAGATACGACTTTGAGGTTTCATTTATTAATCTGCATTCATATGACCCTAACCGCATTGTTCCCCCATAATCAGTAATTCCTTTTTGATGTTCCATCAGGTCAATAACCGGGAAGGGAGATTGCGGATTCATTTCGCTTGAATCTGCCTCCTGAAGATTCAATACATTTCTCGCAAATTCGATTACTGCAACCTGCATTCCTAAACAAATTCCCAAAAAGGGGATATTGTTTTCACGAGCATATTTTGCTGCTAATAATTTGCCCTCCATTCCTCGATGGCCAAATCCAGGGGCTACAATAATACCATCAATTCCTGTTAATATTTCGGCATGATTTTCCAATTCAAGTTTCTCAGAGTGAATCCAGTTTATTTTAACTTTACAGGAATTTTCAGCTCCTGCATGTACTAAAGCTTCAGCAATGGATTTATATGCATCTCTCAATTCAACATACTTCCCCACAAGGCCAATCTTAACTTCATGGGTCGGATTCTTGTGCCGCTCCAGGAAATCATTCCAGGCTCCTAATTCCACATCATCAGTAACTTCAAAACCAAGTTTTTTAAGTACAGCTAAATCGAGCTTTTCTGCCAACATTTTTAAAGGTACTTCATAAATTGTTGGCACATCTACTGATTGTATAACTGCGTCAGGATCAACATTACAGAATAAAGCAACCTTTTCACGAATCGACTGCTCTATGTCATGTTCTGTACGTAATACCAGGATATCAGGTTGCACTCCTGCTTCCAGTAATTGTTTTACCGAATGCTGGGTGGGTTTTGTTTTAAGTTCCCCTGTAGCAGCTAAATATGGTACAAGTGTTAGGTGTATTACTACAGCCTTTGATCCAAGTTCTCTTTTTAACTGTCGCACAGATTCAATATAGGGTAATGACTCAATATCACCAACTGTACCACCTATTTCAGTTATTACAAAGTCATATTTGCTTTTAGACCCAAGTATTTTTATTCGCCGCTTTATTTCATCTGTAATATGAGGAATGATTTGAACTGTTTTTCCCAGATAATCACCATGTCTTTCTTTATTAATTACTGATTGATATATCCGGCCTGTTGTAACATTGTTTGCCTGTGAAGTAGGTTCATTCAAAAAACGTTCGTAATGACCTAAATCCAGGTCAGTTTCGGCCCCGTCGTCAGTAACAAAACATTCTCCGTGTTCATAAGGGTTTAAAGTTCCGGGATCAACATTCAGGTATGGATCCAACTTTTGAATGGTCACAGTAAAACCTCTTAACTGAAGCAACTTTGCTAAAGAGGATGCAAGTATACCTTTACCCAATGAAGATGTAACTCCACCTGTTACAAATATGTATCTTGTTTCGGACAACATTTTTCAGGACTTTATTTAAAAGGCACAAAATTAATCAATAAAATGTATCCCGAAACGAATGAGAGGCGTTTTTAACCTTCTGGATAATAAAATAACATGATTGTTTTTTTCTACTTAACAATATTAACTCAATAAGAAGATGATATTGTTAATGCCATTATCCATAATTGTATTTTATCGCAATTTTGACACGTTTGTTCTGAATAACATTTCCCAATAATTCTATTTAAATCGACAATAGGTATTGAGAATTTATATTTTACAACAATACACTTAATAAAACAATAAGTATCATTCGTGATATTTTTATTCACCTTCGATAAATTTTGCTATTAGAATAATTTACATCCGTAAACCATTTTACTTAAGCCAACACAAAATAATTATTTGTAAAATATTGATATCCATCACTCTATATTAGTATTATACACAAATGTACACTGAATAAGAAGGTGATTGTTCAGGATTGTATACATATGTTTCCAGTTTTTGATAACGAGTTCTCTTGATTTTATGAATATCTAATCAAGTTTAAGGAAAACGTAATGGAGTTAATGGTAAATGGCTCACAAAAAACCCAATTATAGATTTACAACACCTGGTTTTTAGGATACACGGCATAAAAAACTGCCTGAGCAAAGCCGCAGACAGTTTTAATTATCAAAGATTATAAAATGAAAATGTGTTATTTGAATTCGCTTTTAAGATGTTCAACCCATTTTTTTATCCTGTCAGAAGTTAACCTGGCCTGATTATCCTGATCAAGAGGAAGTCCTACAAATTGATCTCCTCGTTGTGCTTTTGATGATTCGTAGGTATAGCCCTCAATTGAGGTGTGCCCTGCAATTTTCCCTCCACACTGTTCAATAATCTCTGCCAATAAACCAATAGCATCACAAAAATTTTCAGGATATCCCTTTTGATCCCCTAATCCAAATATTGCAAATCTTTTGTCCTTCAAATCCATTTCTTCTAAATCAGGAACAAATTCATCCCAATAATTTGGTAATTCTCCATCGAACCAAGTAGGAGCACTCAAAATAAAATTATCAAATTTTTCAAAAATATTCTTTTCAAGTTCTTCTGCATTGATAGGTTCAACTTCTTCTTTTCCCCAGGCTTCAATGATCTTTTCAGCAACTTTCTTAGATTTATGTGTATGATAACTATAAATAATAGCTGTTTTTTTACTCATCTTCAATTCAATTTAATATTCAATCAATTCCTTAGCAGCATTATATATCCTCAGGGCATCAGGTAAAACAGCCCTTTCCAGAATCGTATTAAATCCTACCGGAGTGTAAGTAGAACCGACACGCTTAACAGGGGCATCAAGATATTCAAATGCTTTCTCAGTAATGATAGCACTCAATTCGCCACCAAACCCTCCAAAAACTTTATCTTCATGGGCAATAAGTGCCTTATTCGTTTTTGATATTGATTGCAGGATCATTTCTTCATCGAGTGGAACTAGTGATCGTAAATCAATTACTTCAACCTGATATCCTTCTTCTTCGAGTTTTTTTGCAGCATCCAAACTTAAATGAGTGGCATTACCATATGTTATAATTGTAAGATCACTTCCCTCTTTCCTAATTCTACCCTTACCAAAAGGCACTTCAAAATCATCAGGAATCGGAGTAGCTGCTTTAGGACTTTGATATAAAGTTTTTGGCTCCATAAACATGGTAACTCCTTTGGAGCGAATTGATGTTCTCAATAACCCAGCCGCATCATCTGCAAATGATGGATAAACAATCCTCACACCTGGAATAGATACCAATGAGCCTTCAATTGTTTGTGAATGATAGAGACCTCCACCAATATAACCTCCCGATGCCAGACGAATTGTCACATTGGGTGTGAACTTTCCATTCGATCGCCAATAGTCGTGGCTGCTTTCAACGTATTGTTCCATTGCCGGCCAAAAATAATCCGCAAATTCTGCTCCTTCAATTACAATACGTATTTTTTCATCAAATCGAGACATTCCATTCGCTGTTCCAACAATAAAATCTTCGGCAATTGGAGCATTAAAAACTCTTTTGGCACCAAATTCCTGTTGTAACCCTTTTGAAACATTAAAAATCCCTCCTTTATCTTTATTGGCAATATCCTGTCCCCACATAAATGTGTTCGGATTCCGCCTGAATTCGTCTTTTAAAGTTTCATTTAAAGCAGTAATGAATTTTTTCTTTTCTCCTTCATGATTGTGCAGGCCGTCGGGATATTTTTCTGACGCATATGGTTCTATGGTAACAAAATCATATATAGATTTAGGATCAGGGTCAGGAGCTTTCAGAGCTGCTTTATGGGCTGTCTTCAACACCTGTTTCATTTCCTCTTCAATAGTCGCGATTTCTTCTTCTGTGAATCGTTTATAGCGGATAAGCATCCGTTTGAACTTTGCCAGCGGATCATACTGTTCAACATAGTTTCTTTCTGATTCACTCCTGTAAAGTAAATGATCATCAGAATTAGAATGCGATTTAATCCGTATACAATTAGCCTGCACAATAACCGGGACACTCTCTTCCAAAGCAATGCGTTTTGCTTCAAGCATTGCATTCATTGAATCAAATACATCCTTACCGTTACAATGTATGATTTTAAGGTTCTTAAAGCTTGTAAAATTGTTGGCAACCTTTCTTTGAGCGGTCTGATCTTTTTTAGGAACAGATATTCCGTATCCATTATCTTGTACTACAAAAACTACAGGTAACTTCTCCTTATCAGCTCCATTAAATGCTTCATAAACAAATCCTTCACTTACTGACGATTCCCCTTGGTTACTTATAGCAACTGCTTTTTCTCCATAGTACTTTATAGCGCGGGCTACACCAACAGCATGAAGCGTATGATTACCTGTCAGAGATGATACACTATGGATGTTCCATTCTGGTTTGGCAAAATGATTTGACATATGTCGGCCACCGCTTGAAGGATCTGTTGCCTTTGAAATTCCATTCAGTATAATCTCTTCAGGTGTCAATCCGCAAGATAATGCAGTAAGCATATCGCGGTAATACAAAAACATGTGATCTTTTTTCTTCTCGAAAACCTGACCAACTGCCAGTTGTATTCCATCATGTCCGGCATAAGGTGCGTGATATGA
>Ga0079223_10003130_pt1 | contig 10416 bp, 10 predicted proteins | sample Stecom2011_FD_75072 | JGI IMG/M metagenome (GOLD analysis project Ga0079223, IMG submission 75072) | Agricultural soil microbial communities from Utah to study Nitrogen management - Steer compost 2011 | ecosystem: Environmental > Terrestrial > Soil > Agricultural land | place: USA: Utah...
ACCCCGCTGTTTTCGTCGAAAGTAACAACTATACCGTCGTCTACACGCTCTACTTGAGCTCCTGGAATCTCCTCCTCAATCTTTTGAGCCTGCCTATCCATTTTATCTCCAATGAGCACTCCCGCAGTACCTCCAACAACTCCACCTATTACAGCTCCCATTGCTCCGTTACCACCTTTGCCCACATTGTTTCCAAGGATGGCTCCTAGAATTGCACCACTACTTGCACCTATTACCGCGCCTTTTTGTTTATTGTTGGCGTTCTTAGTGGCTTCACAGCTACCTAGACTAGATACTAGTGCGAAAGCGAAGAATACAATTGTAATCTGTTTAAAAATAGTTTTCATAATTAATCTTGAATTTTAGAAAAGTTCATATTTATTTTAAATGGTTTCCCGTCTAAAGTTACGGTTTGTTCCCAACGCATTGAATTTTCGTTCAATTGAGCCAAATGCAATCTGAATCCACTCTTGTCTTCAGATCTTCCTTTAGAATCCGTTGGTTTTATCATAAAGTCATAGTATCCGGAAGCCGGGTCAATCTCAACAATGGTGAAAATAAAATCGCGCTGACCGGTAGGGCAATTAGAATTGTCGACCGTATAATTACCTGTATTGTTGTTTGGGATAAATCTCCAAGTCGTTCCCTCAAAACACTCTGCCGAAGTATCGTTAAATACTGTTACATTAAAAGTTCCAGAGGTGTTGTAAGAGATTTCGTCTAATGTCCAATATCCTTTTAATACTTTTTTGGACTCCTGCACTGTTTTTGGGGCATTACAGGAAAATGCTGTGGCCGCAATTAGGGCCAACATGATGATTCTTTTCATAAAAATGGTTTTTTGTTATTAGTGTTAAGTGTTAAATTATCTTTTAAATAAACTTGAAAGCAAAGATAGTACCAAAAGCACTAAGAATATCCAGAAGATAATCATTGCTATGTCTGTTGCACCGGCGGCGATGCCTCCGAAGCCAAAAATTGCCGCAATGATGGCAATAACGAGAAAAATTATTATCCAACGTATCATAATAGTTAGTTTTGATGATTAGTATGGGACTAATGTAGATAACAATTTTAACGTTTACTCGGTCTTTGTAGTAAGTTTAACAAGGGTTGTTAATTTCTTAATAAGATATGAGCTCCAGTAGTTCTTTTTTAAATTTTCCTTTAGAAAGGTATGCGGTTTCTAAACTTGCTGCAAATGGGATAGGTGTTTCCAAACTCGCCACTCTCTTCACAGCAGCGTCTAAATGCTCAAAACAATTTTCTGTTATTAAAGCCGAAATATCTGAAGCCATTCCCCCAAACATAGAGTCTTCTTGCAAAATTATTACCTTTCCAGTTTTCCGGACGGAATTGAATATCGTTTCTGTGTCCAGGGGAGACAGTGTTCTAAGATCTATTAAATCTGCACTGATTTCAGGCTGACTTTCCAATGTTTCCAAAGCCCAATGTACTCCTGCGCCGTAAGTGATTATTGTTATATCCTTCCCTTCCGTTAAAATAGCAGCTTTCCCCAATGGCAAGGTGTAATAATCTGTTGGCACCTCTTGTCTTATGTTTCTATACAATGCCTTATGTTCAAAGAACATTACGGGGTTCGGATCCTCAATACTCGAGGCCAACAAACCTTTGGCATCATAAGGAAATGCGGGATAAACCACTTTTAAACCAGGTGTATGCGTAAACCAAGCTTCGTTTGTTTGGCTGTGGAAAGGACCGGCCCCTACCCCTGCTCCACAGGGCATGCGGACTACTACATCGGCTTTTTCGCCCCATCTATAATGATTTTTCGCCAAATAATTTACAATAGGATTGAAACCGGAACTAACAAAATCAGCGAACTGCATTTCAACTACAGCTTTATATCCATTTATAGAAAGACCCATGGCAGCTGAAATAATAGCCGACTCACATATAGGTGTATTGCGAACGCGATCCTTGCCAAAAGCTTCAACAAAGCCTTCGGTTATTTTAAAAACCCCACCGTACTCCGCCACATCTTGCCCCATTATAATAAGGTTGGCGTGTCGCTCCATAGATTGCTTCAATCCATTTGAAATAGCATCGATAAATCTGATGTTCTCAACTTCGTCATTCGGCTTTACCTCTTGATAATCAAATGCTTTGTAAACGTCGTCTAATTCTTTTGATTCGGTCGATTCGATGGCTGGTTCTGCAAAGGCAATTTCTAAATTGGAATCTATTTCGCTCTTAAATTCATTTTGAAAATCCTTGATGTTATCCTCGGTAAGTACTCCTACCTCCAATAAATATTTTTCATAATTCAACAATGGATCCCGAAGGCCCCATTCGTCTATAAGCGATTCAGGAACGTATTTGGTGCCGCTGGCCTCTTCGTGGCCACGCATTCTAAAGGTTTTAAACTCCAATAATATCGGACGGGGATTGGTTCGCATACTTTCCACCAATGACTTTAATTGGATATATACTTCCAAAACATTGTTGCCCTCTATTATATGGGCTTCCATTCCATAACCCTTGCCTCTATCGGCTAAGTTTTCACAATTGTATTGTTCATTGGTAGGGGTAGATAGCCCATAGCCGTTGTTTTCTATACAAAACAGCACCGGAAGTTGCCATACTGATGCCACATTCAAAGCTTCGTGAATATCACCTTCACTAGTTCCTCCTTCGCCCGTAAAAACAGCACATACTTGATTGTTTTTCTTCAATTTGTTCGCGAGAGCGATACCATCTGCTACCCCAAATTGAGGTCCCAGGTGTGAAATCATTCCAACAATATGGAATTCCTGGGTTCCAAAATGAAAGCTTCTATCGCGCCCCTTAGTGAAACCATTCGCCTTTCCCTGCCATTGTGAAAAAAGTCGGTGCAGTGGAATATCGCGCATCGTAAAAACTCCCAAGTTGCGGTGCATGGGCAGTATGTACTCGTCTTTTTCAAGAACGGCAGTAATCCCCACGGAAATTGCTTCTTGTCCGATCCCGCTGAACCATTTGGAAATCTTCCCTTGGCGCAGAAGGATGAGCATTTTCTCCTCTATCAATCTGGGTTTGAGCATGCCGCGATATAGCATCAGTAGCGTATTATCGTCTAAATCTTTTCGATTGTAATCAAAGAATATTTGGGAAGTTGTCTCAGCTTTCATGATAAATAATTAAAGCTTCAAAATTAGAAAAAAAGCCATCGCTTCCTTGCTTATTAATGCAAATTTTATCTTCCGAAAAACTTTTACAATTTGGTATCTTTGTAATTCATTGAAAAATCTGTTATGAAAAATATACCCAGCGTAGATTTAGCCGATTTCCTGTCGGAGGACCCCAAGAGAAAACAAAAATTTGTAGATGAAATAGGCTCTGCCTATGAAGATATAGGCTTTGTGTCGTTGAAGAACCATTTTCTCAGCGATGCCTTGGTTGAAGAACTATACAAAGAGGTAAAAAGCTTCTTTGCCCTTCCCTTGGAAACAAAAGAAAAATATGAAATAGAAGGTCTAGGAGGCCAGCGTGGCTATGTGTCTTTTGGAAAAGAGCATGCCAAGGGCAGAAAAGAAGGTGATTTAAAGGAGTTTTGGCATTTTGGCCAAGAACCTACAGAGGACGCCCAACTTTCTGAGGAATATCCTGCCAATGTACAGGTTAAGGAACTTCCGGACTTTAACCATACGGGAATGGAGGCTTACCGTATGCTTGAAAAAACAGGAATCTATGTACTTCGAGCTCTGGCTCTTTATATAGGTTTGGACGAATTTTATTTCGATCATTGGGCCGCCAATGGCAATAGCATCCTTCGCCCTATCCACTATCCCCCAATCACCCAAGAGCCACAAGGTGCGGTTCGTGCAGGCGCACACGGCGATATAAATCTTATCACCCTCCTTATGGGGGCTTCGGCCGGTGGATTACAAGTTTTGAGAAAAGATGGCGAATGGATCGATGCCATTCCAAAGGAAGACGAACTCGTTATAAATGTTGGGGATATGTTGGAACGTCTTACCAATAACAAACTGCGTTCTACCATTCACAGAGTGGTTAATCCACCGCGAGAAGAGTGGAGCACACCGCGTTATTCCATTCCGTTCTTTATGCACCCCCGAAGCGATATGAAGCTAAACTGCTTGGAAAAATGTATTGATGCCGAACATCCGAAAGCTTATGACGATATTACCGCTGGAGAATTTCTACATCAACGTTTGGTGGAAATCGGGCTCATTAAAAAATAAGTAAAACTTAATTCACAATTTCAGATTTTGAAATCCCTAGAAGACCAATTAAAAAATTTATTCCCAGAACACGAACCGGAAGAAATACCCGAGGTAAATGAAGAACACACGCTTTGGTTGCAAGATGAGCCCTTAATTTGCAAATACGAAAAACGCAAAGGCAAACCGATTACAATTATTGAGGGTTATACCGGCGCTGATAACGATTTCAAAATTCTGGCAAAGGAAATCAAGCAACTTTTAAGCGTTGGAGGAAGTTTTAAGAATGATCAAATTATTATACAAGGAGATTATCGCAATAAAATAATGGATTTTCTTAAAAAAAAGGGCTTTAAAGTCAAACGTGTAGGGGGATAAAGTATTGCTTTGAAGCGATTAAACCTCCAGTTCTTTACGCAGGCATTAATTAGAAATTATAAAAAGATTCCATGATACAAGACAGTGAACTAATTCTAAGTCCCGAAGGAAAAATCTACCACCTCGATTTGTCTCCTTCCCAACTGTCCCCTACTATAATAACTGTAGGCGATCCTGATAGAGTTGAAATGGTTTCCAAATATTTTGATTCTATTGAATTCACATCCCAACATCGGGAATTTAAAACAACTACTGGCACTTATAAAGGAAAACGCATCAGTGTGATCTCTACAGGGATTGGACCCGATAATATCGATATTGTATTTAATGAATTGGATGCCTTGGTCAATATCGATTTCAAAACCCGCACAGTTAAACCCAAACTCACTCCTCTTGATATTATAAGAATCGGCACCTCTGGTGGATTGACTCCCGAAATTAAACTAGACAGTTTTTTGATAAGTGAATTGGCTATCGGATTGGATAATGTAATGCATTATTATGAGGAAACTGATCGTATTTTCCGTCGAGATTTTGCGCAGGCGTTTATCGATCATATGGAGTGGAATCCAGATAATTCCGTGCCCTACGCTGTAAAAGCCGATAAAGCTTTGTTGGAAAAGCTAGCGTCATCGCAAACCATTCGAGGCTGCACCCTAACCAATGTGGGTTTTTATGCCCCCCAAGGAAGGGTTATACGAGCCCCCCTTCGAGATCCCCAATTAAATGAAAAACTTACTTCTTTTAAATATAAGAAACATACAATAACTAATTCGGAAATGGAGACAGCTACTATGTATGGTCTATCCAAACTCTTCGGACACCGCGCAGTTTCCCTCAACGCAATTGTGGCCAATCGAGCCACTGGCCTTTTTAGCGCAGATTCAAAAAAGACCATCGATAGTCTTATTAAATATACCCTAGAAAAAATCACAGCATGACAAACTTTTTAATAGGAGGCGTTCCAGAGCATTTTAACTTGCCATGGTATATCGCTCTACGCGATAAGGTATTTCAAACTGAAGGCATAAATCTGCGATGGAAAGATTATGCTGGTGGCACGGGTGAAATGAACCAAGCCCTGCGAAACAAGGAAATAGACATGGCAGTAATTCTTACGGAGGGAATTATTCGCGATATTATTCAGGGAAATCCGAGTAAGATTGTACAGGTTTTTGTTGAATCCCCTTTAATATGGGGAATCCATGTGGCAGCCGATTCTGAATATTCAGAGATTCCCGACTTAAAAGGAACTGCAGCTGCCATAAGTCGATACGGCTCTGGCTCGCACTTAATGGCCTACGTAAATGCTGAAAATCACGAATGGGATTTGCAAAAGGATCTTAATTTTAAGGAAATTAAAGATTTGGAAGGTGCTTTGGACGGACTTCCCAAAGGCCGTGGAGATTATTTTATGTGGGAAAAATTTATGACCAAGCCCCACGTAGACAATGGCACTTTTCGATTGATTGGAGAAACTCCCACTCCCTGGCCTAGCTTTGTTATTGCAGTAAGAGACGATGTATTGGAAGAGAAGGAAAAACAAATAAGGGCGATTTTAAAGATTATAAATGGCATTACCTCACAATTTAAATATCGTCCTTCTATAGACCGGATAATAGCCGACCGTTATGGAATAAAATTGGAAGATATAAAGGAATGGCTATCACTTACCCATTGGAGCCAAGAACAATTGACCGAAGAAGAAGTGGAAAATGTTCAAGATCAACTGTTAAAATTAGATTTAATTTCCAATAAAATACAGAAAGAAAAGCTGTTACACTTTTTTTAAAAATTATCTTAAATAAAAACGCAACCCCTTTGACCCACCGGCATCTTGTTTGTATAAACACCAATATTATGACTACATTTTTGATCGTTTTGGGGGCGCTCTTGGTCACTAACTTCCTTTTGTTGCAGTTTAGCTGTAACGATGCTGCTGATTCCGAAGTGCCAGAAGATGAATAAAAGCATTCTTCAAACCATCTTGAACTAATTTCAACTTACCAATTAATTGGAGCTTTCCCTCTTTGCTCCAAATATTCATTCGCCTTACTAAAATGCTTATTGCCAAACCAATAGCCTCTGTTTGCAGCTAAAGGAGAGGGATGTCCGCTTGTTAACACCAAGTGTTTGGACTGATCTACTTTTGACCCTTTCTTCTTGGCCGGACCTCCCCATAACATAAATACTAACCCTTCCCGCTCGTTCGACAGTTTTTGGATAACTGCATCGGTAAATTTTTCCCAACCCTTATTTTGATGACTTCCCGCTTGATGAGCCCTTACAGTTAGGACAGCATTTAGCATCAAAACGCCTTGGATAGCCCAGCGTTCCAAATTTCCAGACTTTGGAATTTCAGCACCCGTATCCCTATTGATCTCTGAAAATATATTTCTAAGTGAAGGAGGTATGGCAACCGTTCTCCCAACAGAGAAGCATAAACCGTGCGCTTGCCCAGGCGCGTGATAAGGATCCTGTCCTATTATAACCACTTTTATATCATCAAAAGATGCATAGTTGAATGCAGAAAAAATAAATTCCATCGGAGGAAAACATTCATGTGAATTATATTCTCCCTTTACAAAATCTGTCAATTGTTGGAAATAGTCCTTTTCAAACTCTTCATTTAAAACCTCCTTCCAGCTGGGTTCGATATTCACGTGCATTATAGTACTTTTGTGTAAAATTACGAGAAATACCTAGAATGAGCCGTATAGCTAAAAAAACATTGGAAGACCTTGAGTTTCCTACCGTCCTTAAACAAATTTCAGATTACTGCGTAACTGGACCAGGGAAGGAAACTGCATTGTCCATTGTCCCGTTTCGATATTTTTCAGAAATTGAGCCGGAGTTGATCCGTGTAAATGAATTCAAGGCATCTTTTGCGGGAGACATCCCAATTCCAAATCACGGTTTCGATCCTATTTTTAGAGAATTGCGCTTGCTGGAAATAGAAAACAGCAGTTTAGAAATTTCTGGCTTTCGAAAGATTTTATCTATTTCTGAAACTACCAAAATCCTATTAAAATTCTTTAAAAAATACGAGGAATTCTATCTTCATTTAAATTCCTTTTCAGAAAACGTGGACTTTACGCCAAGTATTTCCGAGGAAATAAATAAGAAAATTGATAAATATGGCGAAATAAAAGATGAAGCTTCCACAGAGCTTGGGGCTATCCGTAGAAGGCTTCATGTGGTAAGAGGTAGAATAAACTCATCGTTTGCAAAAGCCCTTTCCCAATATGCCCAAAGTGATTACCTAGATGAAATTAGAGAATCGGTGGTGGAAAACCGTCGAGTGCTAGCGGTAAAAGCAATGCATCGGAAGAAAGTTAGGGGCGCTGTTATGGGAAGTTCCAAAACTGGCAGCATTGTTTACATCGAACCACAAGAAACTCTTGAGTATGCCAATGAACTTACTAATCTGTTGTATGAAGAGGATGAAGAAATAAAACGAATCCTAAAAGCGCTTACGGAATTTATCCGTCCATATATGGAACTTTTGGGTAGCTATCAGGAGTATTTAACTGCGATGGATGTTTTTTATGCCAAAGCCAAATACGCGTTAAGTATAAATGGGATTCTTCCTATCCTCAGTTTAGAAAAGCGAGTTTCCTTAATAAAAGCCAATCACCTACTTTTGTTGGCTGCAAACAACAAACGGAAAGAAATTACATATCCCCAGAGTATAGAATTGATTCCTGACAAAAGAATAATCGTCATCTCGGGGCCTAATGCCGGTGGAAAAAGCATCACTCTCAAAACCGTTGGACTTCTGCAGGTAATGCTTCAAAGCGGAATTTTAATTCCAGCTGATCCAAATAGTGAAATGTGGTTTTTCAAAAGGATCTTGACAGATATCGGTGACAATCAATCTATCGAAAACCATTTGAGCACCTATAGTTATCGCCTTAAAAAGATGAATCAATTTTTGCGAAAGTGCGATGACAAAACACTTTTTCTTATTGATGAATTCGGAACGGGAAGCGACCCAGAACTCGGGGGAGCCTTGGCCGAGACATTCCTGGAAGTCTTTTATGAGCGGGAAGCATTCGGGATTATCACCACCCATTATACCAACTTAAAATTGTTGGCAAACGAATTGCCCCACGTTATCAATGCCAATATGCAATTCGACAGTAAATCCTTGGAACCTTTATACCAGCTCATTTTGGGCGAAGCTGGAAGCAGTTACACTTTTGAGGTTGCGCAGAAAAATGGAATTCCTTACAGCCTTATAAATAGGGCTAAAAAGAAGATAGAAAGTGGGAAGGTGCGATTTGACAAAACCATAGCCAATCTTCAAAAAGAGCGATCCGTAATGCGAAAAACTTCGGAGGCTCTCAAAAGTGAAGAGCAAAAAGCGCGATTGGAAGGTCGACAACTGGAAGAGGTAAACGCGAGAGTACAAGAAAAACTGGAGAGTTATCAGGAATTATTCGACGCTAACCAAAAACTGGTAAGTCTTGGAAAAAAGATAGACAGCCTTGCCGAAAAATACTTTCACAACAAACAGAAAAAACAACTTATAGACGAGTTGATGAAGGTGGTGATGGTAGAAAACAGCAAACGAACAAAACTCGCTCCCAAAGTAAAAAAAGCTGTAAAGGCAAAGGAACGAAAGGTGATAAAAGAAGTAGAGCAAAAAATTGAAGTCATCCGAGAACGCAAAAAAGAAGAAAAGGAAAAAGCCAAAGCTTTACCCCCACCAAAACTAAAAGTAACTTTAAAAATTGGCGATCGGGTACGCATGAAAGACGGTCGCGCCATTGGAACCATCGATACAATTGAAAAAAACAAAGCGATAGTTAATTACGGCATGTTCACCACAAACGTGAGTCTAGCGGAGTTGGAAAAAGTATAGGAATGTTGAAAAACAGTAAAATAATACTCTTTGATGGCGTTTGCAATCTCTGCAATGGAGCGGTGACTTTTGTTATAAAACGCGATAAACAGAAAGTATTCAAATTCGCGACCCTTCAAAGTGAGTTAGGAGTTGATTTGCTTTCAAACTTTAAGATTGATCGTTCCGAATTAGATTCCATCATTCTTATCAATGGAGATAGGTTTTATTCAAAATCATCTGCCGCCCTTTATATTGCCAAGAATTTATCGGGAGCTTATCCCCTACTGTTTGGGTTTATAATTCTTCCAAAATTCTTAAGGGATTGGATTTATGATTTTATTGCCAAAAATCGGTATCGTTGGTTTGGCAAAAGAGAAAGCTGCATGATTCCGACTCCTGAGTTGGCTAAAAGATTTTTATAAAATGGATCTCAATCCAGGACTTTCATCGTATCGGGGGCGGGCTGTTTTTTCCATACATAGGTGTACAGCCACATTAAAGTAAAGGTTGGGATTATATCAGTATAGGGTAAAATTTCTTCCAAGAAAACAATAACCGATGCTATTTTTCCTTGGGTTCCCTTGTACATTCGCGTCATTTTTCTAGCCGCTATCGGGGCCCAGATTAAATCCAAAAATTCCCCAGCTACTGGAATAAGCATAGTGCTCATTCCAATTAGGTCATAAACGATACCCTCTTTCAGGAGTTTGTACTTTTCGTTTTTCATTTTGTCCAGCATATGGATATCATTTAATCAAAACATATTCCAAAAATTATGATAGGTCACTACTTATCAATTTCAGAAATTCGCTTCTCGTTTCAATAGCCTCAAATTGGCCACGAAAACCGGAAGTAGTCGTTACACTATTTTGTTTCTGAACACCCCGCATCATCATACACATATGCGAGGCCTCAATAACCACCGCCACTCCCCTTGGTTTCAGTGTGTCATTGATACATTCTAAAATATCGTGAGTCAAACGTTCCTGCACTTGCAAACGTCGT
>Ga0079223_10003132_pt1 | contig 10414 bp, 7 predicted proteins | sample Stecom2011_FD_75072 | JGI IMG/M metagenome (GOLD analysis project Ga0079223, IMG submission 75072) | Agricultural soil microbial communities from Utah to study Nitrogen management - Steer compost 2011 | ecosystem: Environmental > Terrestrial > Soil > Agricultural land | place: USA: Utah...
AGGCGGGTCTGTCGGTATCCCTGGACGCCGCGGGCAATCTCATCGGCCGCCGTGAAGGACGCAATCCGACGGCCAAACCCATCATCACCGGTTCGCATTGCGATACGGTGATGAGCGGCGGACGCTTTGACGGCATTATCGGCGTCCTGGCGGGCATCGAAGTAGCCCACACCCTGCAAGAACAAGGTATCCAACTCGAACACCCTTTTGAAGTCATCGACTTTCTCTCGGAAGAGCCCAGCGACTACGGCGTGTCGTGCGTCGGCAGCCGCGCCATGGCGGGCGCGCTCACGCAGGCCATGCTGGACGCCCGCAACCCGGCGTGCGAGACGCTGGCGGAAGGCATCCGGCGTATGGGCGGGCGGCCCGAGCACATCGCCGAGGGGCGGCCGCTGCGGGACCCCGCGGAACTCGCGGCCTTTATGGAGCTGCACATCGAGCAGGGGCCGGTGCTGGAGGCGGAGGACGTGCCGGTGGGCGTCGTCACCGGCATCGTGGGCATCCGGCGCAGCGACGTCCGCTTCGTGGGCCGCGCGGATCACGCCGGCACCATGCCCATGGATCGGCGGCGGGACGCGCTGGTGGGCGCGGCCGAGTTCATCGCGCTGACCCACGAGCTGGCGCGGCGCTACGCCGGGGCGGGCGGGTCCGGGACGTGGCCCGGCGCCGGGCCGGCTGCCAACGGGCCGGAGCGGCTGCCGGCGCCCGCAGGCGGAGGCGCGGGTTTCGTGGCCACCGTGGGTCAGGTCCACGTTCATCCCAACGCGTCCAACGTGGTGCCCGGCCGGGCGGATCTGGTGCTGGAAGTGCGCAGCCTGGACATGGACGACATCCGGCGGTTTGAGGCGGAGCTTTTGGCCGCGGCGGGCCGGGCGGCCGAAGCCCGGGGCCTGCGGCTGGAGGTGGAAGCGCTGACCGAGGCCGCGCCCACGCCGTGCGCGCCCCTCATCGTGGACACGTTTCGTGAAGCCGTGGCCCGGCGGGGCTACCGGGTTATCGAGCTGGCCAGCGGCGCGGGGCACGACGCGGCGCAGATGGCGCGGCTTTGCCCGTCGGGCATGCTGTTCGTGTGCTGCAAAGACGGCGCCAGCCACCATCCGGACGAGTGGGTCGCGCCGGAGGACATGGTCGCGGGCGCGGAGGTGTTCCTGGAGGCCGTCTTGGAGCTGGACGGCCGCTTGGCCGCCGCCGTCCGCCCATAACCGGTGCGGCCGGGATGTGGGTTTGTTGTTTCCGGTCGGGCCCGGGCGGCGGTTGACAGCCCGGCGGCGGTAGTCTACAATGCGGGGAGAACCGAGCGACGGCAAAGGCGATGACGGGGAGGAGTAGGCGGCGGTCCGCCGACCAAGGGCCCGCAGGGCCCGCAGCGAGCCGGGTTGGGTGCAAGCCGGCGTCGGAGGCGCTGCTGAAGATGGCCCCGGAGCCGTCCGCTGAACGCCGCTGCGCGCGGCGCGTGCCGACGGGGATCCGGCAGAAGGCTGGCCGGGTGGGCGGCATGTCGTCGGGGCCCGCCGGGACGCGGGACGGGCAGCGGTCAGTAGGCGGCACCGGGAGGTCCGTTCCGGACCGCGGCGCCCGTTACAGCGCCGGGGTATGAACTGATGCAGCGCCCAGCCGCGGGCCGGCGGCGCGGGCATCGGGAGTACCTGCCGAGGGCGGCAGCCGTGAGGCGCCGCCGAATCAGGGTGGTACCGCGTGAGGTTTCGGACCTTTCGCCCCTGCAGGCCGCAAGGCGGCCGCGGGGGCGTTTTTGTTTCGGGCGGCGGAGGGCGCGGCCCGCGGGCGCCCGGGCGGCCGGGGGGACAGCCGCCCGGACGCGACAGCCAAGTTCAGCGAGGGAGTGGTGCACATGTCCGAGCAGACGTTTTACATCACGACGCCGATTTACTACCCCAACGACAAGCTGCACATCGGCCACACGTACACGACGGTGGCGGCCGACGCGCTGGCCCGGTACCACCGGCTGCTGGGCCACAAGACGTGGTTCTTGACCGGCACCGACGAGCACGGTCTCAACGTGGAGCGGGCCGCCCGCCAGGCGGGCAAGGAGCCTTTGGAGTACGTCGACCCCATCGTCGCCTGGATCAAGGAACTTTGGGCGACGCTGGACATTCAGTACGACGACTTCATCCGCACCACCGAGGAGCGCCACAAGCGGGTGGTGCAGCACTTTTTCCAGCGGCTGTATGATCAGGGCGACATTTACAAGGGCGCTTACAAGGGCCTTTACTGCGCCAACTGCGAGGCGTACTACACCGAGGACGAGCTGAAGGAAGGCCGCATCTGCCCGGTACACGAGAAGCCCGTGGAGTGGGTGGAGGAGGAGAGCTACTTCTTCCGCCTCTCCAAGTACGGCCCGCCGCTTTTGGAGCACATCAAGGCCAATCCCGATTTCGTTCAGCCCGTGAGCCGGCGCAACGAAGTGGTGCGCTTCATCGAGCGGGGCCTGGAGGACTTGTCGGTGTCCCGCACGTCGTTCCGCTGGGGCATCCCGGTGCCTTTTGACGAGAAGCACGTCATTTACGTCTGGATCGACGCGCTGACCAACTACATCAGCGCGCTGGGCTACCCGGACGGCCGGCTGTACGAAACGTTCTGGCCCGCCGACGTGCACCTCATCGGCAAAGACATTTTGCGCTTCCACGCGATCATCTGGCCCGCCATCCTGATGGCTCTGGGCCTGCCGCTGCCCAAGTCGGTGTACGGGCACGGATGGCTGCTCATTGACGGCGGCAAAATCGGCAAATCCCGGGCCGGCGGGCAGGTGGTCGACCCCAAGGTGCTGGTGCGGAAGTACGGCGTGGACGCGGTGCGCTACTTCCTGCTGCGGGAGGTGCCCTTCGGCGCCGACGGCACCTACTCGGAGGAGGCGCTGGTGCGGCGCATTAACGCGGACCTGGCCAACGACCTGGGCAACCTGGTCTGGCGCACGGTGTCCATGATCGAGCGGTTCACCGGCGGGCGCATTCCCGAGCCGGCGGCCGGCCAGGACGACGGCGTGCTCCAGGAAACGGCGGAGCGGGTGTTCGACGAGGTCGAGGCCGCGCTGGACCGTTTCGAGCTGGACAAGGCGCTGCAGATCGCGTGGGAGCTGCCCAAGCGGGTCAACAAGTACATTGATGAAAACGCGCCGTGGGAGCTGCACAAACAAGGGCGCGAGGCGAAGCTGCGCACGGTGCTGTACAACGCGGCCGAAGCCATCCGGCTCAGCGGCGTGTTGGTGGCGCCGTTCCTCGTGCACACGCCGGGCCGCATCTGGGCCCAGCTCGGCCTGGAGGCGGACCCGGCCGCCCTGCGCTGGCAGGAAGCCCGCCGCTGGGGCGGCCTGACGCCGGGGCTGGCCGTGAACAAGAGCGAGCCGCTGTTCCCGCGCATCGACCTGGAGGAGGCGCTGGAGGGCGGCGCCGAGGCCGCCGCGGCCGGCGCCCGGGCCGCGAAAGCCGGAAGCGGAGAGGCCAAGGCGGCGGGCGCGCCCGCCCGCGGGCAGGCGGAAGCCGCCGGGGCCGGCGAGAAGGGCGCCAAACCGCCAACCGAGGGCGCCGGGGCGGCAGGGACCGCGGGCGCACCGGGCGGGGACGGCGCGGCCGCAGCCGAGATTGACATCAACACCTTCGCGCAGGTGGACTTGCGGGTGGCGGAGGTGCTGGAGGCCGAGCGCATCCAAGGCGCCGACCGGCTGCTGAAGCTGCAGGTGAGCGTGGGCGGCCGCCGCCGGCAAGTGGTGGCCGGCATCGCGCAGCACTACGACCCCCAAGAGCTGGTGGGCCGGCGGGTTATCCTGGTGGCCAACCTGAAACCGGCCAAGCTGCGGGGCGAGATCTCGGAGGGCATGGTGCTGGCCGCCACCGACGAAGACGGCGTGCTGAGTCTGCTCACCACGGACAAGGCCGTCAAGCCGGGGAGCAAGGTGCGGTGACGGCGCGCAGCGGCGGCGCGGCGCCGGCGCCCGCCGGCGCCGCCGGTGACATGGAGCTCATCGACACCCACGCCCATCTGGACCACGAATGGTTCGACGACGACCGGGACGCGGTGGTGCAGCGGGCGCTGGCGGCCGGCGTCGTCACCATCGTCACCATCGGCGCGGACGTGCCTACCAGCGAGGCGGCCGTGCAGCTGGCCGAGACGTATCCGTCCGTCTACGCGGCGGTCGGCATTCATCCGCACGACGCGAAGACCGCGGATGAGGCCGCGTACCGGCGCCTGAAGGAGCTGGCGGCCCACCCGAAAGTGGTGGCCGTGGGCGAGATCGGGCTGGACTACTACTACGACTTCTCGCCGCGGGAGGTGCAGCGGGAAGTGTTCGTGCGCCAGCTGCAGCTGGCCCGGGAGACGGGCCTGCCCTTCATCATTCACAACCGCGACGCGTCGGAGGACGTCATGGCCGTCCTGCGGGAGCACGCCCGGGGGCTGCCCGGCGTGCTGCACTCGTTCACCGGCGACGCGGCCATGGCGGCGGAGTGCATGGAGATGGGCTGGCACATCTCCCTGGGCGGCATGTTTACGTTCAAGAACGCGGGCGCGGTGCGCGACGCGGTGGCGGAGGTGCCGCTGGAGCGCATCCTGCTGGAAACCGATGCGCCGTATCTGACGCCGGTGCCGCTGCGGGGCCGGCGCAACGAGCCGGCCTACGTGCGGCACGTGGCGGAGTTTCTCGCCGCGGAGCGGGGGCTGGACGTGGCGGAGGTGGCCCGGGTCACCACGGCCAACGCGCGGCGGCTGTTCCACCTGCCGGACGGCCGCGTTCGGAATTGAATTGACAACAGGTGCCGCCTCTAGTACAACAAGGAAGGCGGGCGAGGCCGCATGGAAGGGCGGCCTCGGCTCACCGTTTCGGTCGTTAAAGTGGAATGCAAGGAGCGAGCTGCCATGTCCGGACTGGCCATCGTCGGTGCGCAGTGGGGCGACGAGGGCAAAGGCAAAATCGTCGATTACCTGGCCGCGGAGGCGTCCGTCGTCGTCCGCTACGCGGGCGGCAACAACGCCGGCCATACGGTGGTGGTGGACGACAAAACCGTCCGGCTGCACCTGGTGCCGTCGGGCATTCTCTACCCGAACGTGACGTGCGTCATCGGCAACGGCGTCGTGCTCGACCCGGAAGTGCTGGCGGACGAGCTGGACCGGCTGGCCGGGCAGGGCGTGGATACGAGCCGGCTGCGCATTTCCGATCGCGCCCATTTGCTGATGCCGTACCACCGCGACCTGGACCGGCTGGAGGAGGAAGCCCGGGGGGAACACCGCCTGGGGACCACGGGCCGGGGCGTCGGTCCCGCCTACGTGGACAAGGCGGCCCGGGACGGCATCCGCACGGCGGATCTGGCCGACCCCGAAGGGCTGCGGCGGCGACTGGAGGCGGTGGTGCCGCGCAAGTCCGCCCTCCTGCAAAAGCTGTACGGGCATCCGGGCTACACCGTGGACGAGATGTACGACTACTGCATGCGCCATGCGGAGCGGCTGCTGCCCCTTCTGGTGGACGCGGGGCGGCTGGTGCAGGAGGCCCTGGCCGAGGGACGCAAAGTGCTGTTTGAAGGCGCCCAGGGCATCATGCTGGACGTGGACCACGGCACGTATCCGTACGTCACCGCGTCGTGGCCCACCGCGGGCGGCATCGCCCCGGGCGTCGGCGTGGGCCCCGGCTGCGTCGGCAACGTGGCGGGCGTGGTCAAAGCCTACACCACCCGGGTGGGGTTCGGCCCGTTCCCCACGGAGCTCACCGACGAGGTGGGCGACCTGATCCGAGAGCGCGGAGTCGAGTACGGCACCACCACGGGCCGGCCGCGGCGCTGCGGCTGGCTGGACCTGGTGCAGCTGCGCTACGCGGTGCGCGTCAGCGGCATCCGCCAAATCGTGCTGACGAAGCTGGACGTGCTCAGCGGGCTGGACCCGGTGCGCATCGCGGTGGGCTACGAGATCGACGGGCGGCGGGTGGACACGTTCCCGGCGTCGCTGGCCGAGCTGTCCCGGGCCCGGCCGATTTACGAAGACTATCCGGGCTGGACCGAAGATTTGAGCGGCGTCACGGAGCCGGACGAGCTGCCCGCGGCGGCCCGGGCGTACATCCGCCGCATCGAGGAGCTGGCGGGCGTGCCCGTGGTGCGGGTGTCGGTGGGCCCCGGGCGGGCCCAGACGCTGGCCACGGGCCCGTTGCTCTGGTAAAATATGGAGCGGCGCGAGAAACGGGGTGCGAAACGTTGCGGATGGTTCGATTCGTGCTGGCCGTGGCCTCGGCGCTGGCGCTGGTGATGTTTGTCGGGGCGAGCGTGCCGTCGCTGGCCCGGGAGGCCGCCTTGCCGGAAGACGCAGGCGATTCTCCCTTCCGCTACTGGCCGCTGGCCGACGGCAACCGGTGGCGGCTGGCGGGCTCGGGCGTGGAATTCGAGTACGCCGTGGTCGAGCTGGAGCCGGGCCGGTACCGGGTGGACACGCTGGTCAACGATTTCCCCGTCCAGCGGGAGTATTACCACGCCGACGAGGCCGGCTGGATTGCGACGCTGCGGGAGACGCCCGCGGGCTCCTTCCCGCTGGAGCCGCCCCAGCTCTTCCTGCCGGCGCCCCTGGTTCCCGGCCGCGAGTGGACGTGGGAAGGCGAAATCATGCCGGGCCTGGCCGTGACCGCCCGGTTCGTCGTGCTGGACCCCGAGACGGTGGAAACGCCCGTGGGCGTGTTTGAAACGGTGCCCGTCCTGGCCACGGTGTCCGTGGCCGGCGAGACGTCCGGCGTCATCCGGTGGTACGCGGAAGACGTGGGCGTGGTCCGGCAGCAAGAAGCCTTGTCGGCGGGCGAGCAGGCGGCGCTGCTGGACGTGTACTTGGTGGAGTACGCGGTCCATTGAGCCGCGGCCGGCCCGGGCCGGCCCAGCGAACTGCGGCGCGCCGCCGTTCGCGCGCCAACGAAGACGCTGGTTGACGACACGCCTTCGGCCTGCTATAATGAACCATGCAGCAGGCGAGGGCAGATAGCTCAGCCGGTTAGAGCGCTACGCTCACATCGTAGAGGTCGGGGGTTCGAGTCCCTCTCTGCCCACCAATGAAAACGCCCTTCTGGAGCCGGTTTCCAGAAGGGCGTTTGGTTTTTCTGGTGCTCTTGACGGCCAAATTCGGGGTTCCCATGCGACAAAATGCGACAATGAGAAAAAACGTGCAAAAGCGGCGCCATCGCCGCGGCGCCGCGGGTTGCCCGCGGCGCGGCCGTAGCGTAGGATGTTGGACATGGACAAGCGGTACCCTTCTTCGGACGAGGTTTATGCGCTGACGAAGGCGGAGGCCCGGGCCAGGGCGTACGCGGCGCTGCGGGCCGCGAAAGCCGCCCGGTTTCCGTTTCCCATCGAAGGCCGCATTCCGAATTTCGCCGGGGCGGAGGCCGCGGCGCGGCGGCTGCGGGAGCTGCCGGCCTACCAGGCCGCCCGCGCGGTGAAGGTGAATCCCGACGCGCCGCAGCTGCCGGTGCGGGCCATGGTGCTCGAGGACGGCAAGACGCTGTACATGCCGTCGCCGCGCCTGCGGGGCGCGTTTTTGCGCATCCGGCCCCAAGACGTGCCGCCGGGCCAAGCGCGCCGGGCCGCCAGCCTGTCCCATTGCCGGGAGTACGGCGAGGAAATCAGCGTGGCGCAGCTCGCGGAGTTCATTAAGGAAAGCGCCGAGGGCGCGGGAGACGGTCCGGCTGCACCGGACGGCGCCCCGCCGGCCATCGGCCTGGTGGTCGCGGGCTCCGCGGCCGTTACCCGCAGCGGCGCCCGGGCCGGCAAAGGCGAAGGCTACGCCGACATGGAGTACGCCATCCTGCGGGAGCTGGGCCTGCCCCACGTGCCGGTGGTCACCACCGTGCACCCGGCGCAGATCGTGGACGAGTTTCCGCTGGACGCGCATGACTTGCCGCTGGATTACATCGTCACGCCCGAGGAAATCATCGTCACCGGCACGCCCCATCCCAAGCCGGAAGGCATCGCCTGGGACTTGGTCACCGACGAAGATCTGCAGGCCATGCCGGTGCTGGCCGAGCTGCGCCGGCTGCAGTGGGAGCGGCTGACGGTGCGGGACGTGCTGGCGCCGGGGCTGGACGTGCTGTTCGTCGGCATCAACCCGGGCCGGGCCAGCGCCTCGGCCGGCCACCATTTCGCCGGTCCCGGCAACCATTTCTGGCGGCTTTTGCACGAGGCGGGCTTTACGCCGCGCCGGCTCGCGCCCGCCGAAGAGCAAGTTCTCCTTGAGTACGGCATCGGCATCACGAATATCGTCCGGCGCGCGTCCCGCGGCGAGGACGACTTGTCGTGGGAGGAGCTGACGGCCGGCGGCGCCCGGCTGCGGGAGCTGGTCCGGCGGCACCGGCCGCGCGTTGTGGCGCTTTTGGGCAAGAACGTGTACCGCGCCTACGCGGGCCTCAAGAAAACCGCGGACGTGGCGTGGGGCCGGCAGCCCGGGGCCGTCGTCGATGGCGTCATCGATTTCGTCGCGCCCAATCCTTCCCCCAGAAGCACCATTCCGTACGAGCGCCGCCTGGCTCTGTTCCGGGAGCTTCGGTCCCTCTAGCCGGCATCCGCCCGTTTTCCGGACGAATTTTTTACCCCGCAGCAGGATTTGCAACGAATATCGTGAATGATATCCGTCATTGTTGCGAAAATCAGCTCCGAACACGGGACTTTGGTGCGAATAGGGGAATGCCGGTGCCGGACGCGCTCGCCTTGGACTCGCTGGATCGCCAAATTCTGAAGCTGCTGCAGCAAGACGGCCGCATGCCCTACACGGAGATGGCCCGGCGGCTGGACGTGGCCGAGGCCACCGTCCGCAAGCGGGTCAGCCGCTTGCTGGAGGAAGGCGTCGTGCACGTGGTGGGGATCGTGGACCCGCAGTACTTGGGCCGCAGCGTCACCGCCATCGTCGGCGTGCGCACCGAGGGCCGGGACGTGGAGGAAGTGGTGGCCGAGGTGCGCCGGTAGGACGAGGTGCGCTACGCCGCCGCGTGCGCCGGCACGTACGATTTCATCCTTGAAGTGGTCGTGGGCTCCAACGAGGAGCTGTACGATTTCCTGACGCGCCGCCTGCGGGCCACGCCCGGGGTGGTGGGCAGCGACACGTCGCTGGTGATGAAAACCGTCAAGAGGCGGCACGAGTGGAAGGGGGAGGGAGCGGCGCCGAGCTGAGGGTCGTCCGGGGGCGACGCGTGGGGGAACCTGGCGGGCCGGTCCGGCACGTTCCCGCCGCGGCCGAGGCGGGGCCGGAACCGGTTTTCGAAATTTCTGAAGAAGGAGTGACCGACCTTGTCCATCAACCGCAGCAGTCTGATGATCGCCGTTTTGGCCGTGTTGGTTCTGGCCTTTTCCTCTTTGGCCGCTCCGCTTCGGGTGGGCGTCACGCAAATCGTGGAGCATCCGGCGCTGGACGAGGCGCGGCAAGGATTCATCGATCGCCTGGCCGAGCTGGGCTATGAAGAAGGCACGGACGTGGTGTACGACATCCAGAGCGCGCAGAACGATGTCGGCACGGCCCTGACCATCGCGCAGAAATTTGCGGCCGACGGCGTCGATCTGGTGCTGGCCATCGCCACGCCTGCGGCGCAGGCGGCGGCCCAGGTCCTTCGGGATACGCCGATTTTGATTACGGCCGTCACCGACCCGGTGGCCGCGGAGCTGGTGGACAGCATCGAGCGGCCGGGCACCAACGTCACCGGCACCTCGGACCTGACGCCGGTGCGGGCGCAGCTGGAGCTTTTGACCATGCTGGCGCCGTCGGCGCGCCGGGTGGGCGTCATCTACAACGCCGGCGAGGTCAACTCGGTGGTGCAGGTGAACCTGGCCAAGGCGGCCGCGGCGGACCTGGGCCTGGAGGTTGTCGAGGCCACCGCGGCCAATTCTTCGGAAGTCCTGTCCGCGGCGCAGTCGCTGGTGGGCCGGGTGGACGCGTTGTACGTGCCCACGGACAACACCGTGGTGTCGGCCATCGAGTCGGTGGTGCTGGTGGCCGAGCGGGCCCGGCTGCCCCTCATCGCCGGCGAGGACTTGAGCGTGGATCAGGGCGCGCTGGCCACGGTGGGCATCGACTACTACCAGCTGGGCCGGCAAACCGCGGACATGGCGCTGCGGGTGCTGCAGGGCGAAAACCCGGCGGAGATGTCCATTGAGTATCAGAACGAGATCAACCTGGTCGTCAACTTGAGCGCCGCCCAGCGCATGGGCGTCACCATTCCGGAAGACCTGCTGGCCAACGCCGCGCGGGTCATTGACTGACGGGCCGCACGGCGAGGCGGCGCCGGCGCCGCCGGCGCCGCCGGCGGCTTGGGAGGGTGTCTTCGTTGAGCTGGTATGCGCTGAGCGGGTCCATCGAGCAAGGCCTCGTCTACGGGATCCTGGCTCTCGGTGTATACATCACCTTTCGGGTGCTGAATTTTCCTGACCTGACGGTGGAGGGGAGCTTCCCGCTGGGG
>Ga0079223_10003135_pt1 | contig 10406 bp, 7 predicted proteins | sample Stecom2011_FD_75072 | JGI IMG/M metagenome (GOLD analysis project Ga0079223, IMG submission 75072) | Agricultural soil microbial communities from Utah to study Nitrogen management - Steer compost 2011 | ecosystem: Environmental > Terrestrial > Soil > Agricultural land | place: USA: Utah...
GCTGATCGCGCTGGTGATGGCCGGAGCGGTGTACGCGATTTACCGGGTGACGTACAAGGATGTCACGCTGGAGATCGGCGGGCAGGTGGAACGCGTCGCCTCGCGCGCGGAGACAGTCGGCGGCTTGCTGGCGGAGCGCCGCGTGATGCTCGTGCCGGGCGATCACGTCTCGCCTGCGCCCGACACACCGCTCGAAGCGGGCATGACGATCGCGATCGACCGCGCGCACCGCGTCGTGATCGAGGCCGATGGCGAAGTACGCCGCGTGACGACGGTGGCGATTCACCCGCTCGATATTCTGCGCGAGCAAGGCATCGACGTCAGCGCGCGGGATATCGTGCGCGTGGACGGGCATGATTACTGGCTGGACACCCTGGAACGGACGCATTGGGACCTGCCGCCTGCCAGTATCCTGGTGCTGCGCAGCGCGACGCTTCGCGTGTTTGAGAATGGCACGGTGCGGGTGATCCACACCACAGAGCGTGAAGTTGGGCGTGCGCTGGACGACGCCGGGATCGACCTTTATCTGGCGGATACGGTCGAGCCGGGCCTCAGCGCGACGGTCGAGGATGGCATGGCGGTCACGCTGCGCCGATCGCTGCCGGTCACGATCGTGGTCGATGGGCGCGCGCTACGCACGCGTGCCGCCGGGCTGACCGTCGGCGACGTGCTGGCGGCGGTCGGCGTGGCGCCGGTGGGCGAAGACCTCACCGAGCCGCCGCTCGAAGCGCGCTTTGAAGAGGGCATGACGATCCGTGTAATCCGCGTGATCGACCGGTTGGAGATCGAATCCCAATCGATCCCGTTCAGCACCGTCAACCGGCCCGATTTTTCGCTGTCACTGGGCGAGGAGCGGGTCGCGCAGTCGGGCACGCCCGGCGAGCGCGTGCGTCAGGTGCGCGTGCGCTATGAGGACGGGCGCGCGGTCGAGCGGATCACCATTGGCGAAGAGGTAGTCATCCGCCCGCATCCGCAGTTGGTCGCGTATGGAGTGCGCCCCAACTAGCGCGAACACCCTTTTTCCTCGGAATTCTCCGCTAACACCGAAACGAGCGAGTGATGAACGACCGCGAACTGCTGCGTTTTCACGCTATTCCGCCCAAGAAAAGCCTCGGCCAGAACTTTCTGCACGATCCGAACGCGCTGGAGAAGATCGTCGAAATTGCGGACCTGCCGCCCGGCGCTGAGGTGCTGGAGATCGGGCCGGGCACGGGAAACCTGACGCGTGTTCTGGCGCAGCACGCAGCGCGCGTGGTCGCGGTTGAGACGGACGACCGGCTGCTGCCGATTCTGCGCGCGACGTTCGCCGCGACGCCCGCTGTAGAACTGGTCCATGCTGATATTCTGACGCTCGACTTGGCGACTGTGTTTGAAGACCGTCCGTTTTACGTGGTGGCGAACCTGCCATACTACATCACCAGCGCGATCCTGCGCCGTTTGCTCGAGACGCGCCCGCGCCCTGAGCGGATCGTGATCACGCTCCAGCGCGAGGTGGCGGACCGGTTGGTGGCCGCGCCCGGCGATCTGAGCATATTGGGTGTCAGCGTGCAGTTTTACGGGCGGCCCGAGGTCGCCATGCGCCTGAACCCGGCGGCGTTCTGGCCGCGCCCGGATGTCGAGTCCGCAGTGGTGCGGATCGACGTGTACCGCGATCCGCCGGTCGATGTGCCGGACGAGAAAACGTTCTTCCGCGTGGTGCGCGCCGGGTTCAGCCAGAAGCGCAAGCAACTCCGTAATGCGCTTGGCAGCGGGCTGGGCCTTGGTAAGGCGGCGGCGGATGAATTGCTTAGTGAGTCAGAGATCGACGGGCATCGCCGCGCCGAAACGCTCAGCCTCGACGAATGGGCGGCGCTGGCACGCGCGCTCGCTGCGCGCAGTCAATAAGCGCGGGCGGCCCGAAGGGCGCGAGTTAATTCAGAACGGGGCGGCTCTCCGCGAACGCGGTGAAGCCGACGGTATTCGGACCTTGTGGAATTGCTTTAACGGTCACCGAGAGGGTCTCGCCTGGCTGGATCTGGCGTGAGTGGTCGAGGTACACCTGGCGGTAGCCGGTGACCTGCCCATCCCGATCGAGCAGCGTCATCGTGACGACGATGCGCTCGGCGGGATAGCGGCTTTTGTTCACAATCGAGAGCGTGATCTGGTACTGGTCGTAGACAAACACGCCGGATGTGTGGTTCAGCTCCAGCTCGGCGTAGCGGCGCTCGACATTTTCTGCGATGCGCCCGGATGCGATATAGGCGGCGGCGTGGGTATAGCCCTCGGGGATCTCGTCGAACAGCACGCGATAGGGCCCTCCCAGCCCCGATGACAGCAATTGCCGCGCGAGGAACGCCTGCCCGCTGGCGAGCACTGTGCCGTCCTGCGCGAGAAGCTGGACGGTCACCACGACCTGCTCAACCGGCTGGTCATGCCGGTTTTGCACCTGCCCCAAACAGACCAGGCTGCCGACTGGCGTCTCATAACAGGTCGGGCCGCTGACGGCCAGATACATCGCCAGCGGGGATATGCCGCTGATGCCGTCTACCGAGAGGAGCGGGGTCGCTGACCCAACCGGCCAGAGGCTCGGCGTCAGCGTTGGGGGCAGCAGGGTATACCCGAACAACGGCAACGTCGGCTCTCGTGTTTCGGGGGCAGGCGTCTCGGACGACCATAACTGGCCGCAGCCTGCGACCAGAACCCCTACCCAAATCCATAACCATCGCCAGCATCGCCGTTGCATGGCTGGACGAAAATCCCTCAATTTCCAAAAACGGGCGCATTTATCCCACATTATAGCCGATGTGCAGCGGCAAGACAGCGGGACATTAGGCCAATTTTCCAATCTGGCGGTAGAGCCTGCCCACCGACTACCCAACGCTTTCAAAAATACGGCTTTTCGGTGGCGCATTTGACCGAGTAGGGTGGATATGATAGAATTTCGGCACGATGGCGCTGTCTCACAGGGCAGCGTCCGGATGAAATGAGTGTGTGAACTCTAACGTGTCTGACGACATCCCTGAACAACCTCCCTCTACTTACAGCATAACGATAGGGTGCGCTGCGCGCTCCCCGCGTAGCTCTGGGCATCTACTGATCGCTCAGGGCCATTGCCGCTTGGTCGGTGCTCGCTCCCTACTCCCGCCAGGTGTGAAGGGTAATCCCCGTGGACGATAGCTTAACCGGCTTAGTCGTGCTGGGCGTGTTTATCGTGCTCAACGCGGCCTCAAAGATGGCGTATGTCTCGCTGATTAACGCGAATCGTGCACAACTGCGTGATATGGCCGAGGAAGGCAACCGGCGCGCTTCCGACGCGCTCACCTTCGCCAACGACGCCACGCGCCTGCTCGCCTCGCAACAATTGATCGACTTGCTGCTGCGCTTCGCGATCGCGCTGGTGACGGCGGTGGTGCTGATTCCGCCGCTGCGCGACACGCTGCTCGGGTACGACATCCATCCGACGGTGGTCGATGTGCTGAGCTATGGCGGCGTGCTGTTGATCGTGGCGGCGTTCACGCTGATCTTCGGCGAAATGCTTCCGGCCAACATCGCGCTCGGCCATGCGACGAAGGTCGCGCTGTGGTCGGTCGGGACGATCAACTTCCTCTCGCGCTTGCTGGCGCCCGCACTGCGCGCGATGCAATGGATGAGCAGCCGCTTCGCGGCGCCGTTTGTCGAGCGCCGGGCGGCCTCGCTCGTCACCGAGGAAGAGATCAAGATGATGGTCGACGCCGGGCAAGAAGGCGGCGCGATCGAAGACGAAGAAAAGGAGATGATCTACTCGATCTTCCAGTTCGGCGACACGCTGACGCGCGAGGTCATGGTTCCCCGGATTGACGTGGTCGCGCTGGATATCAACACGCCGCTGCAAGAAGCGCTGAACGTGATCGTCGATGCGGGGCACTCGCGCATCCCGGTCTATGAGGAGTCGATCGATCACATTCGCGGTCTGTTGTATGCGAAGGACCTGCTCAGCGCGTGGCGCGATGGCCAGATTGATCGCTCGATCCGCGACATGCTGCGCCAGGCGTATTTCGTGCCGGAATCGAAGAAGGCGGGCGACCTGCTGACCGATCTGCAGCAGCGCAAAATTCATCTGGCGGTGGTCGTGGACGAGTATGGCGGCACCGCCGGGCTGGTGACGCTCGAAGACTTGATCGAGGAGATTGTCGGCGAGATCCGCGATGAGTATGATATCAACGAGCAAGAGGTCTACCAGAAGATCGACGATCACGAGTATATCTTCGACGCCAAGATCGACCTGGACGACCTCAACCGCCTGTTGACGGTCAACCTGCCCACCGACGAGGGCGACACGCTTGGCGGCTATGTCTTCAGCAAGCTGGGGAAGGTCCCGCTGATCGGCGAGGTGATCGAGACAGAGCATCTGCGGATCGAGGTGTTGGACGTGGACGACCGGCGCATCCGCAAGATCCGCGTGACCGTCGAACCTGAGCCGGAGCCGCCGGAGATCGAGGACGCCCGCGACGAAATCGCCGCGGCGCCCGATTGAAGAGCACGCGCCCGCCGCGAGCTTACGCCGTCGGGGTGGCGCTTCATCGTCTGACACGCTGGCCCTGGAACTTTCCGGGGCCGGTTTTGCTTCTGCTTGCGCCGCTTGTCGAGCGGCGTTTTCCGCCCAGATCAGGTATACTTGGCGATCCCTTGACCGCACACAAACCGTCCGCTCTGCGACGGTCGATTGAAGGATTCGTATGAGTGACCACGCTGCTTTTCATCTGACCGATGACATGCGCCAGCGCCTGATTTCCGCCGCAGCGGACGCGCGCGCTCTGGCGTACGTGCCCTATTCGAATTATCCGGTCGGCGCTGCAATCTTGACCGCTTCGGGCGCGGTAGTCACCGGCTGCAATGTCGAGAACGCGACCTATGGCGCGACGATCTGCGGCGAGCGCACCGCGACGGTGAAGGCCGTCAGCCAGGGCGAGCGTGATTTTCACGCGATTGCCGTGGTAACAAGCAACGGCGCGTCGCCGTGCGGGATCTGCCGCCAGGTGCTGTACGAGTTCGGGCCGGAGATGACCGTCATCCTGGCCGACGAGCAGGGTGAGGTTTGCTGGGAAGGGCCGCTGAGCGACTTGCTGCCGCTCGGCTTTGGCCCGAAAAAGCTGGCAGAGGGCCAGCAGGAGGCAGCGCGCGACTGATGCCCCGCCCCGAGCGCGTTTTTCGCAGCGACGCGGTGATCTTGCGCCGGTCGGACTTTGGCGAGGCTGACCGTCTGCTGACGCTGCTCACGCCCGATCACGGCAAGCTGCGCGCGATCGCGAAGGGCGCGCGCAAGCCGACCGCGCGCAAGACCGGGCACGTCGAGTTGTACACGCTGGTCGATATGCTGATCGCGCGCGGGCGAGACCTGCACATTGTCCAGCAGGCGGAGACGAAAGAGCCGTTTCTGCCGCTGCACGAAGACTTGCTGCGCGGCTCGTACGCCAGCTACGCGGTCGAACTGCTGGATCGCTTCACGGCAGAGCAGGATCCAGGGCGCGGTGAGTTCCGCTTGATGGTGCAGACGCTTGGCCTGCTGTGCAAAGAAGACGATCCGCGCCTGGTCACGCGCTTCTACGAGCTGCGCCTGCTAGAGCTGGCAGGGTTCGCGCCTGTGCTGCACACGTGCGGCGTCGGGCAAGAGCCGCTAGAGCCGCGCGACCAGTACTTCAGCCCGGCGGATGGCGGCGCGGTCTGCCCGGAACATCGCGGCGGGGTGGAGCGCGGCATGCCGCTCAGCCTGAACGCGCTCAAGGTGATGCGCCATCTGCAGACGCAGCCCTGGCATGTGGTGCGCGCTTTGCAGGTCCCCGGACCGCTGCACCGCGAGATTGAGCGGCTGTTGCTCGCCTACATCGCGTATTTGCTGGAGCAACGCCTGCAAAGCGTGGATTTTCTGCGCAAGCTGCGCTTGGAAGAGATGTAGCGCCTGGTTCGCTCAGTCCGCGAAGCGCGTGGCGTGGGCCTTCGCCTTCGGCTCCATGAACTGGATCAGCCGCTCGCCTTCTTCGAGCAGCGCGGCGCGATCCGGTTTGGCGATCGGCTCGAAGGGGTCGAGCACCAGCGCCGCGCCGTGCTTATTCTTCTCAATGGTCGCCACGCCGCGCACGAACCCATCCACCAGAAATGTGATGCTCCCCCGCCCGTTGACCTTCATCACCGGCATGCGGTATTCGTCCGCGATCACGCGCCGCCGGTCGCTGTGCCCGATCAGCAGATTGTCCAGCTCTGCGACAAACCGCACCGGGGCTGGCGTGTCGCCATCAGGCAACGGACCGTCCGGCACGTCATAGAGCGTGCGCCCGGCTTCGTCGCGGAACTCGCGCAGGCTGTCGCGCCAGCCGTCGAGCGCATCTTTGACACCGGTCAGGCCGGACCACCTCTGAAAGTCCGCCACCGTCGCCGGGCCGAACGCCGCGAGGTAGCGGGTAAACAGATCGCGCAGGTCGCCCTCGGCGCTCAGCGGGCGATCGATCCACGCGGGCGCCAGCGCGAAACGCGGGCTGCCGGGGAAGCTCCACAGGTGATCGGTCGGGACTTGTACCAGCGGCAGCAACAGCCGCGCCGGATAACGCATCCCGCCTTCGTCTACGCCGGGATAGCGTGCGGTGAGAAAGTCACTGATCTCTTTGAACGAGCGCGGTTGCTCGGCGATGAACTGCTCCACCGCCCGCAACATTTCCTCAAGATCGATGCTGACGTCGCGCTGCTGTCGAAGGCCATTTGCGGCTTGCGCCTTCATCGGGTGCAGCGTGGCGAGGTGACGCGCGAAATCCTCAGCGGTGAAAAAATGCAGCGTGCCGCGCATCAAGGTCGCTTTGACCACGCGCCGCTCTGCGATCGCGGTAGCGAGGTCTTCGCGCCGGAAGTCTTTGAGCCGCGTCCACAGGCCCATGTACGGCGCACGCGGAATTTGCGCCTGCATCCCGACCAGCTTCTCAATCGCAGCGGTGACAGGCAGATCGTCCCGCGCCAGCAACATATGACGCGCCAGTAGCGCCCGATTCAGGTCACGCAAAGAAAGAGTGTGTTCGGCCACGGTGCGCGCGTCTCCTGATGATTAAGCTCGTTTGTTCTATGGGGATATTCTAGCGCAATGCGGGGTGTTAGCCCACGCGAAAAGCGCCAGGCGGCGGCGCGGGGAGGGTTACGCGCCCACCGCCTGGTAGAACATGGCGAAGATCAAGATGGCAGCCAGCAACGCGGTCAGGGCAAGCCAGACCGAGACAAAGCGGAGTCGTTGGGAAGTTTGCATGGTGGCCTCCGTTTCCCACTACAGCATGGTCCTCTAAAAAGGTATACGCACCAGGCGCCGAAAAGTCGCCGTGTCCTAACCTGAGCGCCGTTCTTCCGTAGCGCGCCCGGCGCCCTGGCGGTGCCTTTCCGTAGAATTAGACGGCTTTGCGCGGCAAAAGGTTCCCGCGATTTGCCGCCGCCGCGCCCGATTCGCTGTGTTATAATTCCCCGGTTAGGACCGATTCGCTGCCTGCACAGCCCACATTCCGAGGATGAAGTCGATGGCAAAGCCGCTTTCCTTCCAAGACGTAATCATGAAGCTCAACCGGTTCTGGATGGATCAAGGTTGCGTGCTGTGGCAGCCGTATAACGTGCAGCTTGGCGCGGGGACGGGCAACCCCGCCACCCTGCTCGCCGTTCTGGGACCAGAGCCGTGGCGCGTCGCGTATGTCGAGCCGAGCGTCCGCCCGGACGATGGCCGCTATGGTGAAAACCCCAACCGCATGCAGCTTTTCTACCAGTACCAGGTCATCCTCAAGCCGGACCCCGGCAACCCGCAGGAGCTATACCTCGCCAGCCTCGAAGCGCTGGGCATCGACCCGCGCGAGCATGACATTCGCTTCGTCGAGGATAACTGGGAGTCGCCTGCGCTCGGCGCGTGGGGCCTCGGCTGGGAAGTGTGGCTCGACGGGCAGGAGATCACGCAGTACACCTATTTCCAGCAGGCGGGCGGGCTGACGCTCGACCCGGTGAGCGTTGAGATCACGTACGGGCTGGAGCGGATCGTCCTCGCGCTGCAGGGCAAGGACTCGGTTTGGGCAATCGATTGGAACGACCGCGTGACGTATGGCGACCTCCGCTTGCAGAGTGAAATCGAACACTGCCGCTACTATTTCGAGATCGCGGACGTGGACGGGCTGAAGCAAACGTACGACGTCTACGAGCGCGAATCCGAGCGCGCGCTGGCGGCGGGCGCGATCATCCCTGCCTATGACTACGTGCTGAAGTGCAGCCACCTCTTTAACGTGCTGGACACGCGCGGCGCGATCGGCGTGACGGAACGCGCGAATTATTTCCGGCGGATGCGCGACATGACGCGGCATGTGTGCGTCGCTTATGCAGAGCAGCGCGAGCAGCTTGAGTACCCGCTGCTGGCCGCGAGCGAGCGCTGGTCCGAGACGACGCAGCGCTTCCGCATGCCTTCGAGCAGCGCCGCACCGACGGAACCTGCCGATTTCTTGCTGGAACTGGGCGTTGAGGAATTGCCCGCCGACGATGTGGCGCACGCGCTTGCCCAGCTTGAGGATACCGTTCCCGCGCTGCTGAACGAGCTGCGGCTGGAGCACGCGGGCGTGCAGGTGTTGGGCACGCCGCGCCGCCTGGTCGTGCACGTGCAGAACCTCGCGCCGCGCCAGCGGGACGAGGAATCGTGGATCAAGGGGCCGCCTGCCAACCGCGCATTTGATGCCGAGGGCCGCCCGACGAAAGCCGCCGAAGGCTTCGCGCGGGGCAAGGGTGTGGACGTCAGCGCGCTCGAAGTGCGTGAAATGGACGGGGGCGAGTACGCGGTCGCGCTGGTGCGGCAGAAAGGGCGCCCGGCAGCGGACGTGCTGGCCGAAGCGCTGCCCAACCTGATCGCAGGCGTGCGGTTTGGCAAGTCGATGCGCTGGAACGCGAGCGGTGTCAACTTCTCGCGCCCGCTGCGCTGGATCGCCGCATTGCTCGGCAGCCACGTGATCCGCCTCACTTATGCCGACGTCGACAGCAACGCGACCACACACGGCATCCGCCCGTACGGCTCGCCGGAGATCGTGCTCGGTAGCGTCAAGTCGTATTTCGAGGCGATGGACGCGCAGGGCGTAATCCTGGACGTGAGCGCGCGCCGCGAGGCGATCCGCGCTCAGGCGCAGGCGTTGGCCGAAGAAGTCGGCGGGACGATCCCGGACGATCCGGCGCTACTGGACGAAGTGGCGAACCTGGTCGAGCGCCCGACTGCGCTGCGCGGCACCTTCGAGAAGCGTTACCTGGACCTGCCGCGCGAGGTGTTGATCGGCGTGATGCGCAAGCACCAGCGTTATTTCCCTGTGCAGGACGCGCAGGGGCGGCTGATGCCGTTCTTCATCGCGGTGCGCAACGGCGACGCGGAACACCTCGAGACTGTGATCGAGGGGAACGAGCACGTGCTGCGCGCGCGCTTTGCGGACGCGGCCTACTTCTTCCAAGCGGATACGCAGCGCTCGCTAGATGACTATCTGCCGCGCCTGGGCACGCTCACCTTCCAGGAGAAGCTCGGCTCGATGCGTGACAAGGCGGAACGGTTAGGTAAGCTGGTGCCCACGCTGGGCGAGCTGATCGGCGTGTCGGGCGCGGACCTAAAGACCGCCGAGCGCGCGGCGCAACTTGCCAAGGCGGACCTCGCCACGCAGATGGTTGTGGAGATGACGTCGCTTCAGGGCGTCATGGGGCGCTATTACGCGCTGCGCCAGGGCGAGTCCGAAGCGGTCGCCGATGCGATCTTCGAGCACTGGCTGCCGCGCGGCGCGGGCGACCTCCTGCCGCAGAGCGCGCCGGGGGTGCTACTCGCGCTGGCCGACCGACTCGATAGCCTGGTGGGGCTGTTCGCCGCCGGTCTGGCGCCGACCGCCAGCGCGGATCCGTTCGCGCAGCGGCGCGCGGCGCTCGGCGTGGTGCAGATCGTGCTGGAGCGCGGCCTCGACCTCGACCTGGCGGAAGCGGTGCGCCGCGTGGCGGCGGTCCAGCCGCTAGAGGTCAGCGAGGCAGCGCAGCGCGAGGTGCTGGCGGTTATCACCGGGCGGCTCGAAGGCGTGCTGCATGAGCAGGGCTGGCCGCACGATGTCATCATGGCGGTGCTGGCCGAACAGGGCGCGAACCCGGCGCGGGCGCTGCAAGGCGTGCGCGAGCTGGCCGCGTGGGTCCAGCGCGAGGACTGGCCGCTGATCCTCGACAACTACGCGCGCTGCGTGCGCATCACACGCGGGGCGGACGAGCGCTATGCGGTCGACGCAGCGCGCTTTGAGGACGACGCCGAGCGCGAGCTTCACGCGGCGGTCGAGCGGGCGGCGGGGCGGCTTTCGCCGGATGATAACGTCGATGCGTTTCTGACGGCGTTCGAGCCGGTGGTCCCGGTCATCCAGCGGTTCTTTGAGGCAGTGCTGGTCAACGCC
>Ga0079223_10003140_pt1 | contig 10395 bp, 9 predicted proteins | sample Stecom2011_FD_75072 | JGI IMG/M metagenome (GOLD analysis project Ga0079223, IMG submission 75072) | Agricultural soil microbial communities from Utah to study Nitrogen management - Steer compost 2011 | ecosystem: Environmental > Terrestrial > Soil > Agricultural land | place: USA: Utah...
CGTTTTTAGAGAAGCTAACAATGAACTCATGGCATGCTCACCTCTTGGAGCATGAGGCGTAAAAGTTATAGGTAATAGCATTTTCTCCGAAAATTCACCAGAATGTGTGCACCATTCAATTAAGTTTTTAAGTACAGCAGGAATATTATGGGTGTATTCAGGTGTAGCAATAACAATTAGGTCAGCTTTAATAATCTTATCTTTTAAGCCTTGGATGTTTTCTGGAGTTCCTTGTTTCAGTCTTTTAGGTGTAAATAAATCGAAGTCATATAGCCCCTGATACACTTCCATATCACCTTTCTCAACAAAGAGTTTCGCAATGGCATTTAATAAGAAGTAATTTCCGCTATCTTCACTTGCCGAGGCCGCGATACCAAGAATTTTCATATAAATATCGTTGGTGAATCATCTAAACTAAAACCTAAAATTAAGTAGAAGCTCGTAGATAGAAAATTAATCAAAAAATCTACAATTTTACAATCCTTCTCTTTACTCTAATTGATAGCAAAAGTTCTTGAGGTATTTCAATTGAAATAAATCTATTTTTCACTTTAGAATAAAGTAAATTTCATCAATCAATTCAGCTAAATTACTTAAGAGAGAAGAGACCTAAGCAACCCTTATAGCGCATTATCTTGTTAAGTCATTCCTTGACAAAGCTAGTTTGTCAAGCCGTTTATAAACTTCTTAAATTTATCAGAATCATACTGAGCCATGCCTTTGTGTGTCATTTGAATTTTTCCTTCTTTGTCTATTACAAAAGTTGTAGGCAAAGCTGAGCTTTGTAATTCAGCAGGCAAATTGGCACCTAATTGATGAATTGGAAAGGTAAATGATTTGTCTTTTTTATACTTTCTTGCTTTTTCAAAGTCCCTATCAGTTGAAAGCATCACAAAGGCAACTTTATCATGATCGACACTTTCGTAAAGATTTTGGATGCCTGGCATTTCTGCCTTACAAGGTGGGCACCAAGTAGCCCATACATTCATAAAAACGACCTTTCCTCTCAAGCTAGCCAATTCTAGTCTATTGCCATCTTCCGTAATAAAAACAGCATTAACAACTTCATCACTGCCCTCGTATTTCATATCAGCTTGAATAATGCCAGTTAACAGCACCAATTGCTGCATTTTAGCAACAACAGGACGATGCCAACCTGTAAACCAAAGCAGTAAAAAGACAGCGAGCATTCCACTCCACTTTATGGTCTCCTTTTTCTTTTCACTCATCTTTTTATATTTAGCAATCAATCGCTTAAGTTTTTCTACAACCATTATTATGGTATCAAAACATTGTATCCCAGTGCCTGAAGTTCATAAACTCTAGAAAAGGCATCTGGAACAGCTATCATGCCAGGAATCAACTCTTTTTCATCTAGCTTTAGTTTCTTCATAGCAAATGCACAAACGGAAACTTTAATCCGCTTATCTTCTAAAATTTCTTTAAACATTTCATGCCACTCACTTCCATCTCTAAGCTCACTTACTACTTGTCCCCAAATTAATATTTCATAATTCTTAAACTTCACATTGTTATTTTTCAATGTTTCATACATCATTAAAGCACTTTGCAACCGCCTTGCAGTGGATACTCCCATTGCAAATTTTGGTGTCTTGTTCATGACTTCCACAGACTCTGTGCTAAGTTCAATCTTACCTTCGGTATTTATTTTTCGAACTTTATTTTTGATGCCAACTTGAGCGGAAACAGAAAGAGAAATTACCATTCCTACTACTAGAATCAATGTTGTTAAAAGTCTTCTTACAATCATTTCTTTATATTTAGATGAGAAATTACTTAGCTAAATGCCATTATAACACCAACCAAAAGTTTGATTATTTCATTTTTACTTATACCTTAACTAATATGCTACAAACTTAAATGATATTAACCACTGATTTTGTAACCTAAGTTACAGTCACTGTATCGCCATCAACCTCATTTACTAGGTATTCTCCAATCTCAACTTCAGGATAAATCTGACTATAATTTAACACTTTCGACAAACTTACTCTTCGTTCAATGTGGCTTCTTTTAAGATCATGTAAATTTTTCACTCCAGTTGCCGCTACTAATTCCATTAAGCTTTTTATAGTTCCTTCATGATAGTTGGCAGTACGTATTGCCTTTTCATCAACAACCAATCCTTTTACCAAGCTTTTATTTTGTGTTGTAATTCCAACAGGACAAGTATTTTTATTACACTGAAGCGCCTGAATACATCCAATTGCCAACATCATGGCTCTTGCACTACTTACCATATCAGCTCCTAAAGCAAGCAATCTAGCAATGTGAAATCCTGTAATAATTTTACCTGAAGCTACTACTTTGATGTCTTTTTTCAAATCAAAACCTCTAAGTGTATTGACTGCAAAAGCCAATCCTTCTCTAAGCGGTGCACCCAAGCGGTTTGAAAACTCAATAGGAGCTGCTCCTGTTCCTCCTTCACCACCATCAATTGCAATAAAATCAGGCTTTATGTCATAGGTAATCATGGCTTTACAAATATCTATAAACTCCTTTTTAGAACCAATACACAGTTTAAAGCCAACAGGTTTACCTCCAGATAAATCGCGTAGTTTTTTAATGAAAAACATAAGTTCCTCAGGGCTTCCAAAAGCACTATGACTTGGTGGAGAGGATATTGTTGTATGTGGCTTCACATGTCTAATCGCAGCAATTTCCTCTGAGTTTTTGCTTGCTGGTAAAATACCACCATGGCCTGGTTTTGCACCTTGAGAAATCTTAATCTCAATCATTTTTACGCTTTCCCAATTTGCTTTTTCTGCAAACTTCTCTTCATCAAAATTCCCATCATCATCTCTACAGCCAAAGTAACCTGTTCCAATCTGCCAGATTAAGTCGCCACCATATTTTAAGTGATATGGGCTTATTCCTCCTTCACCGGTATTTTGGGCAAAGTTCCCAATTTTAGCACCTTTGTTAAAAGACAATACTGCTCTATCGCTAAGTGAACCAAAACTCATTGCAGAAATATTTAAAATACTCGAAGAGTATGGTTGTTTACAATCTCTACCACCAACAGTTACTCTACTTTGTTCTATACTGCTGTCTAACTTCCCAGCATAAATAGAATAAGACATCCATTCATAGCCACTTTTATACAATTCCATTTGTGTGCCAAATGGCATTGTATCATTTTCTTTTTTTGAACGCTGATATGCAATTGATCGGAAAAGACGATTAATTGGACGCCCCTCAGTATCTGTTTCAACAAAATACTGCATAATTTCCGGACGTACTCTTTCGAGCATATATCGAAAATTACCAACTACTGGAAAGTTTCTACGTATCGTGTGTTTCTTTTGAATCGTATCACGAACACCTATTATTATCAGAGGACCAAACAAAATTAAAGTCCATAATACCGGTGGCCAAATTAAATAAATTGCAGCAATCAATATCAACAACAGCGTTGCAATCAAATAAAACAATTCTCTAACTTTCATATCTTTATAAATAATTAATTGTATGAATAATTATAATACCTGCAAGCAAAATTAAGGAAGGCTTTCAACATCCCACATCATTTATTTGTAATTCTTAAAAAATATATTTTACTAAAAATGAATAGTTTAAGAAAGAATAGAATTTAAAAACTGAAATCATAAACTTCTTTTCCGCTTCTCATAGGGAATTTGACCACTTTCTATCCTCAAAACGATATCTTCAATCAAATAATCTTCTCCTTTAGGATCGTATTCCATTTTCAAATTTGAGCCAAAAAGACGCGCCATTGACTGCCATATAAAAGCTGAAAAAGAGCCTCTTAATTGTTTAATTAAATCGTAAGATGTAGCACCTGTTTCACGATCAATAAGCTTTACCAAAATAATTCCTTGCTTAATAGTCAGTTTCTTTAATTCTCCTCCAAACTCAGCTTTTAATTGCTTCTCTACACTCTTTAAGTATTGCTTCTTTGCACTTTCAGAATGAAAACTCTTAAGGGTGTCGTCAAAGTATTCGAGCATTTCTCCTGCAACTTCTGCATAAGGGTAAACCTTTACTACATATCGATGCAATCGATCATATTTTTTCTTTTCCCTTTTACTATTAAAAGTAAGCGGTGGATAAATTGAAACTTCTTTTAAGCTCAACATAGGAATTGTATCCCCATCATAAATTGTTGTTTTCGCTACTTTTTTCTCCTCTGGGCTTTGAGAATTCCCGTTAAAAGCAAGTAGCAACAAGCAGCTAAAAAACAAACTGTATTTTAAAATAGATTGCATTTCTAATTCAAAGTTAAGTTAAGATAAAGAAGAAAACAATATTCCTCTTTTCGTTATGTACTTTTGTAGTATGAGAAAAAATGATGCCATAAATTTAGCTGTGCAAAATTTAAAGGAAGGAAAGTTAATTCTTTGCCCAACAGATAGTATATATGGAATAAGTTGTGATGCTACCAATGAAGCAGCAGTACAAAAGATAATTGAGCTAAAAGGCAGGCCTGAAGAGAAAAGTTTTATTGTTTTAGTAAATTCAGATCGCATGCTGAATCAATGTTTTAATGAAATCCCTGCCATTGTTTGGGATTTGGTTGATTTTAGTGACCAACCACTAACCATTGTAATGGATAAAGGAATATATATAGCACCAAACGTATGCAATAAAGATGGCAGCCTAGGTATGCGATACATTAAAGAAGGGGCTATAAATGATATTATTCATAGGCTTAACAAACCCATTATTTCAACATCTGCCAATATTAGTGGAGAAAAAAATCCATTGCATTTTGGAGAAATAAGCAATGAGATTATCAATGCTGTAGATTATGTCTTCCCAACTGAGTTTGCAGGTAAAATGAGTGGACGACCTTCAAAGGTTATTCGCATTGCCATGAATAGTGAAGTGCAAATTCTAAGGAAATAGAGCTGATAAGTCGTAATTTTGCCAAAAACTTCTCTTTTGATATCAAATATTCAACAAGCTATTTTTAAAATCATTGCTGAAGCAGCTGATGAACTCAATATAGAAACTTATGTAGTTGGTGGCTATGTACGAGATCTACTGTTAGATAGAGAAAGCAAAGACGTAGACATAGTTTGCGTTGGCAGTGGAATAGAATTGGCAAAAAACGTTTCTAAAAAGCTAAAATTAAAAGGTGACGTAAAGGTTTTTAAAAACTTTGGTACCGCCATGCTTAAAACTCCAGAATATGAAGTTGAGTTTGTTGGAGCAAGGAAAGAATCTTACCAAAGAGATTCACGCAAGCCAATTGTTGAAGATGGTAGTTTAGAAGATGACCAGAATAGAAGAGACTTCACCATCAATGCAATGGCTCTTTGTTTAAACAAAGAGCGTTACGGTGAGCTAATTGACCCATTTAATGGTCAAGAGGATCTGAAAAATAAAATTATTAGAACCCCTCTTGACCCTAAAGTCACCTATTCTGATGATCCATTGAGAATGATGCGAGCCATTAGATTTTCTACACAACTAGGTTTTCAAATTGAAAAAAAATCACTGGAAGCAATTTCTGCTGAAGCTTCACGCATTAAAATTATTTCGCAAGAACGTATTATTGATGAACTTAATAAAATAATTTTATCAGATAGACCCTCTATTGGTTTTAAGTTGTTGTTTGATACTGGGCTTCTCCCCTACTTTTTTCCAGAGATGCATGACTTATATGGCGTTGATGTGGTAAATGGGAAAAGACACAAAGATAACTTTTACCATACTCTACAAGTATTGGATAATTTATCGCAAAATACCAATGATCTTTGGTTACGATGGGCTGCCATTTTGCATGATATTGCCAAACCTGCAACCAAAAGATATGAAGAAAATCGCGGTTGGACTTTTCATGGGCATGAGGATAAGGGTGCTAGAATGGTTCCTAAAATATTTAAAAAATTAAAATTACCCCTCGACAACAAAATGAAGTACGTACAAAAGCTTGTACGGCTCCACTTGCGCCCAATCGCTTTGGTGAAAGAAGCTGTTACCGACTCTGCAATTAGAAGGCTGTTGTATGAAGCTGGAGACGATATTGACGACTTGATGTTACTTTGTTCCGCAGATATTACAACCAAAAATCCGAAAAGGATGAAACGTTATCTTCAAAACTTTGAATTGGTTGAAGAAAAGCTGAAAGAAGTTGAAGAAAAAGACAAGCTACGTAATTGGCAACCTCCAATCTCAGGAGAGACCATAATGCGTACTTTTGGTATAAAACCTTCTAAAGAAGTAGGCCTTATTAAAAATGAAATTCGCGAGGCTATTTTAGATGGTAAAATTCAAAACAATGAAAAAGAAGCGATGCAACTGATGATTGAAAGTGGCAAAAGAATGGGATTAACTGAAGTTTAAAAAAGAATATCTAATGAGTACAACAGTAATTAAGGTTATTTTAGAAACTAAATCTCTTGTGTTTAGAGACCTCGCAATTGATTCAAATAGAAATCTTGAAGACTTGCATTTTTCCATATTAAATGCTTTTGATTTTGAAGGCAAACAAATGGCCTCTTTTTTAAAAACTGACGATGATTGGCAAGTCGAAGCAGAATACTCATTAACCTTATTAGGTAATGATGATGAAAGTCTGTTAATGAAAAATAATAAAATTGCATCAATTCTTCCAGAGAAAGGAGATGTTTTAACCTACATTTACGATTACTTAAATGAATGGCGGTTTGAATTAGAAGTTTTGGAAATTGAAGACAAGACGACAACAGAAACTGTAGTGCTTAAAAAACACGGCAAGGCTCCAGATGAAAGTGAACGCTGGTTAAGCGGAGATGACGCTAGCAAGATTTTGATGAATGAGATTTTAGGTGAAGACCTTGAGGAAGAGGAAGGAGATGAAGATCTATTCGGTTCTGGCGATTTTGACTCTATAGATGACTACGAGGAATTTTTATAAATCGTGGATCATAAAAAACCAAATCTAATTGTATTAATTGGACCAACAGCAGTAGGGAAAACTAGCACTGCAATTAAAATAGCTCAAGCTATAAATGCTCCTATACTCTCTGCTGATTCCAGGCAGTTTTACAAAGAATTGAGCATAGGTACTGCCAAACCAACTTTGAAAGAACAAGCAGCTGCCAAACATCATTTTATCGACAACAAATCGATCGCTGAAGAATACAATGCAAGTGATTTTGAAAAAGAAGCCATTTCGTTTTTAGAAATGCATTTTAAAACAAACAGTAATGCAATTCTCTGTGGTGGCTCTGGAATGTATATAGATGCTGTTTGTAAAGGCTTTGATTCAGAAGTCCCGTCTTCAGATGATAATATTAGACAGGAACTCCAAAATGAATTTGAAAAAAATGGCATTAAATCACTCCAAAAAAAACTAAAGTCGTTAGATGCTGTTTATTATGGTACAGTAGACCTTAACAATGCCAAAAGATTGATGCGCGCCATTGAAGTTTGTTTGATTACAGGAAAACCTTATTCTGCAATTAGACAAGGAAAAAGCGTAGTTCGATCTTTTAACATTGTGAAGATTGGGTTAATGATGGAGCGAGCGCATCTGTATGAGCGCATTAACAAAAGAGTAGACTTAATGATGGAAGCAGGTTTACTTGAAGAAGTTAAATCTGTAGAAAGGTACCGTGAAAACAATGCGCTAAAAACGGTAGGTTATCGAGAATTGTTTTTATATTTGGATGGCAAATACACTTTATCGGAAGCGGTAGAAAAGATAAAAGTAAACAGCCGCCGCTATGCTAAAAGACAATTGAGTTGGTTCAAAAAAGATGGGGAAATTTCTTGGTTTGAACCAAATAATTGGGAGCAAATACTTGACTACCTTCACCAAACAAATTTAAAATCGAGATGAGTAGAGTTGAAGAAATATTGAAGATGATGAAAACTGATCCAAAAGATAGTTTTCTGCGTTATGCTCTGGCACTTGAATATGAAAAGTCGGGTGATTTAAAATTAGTCATTGATTGTATTGAAAGCCTGTTGAAAGACGACCCCAACTACTTAGGTGCTTATTACAAGCTTGGCCAACTATATGAAGTTAAAGATGATTTAGACACCGCCGAAGAGATATACAAAAAAGGAATTGTTTTGGCAGAAGCCAAAAAGGACAATAAAACCAAAGGTGAATTAGAAGAAGCTCTCTGGTTAATAGAAGATGAATAAAGATTTTTTAAAAAAACACAATTTCTGAGACCATTTGCATAACTTAAGCACAAGTGTATCTCATTTAATTGCAAAACCTTTGTCTTAAAGTGCTCTACCTTATTCAATTATTAACATTTACCCTCGAACATTTTGGGGATTTATTTGTCTTTAATTAAGAGAGTCAGAATATTTCTAAATATTTTGGTTTGGTTTGGTTGGAGCCCGCCATGGTATCTTGTTTTTTAAGCCATGGCGGGCTTTATTTATTTTAATCATTTTTACATCCAAGGCTTTAAGAAGTTTAACATCTGCTTTCATCTTCTAAAGCGTAAGTTTGCCCTACAAAAAAGATTGCATGCAAAAAAAGAAAATATTGCGTTACGCATTTTTTGTATTCTTGGCGATTTTTATCTCCATAGGAACCTTTTTTGCACTGCTTTTTGTGGATGCATTTGGAAAGATTCACAGCAAAACAGAACTCAGGAATTTAAAAAGCGAGACAGCGACCTTAGTTTATAGCCACAACAATCAACTTATTGGTAAATTCTTTTCTCAAAATCGAACCAATGTTCAATTTGATTCAATCCCAAAAAGCTTAGTAGAAGCATTAATTGCAACAGAAGATGCGAGGTTTTACGAACATGAAGGTGTAGATGCGCGAAGCATGCTTCGGGTGTTGATTAAAACCGTAGTTATGGGTAACCGCAGTTCCGGAGGTGGTAGCACACTTAGCCAACAGTTGGCCAAAAACCTCTTTGGCAGGAATAAATACGGAAAAGTTAGTATCTATGTCAATAAGTTCAAGGAAATAATTCTCGCATATAGAATTGAAGAAGCCTTCTCAAAAAATGAAATCATTGAGCTATATCTAAATACTGTTCCATTTGGTGAAAACCTTTATGGAATCGAATCTGCAAGTCAGCGATTTTTTAACAAAAGCAGTGCTAAATTAAAAACTGAAGAGTCGGCGGTATTAATTGGTTTGCTGAAAGCCAACTCTTACTATAATCCAAGGTCAAATCCAGAGCAAGCGAAAAATAGAAGACAAATCGTTATTTCTCAAATGGAGAAATACGGCTACCTCAACAAAAATGAAAAAGATTCGCTACAAGCCTTACCTCTTAAACTCGATTATGCCAATTTAAGCCGAAACAACCCCGCACCCTATTTTTTAGAAAGAGTTAAAAGAGAAGTGAACAATATTTTAAGTCAAACAACTACTAGTAAACAATACGATTTAGAAAAAGATGGATTGATTATTAAAACCACAATTGATTTGGATTTGCATCGTTTGGCCCAAAAAGCTATTGCAGAGCAGTTGAGTAAGATGCAAGCTTTATTAAGAAAACAATATCAGCGACAGCCATATTCAAATCAACTTCAATCAATTGCAAAAAGCTTTGCCAAACAAAAAGCACTTTCATTAAAAGATGATAAAGCAGAAAAAAGAGCGATTTTTCAGTGGAATGAAAAAGACAGCCTGCCTTCAATAACTGCCTTTGACAGTTTGAAGCACATCCTAACACAGCTCCAAGCGGGTTTTTTAGCTATGGACCCTAATAGTGGCGCCATTCGTTCGTGGATAGGAGGTATTAATTTTCAACATTATCCCTTTGATCAAGTGTTGGCAAAAAGGCAAATCGCCTCTACTTTTAAACCAATTTTATATGCAGCAGCTATTGAAAATGGTGCGAAAGTTTGTGACTACCTTAGCAACGAGTCTGTTGTTTTAAGCGATTATGAAGGTTGGTCGCCACAAAATTACGATGGCGAAAGTGGTGGAGAATACTCTCTGGCCGCCGCCTTAGCAAAATCAAAAAATATTCCAACGCTCCACCTCTACTTTCAAACCCCTTGGGAACGGCTTGAAGAGCTTTGGATAAAAATGGGATTTATAGAGAAACTAACAAAAGATCCTTCTGTAATTTTAGGAAGCAACTCAGCAAGTATCTTTGAATTGGCCATTGCATACAGTAGTTTTGCCAATGAAGGTGAAATTGTAGATCCTTATTTAATTGAAAGTATAAAAAGTGCAAATGGAGAGCTTATTTATCAGCGAAAACCCATTACAAAAACAAGGGTGTTAGAAAAAGAGACCGCTAGAATCATAAATGAAATCTTAATTAAAGCAACCAAAGAAGGAACTGGAGCAGCATTGACCTCTAAATATGGAATGTACCAAAACTGGGCAGGAAAAACAGGCACTTCTCAAAACTACGCTGATGCCTGGTATGTTGGTTACAATCGGCAAATGTTAATGGTAAGTCGAGTTGGCGCTTCTTATCCTGC
>Ga0079223_10003141_pt1 | contig 10395 bp, 8 predicted proteins | sample Stecom2011_FD_75072 | JGI IMG/M metagenome (GOLD analysis project Ga0079223, IMG submission 75072) | Agricultural soil microbial communities from Utah to study Nitrogen management - Steer compost 2011 | ecosystem: Environmental > Terrestrial > Soil > Agricultural land | place: USA: Utah...
AGTCAGCCAGGTGTCATAGCTGCGCGTTGATACCGGCACAATAGGGCCGACTTCCAGTTCGTTGTGAACCTTTCGGACACGGGTGATTTTATTGATGGTGTCCCCGGCAAGCTGGCGCAGCTGGGCGGTTTCAACCTGGCCGGTAATTAACACCACACCGTTGTAACTGGTCACTTTTACCCGGCCTTCAAACAATCCCTCATCAGCTTTGTGTAAGTTGACTTTGCCAATGGTTTCTATCTGTGAGTCATCAATCTTGGCGCCGAGCGTGCGCTTGCCAGGATGAACATAAATCGGTTCGCTGGTGTCAACATCGATAACCGTAGCGCAACCATTTAACAACAGAACCGGCGTTATCAAGACGAAAGAGAGCAGGTACTTCCACACGATTAATGACTCCCGAATAATTGTTGGTCGATCAGGTCACACAGACAAAAAAGTGTGAGCAGATGGACTTCATGGATACGATGCGTTGAAGAAATCTGAGCACGTAATTCAATATCCTGAGCATCCAGTAAAGCGGCTGTATCGCCACCATCCCGGCCAGTTAACGCAATAACGTGCATCTCCTTATCATGTGCGGCGCTGATGGCCTGCAATAAATTGCTAGAGTTGCCGCTGGTGGTGAGCAGTAATAGTACGTCTCCCTCCTGGCCGAGCGAGCGAATTTGCTTTGCATAAATATCGTTGTAACTGTAATCGCTGGCAATGGCGGTCTGGGTTGTCAGGTCAGCGCCGAGACTCATGGCAGGCAAGCTGGGGCGTTCATGCTCAAAACGATTGATAAGACACGCGGTAAAAATTTGTGCTTGAGCGGCAGCAATTCCATTGCCACAGGTCAGAATTTTTTTCTCATTAAGGAGGGCGTTAACAATGACTTGGCTGGCGCCGACGATCAAGGGGGCGAGACTTTCGCCGGATTGCATTTTGGCTTCAATACTTTCGTGAAAAAGGGTGATAACCCGCTGGTCCATAATGCTGTTCCGCTAAAGAGATGAAGAGGTACGAGGCGCAGGGTAATCAATTGCCCGCGCTCGGGCAATAGCTAATTGGTGACGATAAAACGTCGAAAAAACAGATGCTGGGGTGGGGGCCGACATTTTGCAATCAGTCGATAGGTGGCATGAGAGAATTTAGCGGTATTCGGTTAAACACCATCGTTTTGAAGCGAAGAGGGGCTTTAATGGGTACCAAATGCATTGGTTATCCACTCAAATTCTCGCTCGCTATCGGTTTGATTATTGATAGCAACAACATCAAAGCGGCAGGGCAGCTTGTCAGTCAGGCGCTTTTCGAGCAAATAATACTGCGCTGCTTTAATGATTTTGTGTTGCTTACGAAAATCCACACTTTCAGCGGCCGTTTCAAAGCGGCGATTGCTACGCAGGCGAACTTCTACAAATACCAGCGTGTCACCATCGCGCATGATCAAATCAATCTCACCGCCTTTGCAACGATAGTTTTTGTCCCGAGTCTGCAGGCCTTTGCTATGCAAAAATTTCTCAGCACGGGCTTCGGCATCGAAGCCTTTGGCTGAGGTCGTTGCATTGGGTCGACGAGGAAAAAACATATCACTGCTCAAGGTAAGTGCTGCTCACCACCGTGGGCAGAGGTTGGGCTATGCCATTGCGGATTCGCGCCCAAACCTGCTCGCGTTCGATTCGCCCGTCAGCAAGTAAACGCATCGCTCCGGTAGCGCCATACAGGCGCATTTCGGGGATTTGGGCGAGCTGTGGCAAGCGTGGAGATAAACGGTAGGCATCGACCCCCAGCGCATGTAAACGGCTATAGATTGCGGATGATTTGACCGCGCTATCAATCATTTTTTTCTCTTCGCTCTGGGTATCAAAGATCCACGGCATGGTATTAAAGCGCACGCCATTTAAATCGCGATCAGCAGAAGGATTGGGAACCCCGGAGTAAATATGGCTGGTGGCGTAAACCGGAATGTCACCCGCATAGTGAAATGCCAGAGTGGGTTTTATTTGCCGTGCCTGTGCAGGGTCGGCAATTAAAAAGATCATATCGACATCGGCGCGGCGGCGCGCCTCGAATTCCAGATTGGTTCCGAATAATCTTTCAAGCGCGCGTGCACGCTCCTGACTTTCGGCAATCTGCATGGACTTTTTAATCACCGCAGAGTAATCACCTGCGCCGATAAACACGTTGGCGCTGACGATATTACCGCCGAGATGCTGGAATTCATCCGCGAAGGCTTTGCCGCTGCGCTCGCTCCATTCTTGCGCCGAGATCAAGGTCATCGCATTTCGGTGTCCTTCGAGATAGGCCTGGCGTGCAACCTGACGCGCTTCATCTTCGGCAGCCAGCCCCAGCTGATATAAACCCGGTGTCGGTTCGGTGGGTTGTACATCGAGATAGTTGAGTGTGAGAACGGGAACCGCAAGCGTGGGCATGAGGCTCAGCTCGGCAACCTTTTCTTTGTCCAGCGGCCCGATCACCAGATCTGCACCTTCGGCAACTGCCTGTTCATAGGCAAGAATGATGTCGCCACTGCTGTCGTATTGACGCACTATCGGCGTCTGCCGCTGCTCTTTATTGGCTTGGTAATAGGCCGCGAGAAAACCATCGCGAACGGCCTCTCCGGCTTTTGCCAGGCGGCCTTCCAGCGGCAGTAATAAGGCAATTTTGTGAGGCTGGTTTTCGATCAGGGTGCGTAATAGTTGCAAATCACCAGGAAGGTTTTGGCTGGCGGGATGTTGTGGCCATGCCGCGCGCCACGCATCGACCTGTGCCTGTTGCCGTTCGAGATTACCCTGATTATTTTTGCTCAATGCAGCGAGGTTATACCAGCCGCGCAATACTTCTCCGGGTTCATTGCGGCTGCGCTCTTGCAGTTCGTTCTGCGACATTGTCATCAGGCTGCGCCAGATAGCTTCCTGGTTGGCGAGTGCTTCTTCGTCATTGGTGATGAGTGCCGTCAACTGGATGCGTTCGCTTACGCTGGTAGGGATATCGCCCAGGAGAGCAAAAACCTGCGCACGTTTTTGCCGCAACTGAATCTCCATTAGCGGGTCAAGGTTTTGCCACTGTTGTTCAAGTCGGGGGTTGGTTAGAATGCCCTGCGCTAAAAAGTAAGAGCCTTCTTCGAGCGCTATGCTGCTTAATAAATCGACGTATGTGACATAAGCATCGTCTGTCAGCGTGGCCGGATCTAGTCCGGTTAATAGGGTGCGTGCCCAGTCATAGTCCTGCTGGCTGACCAATAGATCAGCTGCTTGCAAAATAAGGCGCTCTCGTTCTGGCGATGTACTTGCGCGCGCCTGCTCCAGTAACGGCTGAATTTCTGCCGCTGAGGATCCTGTTGAACTGTCCCGCTCGCCCTGTGATGGCTGGGTTCCACAGCTGGCCAGTACACAAGTCAGAAGCATGACTACGATTAAATTGATTCCCCGGTTCAACATGTCCAACACTCTCCTGACAAACGCCTAGCAAACAAAAAGAGAACAGATGATGACCAACAACAGCGCAGGACAAATAGCTTCTGACGAATCCAAACCAGGAGTGCTTTACGTCGTGGCTACACCGATTGGCAACTTGGCCGATATGGTACCCCGTGCGGTGGAAACACTACAAACAGTAGCGCTTATTGCAGCAGAAGATACTCGACACAGTTCGCGCTTATTGAGTCATTTCGATATTAAAACCCCGGCGGTGGCATATCACGACCATAGCGATGAGCAGCGCACCGAACAACTTATCAAGCGTTTGTTGGGCGGGGATGATCTGGCATTAATCTCTGACGCAGGAACTCCGTTGATCTCGGACCCCGGTTATCGGTTGGTGCGCCAGGCGCGGCAGCAGGGAATCCAGGTCGTGCCCATCCCCGGTGCTTGCGCATTGATTGCGGCTCTGTCTGCCGCAGGTTTGCCCTCGGATCGTTTTGCCTTTGAAGGATTCTTGCCAGCCAAGCAGGGTGCGCGCGTTACCCAGTTACAAAAATTGGCCAAGCAAACGCATACCCTTATTTTTTACGAGGCGCCACATAGAATTCTGGAAACACTGCAGGATATGGAAGCGGTTTTTGGCGCTGAGCGCGAAGTGGTTATTGCTCGTGAAGTCTCGAAAACTTTTGAAACCATCACCAGCGACAAAGTAGCTAGCCTGGTGCAATGGGTTGCCGCCGACACTAATCAGCAGCGCGGTGAGATTGTGGTGTTGGTGCACGGTGCGCCCAAGGCCGAAACGGACGAGCTGGATGCAGAGGCCGAGCGAACCATGCAGATATTGCTGGAAGACTTGCCACTTAAACAAGCGGCAAGTCTGGGAGCGAAATTAACCGGCCTTAAAAAGAATTTCCTTTATCAATGGGCGTTAGCCCAAGGCGAAAAATAGAGGCTGGCGTTTCGCTCTAACTCCTTGCGCAACAGCTTTAAAACCAAACGCTCGCTTGTAATGCGATAGTTCTTGGTGGCTCATAAAACGAATAAAAACCGCTCCCTGTTCCGCCGGTGAGGATACTCGCCACAGGGAGCCCATTGGCGTAAGTCATAATCCTTTCGTTGGTCAGATTTTTTCCAATCAGTGCGACCTCCCAGGTTTTGTCGGTATTACTCAGCGCGAGTCGTGCGTTCACTTTAACGTAGGCGCTTTGCTTCATTTCGGGGTGAAGAGAGGGCGAAGTAAGGTAAGTGTCGCTGTAGATAAAATCCAGAGTGCTATTGAGCTCCAGGTGTGCGAACCCGCTGGTGTGATCGATGCCGATATTGCCTTGGTATTCAGGCGTAAATTCTCGCCGCTGTCCGCTGATGTCGCAGAGGTTGTCGCCATAAGGCAGGATGTTATCTATCTGCCCGAAATAACATTGAGCATTCGCAAATTTCTCGTACTCAAAATCCAGATAAGCCATTCCGCCGCGCAATAAAAGGTTATCTGCAAGAGCCCAGCGGCTGTCCAATTCAACACCTTGCACAACCGCTTCAGCTGCATTAGTAACGTTGAAGCTGACACCGCCGTCAAACTGGCTGGTTTGCATATCGCTGAATTCAGAGCGGAATAAAGCCAAATTAAGTTCAGCGGCGCCATCGGCAAGGGAAAACTTTCCGCCTATTTCATAGCTTTTAACTTTCTCGTCTTCGAACTCAAAGGTTCCAGTGATTGGCTGAGCGCTACCGCTACCCATATTGTAAGCATAGTTAGCGCTGGCATCGGGATGGGCGTTGGCTCTGACATCGAAACCACCGGATTTAAATCCGGTAGTGAAACTTGCGTATCCCATGCCCGCGTCGAATTGATACTGCAATCGTACAGAGGGAGTGAAGTTTGACTCGCTTCGTTCATCCGCGATCAGCGGATAGGGCTCGATGTTAAACATCCCAAACAACAGGTTGTAAGTATCGGTGGGGGCGCCAACGGCTAATTCGTTATTGCCTGGGTCAACATGAAATTGGCGGCGACTCGCGTTTTTTTCTTCCTGGGTATAGCGGCCACCAAGTGTTAGCCCCAGCTTGTCGGTTATAGCCCAGGTTACCTGGGCAAAAAGAGCCGCGATATCGTTATTTTGCTCAAAGTCTCGATCACTCGATGCACCCTGCAACGCCATATTTACTATCGGTCCCAGTAGACTATTTGCAGGCACAAGGGTTTGGTCGTTGAATTCAAGATCGCTGGTTTGAAAGAAGACGCCGCCGATATAGCTGATGGTGTCAGTAGCTGGTGAAGCGATACGAATTTCCTGGCTCCATTGGCTATATTCCTCGTTGGAAAGAATATTGAAGATCGGCATTCCGATAAAATCACAATCACACAGCTCTTCATATTTGTAGGCGTTATAGCCGGTGATGGCAGAAAGGCTGTGGTCACCGATATCGGTTTCGAGGGTAAAGGTGAGATTTTCGGTGTCGTTATAACTGTAGTCTCCGTTGGACTGACGTTTAAAGTCCTGGCGCGTGTCAGCAACGTAGGCTCCACCGGTCATCAAGGCCAAAACGTCGGAGTAGGCAATGGCACCAGGAACAGAGAGCTCAACAGGTTGAACGACCTCAATATGTCGGCCATTGCTATCAAAGGACGCTTTTTCGAGTTTTAATCCAAGGTTCCAGTTGCTGGATGGTTTCCAGCTGATGGTTCCGCGGATCACGCGCTCTTTCTCTTTGGATTCATCACGATTCAGAGTGGTGTTCTGATAATAACCGTCACTACTGCTGTCCATAATCGCCAATCGGCCGGCGACGGACTGGCTCAATGGACCAGAAACAATAACGCGCGTGTCTTTCTTGCCATATTCCGGTTCATAGAGCGCGGTAATTCTTGCTTCAAATTCTTCCGTCGGCTGCGCCGTAGTAATGCTGATTGCACCTGCGGTGCTATTTTTACCCAACAGAATACTTTGTGGGCCGCGTAAAACTTCTATTCGCTCGATATCCAGAAGAGGCGCTCGTGCTAATGGGGTTCGGCCGAAATGTATGCCATCAACAAACTGCGCAGCAGATTGCTCAAACCCCTGGTTTACACCTGAAGATATTCCGCGGATAGAGATGGTGGGCCCCATGCCGGTCTGCGTCATGGTGAAATTAGGGATGTAATCTGCCACCCGCTCAAGACTGGTGACTCCATCCTGTTCAAGCTTATCTCCATCGAACGCGTTTATAGAAAGCGCGACATTGCTCAGTGGCTCAACGCGTTTTTGGGCGGTGACCAGGATTTCTTCCAGGGCGGGGGAGTGTGCGAATACCTTGGTGCTATAGAGGCAAATTAAGACAGTAGCAAAGCCGGGTTTTAAGAGTTTCACAGTTATTATCTCCTTGTTTGGCGCTTTTTTCTTTTAATTAAACGCATTTCCAAGCGCGTCCGTGTGGGGGTCCTATATTGTACGTTAGCGTTGTACCGCATGACGCTAAAAATTTCATCGATAAGATACTCAACTTGTAAAACGTTTCACAAGTTCTTGTTTTCCTGATCAAAGCACGACAGCTCGGCGCCTGGCTTGTCGGCGTCATTCCCGCCGCATGCATATCTCTTGCGCTTTGGCAGGCGCGCGGTTACTGTGGCGGCCGGAGTCGGCTCGGCAGTCGCTCTGGTGTTAACTGAAAGCTTCTCATGAGTTGTTTTCGGTGCATCAGGGAGGAAAGTCCGGGCTCCATAGGGTAGAGCGCCAGGTAACGCCTGGGGGGCGCGAGCCTACGGAAAGTGCAACAGAAAGGAAACCGCCTAAGTATCTTTCGGGATGCCGGTAAGGGTGAAAAGGTGCGGTAAGAGCGCACCGCGCAGCTGGTAACAGTCTGTGGCGATGGTAAACCCCGCTCGGAGCAAGACCAAATAGGAATCCATTGGTGCGACCCGCATCGGATTCGGGTAGGTTGCTTGAGGTATGCGGTGACGCATATCCCAGATGAATGATTGTCCACGACAGAACCCGGCTTACAGGCCGACTCCAACTTATTTCACGCATAAAAAAACCTGAACAGGGGAATCCCGGCTCAGGTTTTTTTATGCAGTAACTTAAGTCAGGCTTTGAGGTTTTTAGATCCGCGCTTGGAGCGATTTATAGCCAACATTAAAAGGCCTAATCCAAAAAGGATAAACGGCGTAGGCTCGGGCAGATAAACCGGAGAGGCGGCATCTTTGACCAACAGTGTGCTGCTATGGATAGAAAAAGCGTCAAGACTGAGCGAAAGGCAGCAAGTTGCGTAGGATTCATGCAGTACTGCTGAAAAAACCGATGCTGAAATTTGCGCAAAATTGAAGGATTGGAGTTGGTTCTTTTCATTTAAAAATATTCCGCTATTGGAGTGGTTGTAATAACTACCAATTGGATACTCCTCTGAAGGAAGGATTTCGCTTAACCAGGTTTCATTGACTCCCCAAAGTGAAAAGATACTATCGTAATATGCATCGCGCTCCAGCTCTTCCCGACCATCCATGCGATAACCGTGCTCAGCCAAATGACCGTTAAACCAAATTCCGTTCCATAGGTTTTTTACTTCCTGTTCAGTAGGAAGACGCCAGCCTGCATAGGTTGTATCTAGTTCCGCCTGAATGTCATTAAAGCTCTTATTATTGGTTATGCCGAAATCGAGCCAGAATAAACCTGTGTCTATTTCACAGATAGCCTGGCCGTCGCCATCGATAAACGCATCGGCATTGGTAAAGGGTATGGCTTGTGCGGTGCTTGCGATAAGCAACAATAGCCCAATGAGAAAATGGTGCATAAAGTTTCCTTTTTTTATGGGTTTTAATGGATTTCGCTGTATGGAAATTGATCTTTATCCTACGCTGCTGAATGACGGATAAACAGAGTGTTTCCACTATAAACGATAGAATTTTAACCGCTGCGTAAGCCAACACATTTATTACTTTTGCTTCTTAGTCGTCCAATGCTTTTTCTTGCCGCTACTAATTAGCTGAGGTAGTCTTGCTTGCCTCCTCCGTTCCTTTGGCGCCCACTAAAAAGGAATGATTTTTAAGAACCATTTGCCTCCTTTTGCTCGTCCTCTTAATACAAAATAATCAAAATCTTAATGTATTACATTAAGAAAGCTCCGCATCTCTTTGATCTGCAATTAATTTCTTCATTTCTCGATTTCTCTGATCGCGTATTTTCCTGTTTATCCCTACAGCTTTTGCTATTTTCCCGCCCAGATCTCGTCACATTGCCGTTAATGCTTGCTTGACATTGCCTTTAGCGGATTTATAGTGGCTTCGTGGAAAAAAGTGGTTATTAGTGGTTATTTGTGGAAATTTAGCTCTTCAAGTGGTGAAAAGTGTTTACAGGCGGTCATTCCATCAGCATGGACCCCAAGGGTCGCATGGCGATACCAACGCGCATTCGCGAGACGTTGGCGGAATCCTGTGGCAGCCGCTTGGTGGTAACTACACATACCCAGGACCGCTGTTTACTTGTATATCCCGAGCCGGAGTGGCTTGAGTTGTTGCCGCAAATCGAAGGCTTATCCAGCTTTAATAAAGCCGCGCAGCGTGTCAAGCGCATCATGATTGGATATGCCACTACGCTGGAGATTGACGCAAACGGTCGCATTCTTGTGCCGCCGACTTTGCGCGAGTATGCCCATCTTGATAAGAAAATCATGTTGGTTGGGCAAGGTAAAAAACTGGAGTTATGGAGCGAGGACAGTTGGGCTGCGCTCTTGAATGAGCCCGCCGATGATGAGCTCCCTGACGAAATGCTATCGCTTTCGCTATAGGGGCCATAAGTGACTGAAACTTCCCATATTACGGTGCTTCTTGACGAAGCAGTCGATGCACTGATCACTGATCCTGAAGGTTTTTACGTGGACGGCACTTTTGGCCGGGGCGGCCATAGCAACTTGATTTTGCAAGGCTTGGCGGCAAACGGTCGTCTATTAGCGATCGATAAAGACTTGACCGCAATCGCTGCGGCGCAACACCGATTCAGTAGCGAGCCGCGCTTTGAAATCGCCCACGGCTCTTTTGCGGAGCTGGCGTCTTTAACCGAAGCGCGCGAAATGAAGGGCAAAGTGAACGGTTTGCTGCTGGATTTGGGGGTGTCGTCACCCCAGCTTGATGAAGCTGAACGTGGATTCAGCTTTCAACAAGACGGCCCGCTGGATATGCGTATGGACCAAACCCGCGGCCAAAGTGCTGCCGATTGGGTTAACAGCGCCGCGGAAGACGAAATTATTTGGGTATTGAAAGAGTACGGTGAGGAGCGATTTGCCCGGCGTATGGCACGCGCCATTATCACCGAGCGGACAAACAGCCCCATTACCACCACCGCACGTTTGGCCGAGATTGTGAAGTTAGCGAATCCGGCTTGGGAAAAAGGTAAGCATCCGGCAACGCGGGCATTTCAGGCAATACGAATCCGCGTTAACGAAGAGCTGACCGATCTGGATGCGGTGCTTCAACAAGCTATGGATGTACTGGCAGTCGGGGGGCGATTAGTGGTGATCAGCTTCCACTCTCTGGAGGATCGCGCAGTAAAGCGATTTATTCGACGCCAGGAGCAGGGCGAACCTTTGCCCAGAGGTTTACCGGTACGCGATGAACAGCTTAATAAACGTCTGCGCAGTTGCGGCAAGCCGATCAAGGCAAGTGATGTAGAAGTTGGACAAAACCTTCGTTCACGCAGCGCGATTATGCGAGTTGCAGAAAAGCTGCGTTAAAGATTGAGCGTTTCGTTTAATGGCAACAATAAAACATCTAACTCACAGATCGACACCACCATAAGGCTGACATGAAACAATCCACTCGCCAAACTGCCAAGCCAATCGCACCCGCTGCGTTGCTGGTTGCTGCGCTCATGTGGCTGTTAGTGATCGCGTCTGCATTAGCGGTTGTCGCATCCACCCATCAAGTGCGTAAGCATACCAATAGCCTCGAAACACTTCGGCGCGAAGCGGCGCATCTGCAGGTTGAGTGGGGCCAATATCTGCTCGAACAAAGTACCTGGGCGTC
>Ga0079223_10003142_pt1 | contig 10394 bp, 7 predicted proteins | sample Stecom2011_FD_75072 | JGI IMG/M metagenome (GOLD analysis project Ga0079223, IMG submission 75072) | Agricultural soil microbial communities from Utah to study Nitrogen management - Steer compost 2011 | ecosystem: Environmental > Terrestrial > Soil > Agricultural land | place: USA: Utah...
CCTCCGGCCCCAGCGGCACAGTCTCGCATCTTAGCGAAGATGCCCCAGGTTAGCAACGCCTCGCATCGCTCCTCAGGGCTTCAAGAACCGCTGCGCCCCAGGAGCAAAACCCCTCAGCGCCGCGGCGAGACGGTATGTAGGCCAACCAAACCTAACGGTCAAACGAAAAAATGAGGTGATTTCAAAAAAACGCCTCAAAGGGGAAATAACACCGCCACTCACCTGCCCAACGGGAACGCGCTTTTGTGAGCGAATCCCGAGGCTTGGCGTGTTGACATCAATTCATGTGACAGTCATTTTGCCTGGGTCCAGCCACGCTCGCGCCGGAACATTTTCGCCAGTGGCCGTGAGGTTGCCCTCCTCCTAAGAGGTAGGACGCCTCAGCCTCCAGCGGAGAAGTAACAGCGAGAGTGAACGTCGGCCTCGAGGGGCAAGGGTGGGTCGTCGGCCGGATCGTGAAGTAATAGGAGCAGGAGTATCGGGGGACATGACCTCAAACCGGGGGGCCCAAGCCCAAGGCGGTAGCCGCTGGCGATCCCCGCTCGTAGCTGGTGCTGCCTTGCTGATCGTTGGAGCTGGCAGTTTCCTGGCCGTCACCCAGAGCCTTGGCGGCAATCGCAGCCCTCAGGCCAACGACCCTCACACTATAGTCCAGCCAGCCGAGGCCACCTCACTCGAGCAGCCCCTCGTCGCGGCAGCATTGCCTGAACTGAACTTCGGCGAAGAGACTATGGCCGCGCCCGTATCCCATGAGATCGATGCGCAACGGGACCCTCTGGCCGAACACCTTTATCTAGGCAGCCTGGCGGTGGGGCTGCGTAGCGGCTCTGGTAGGGGCAGGCTGGAGTCGCCAAAGCGACCCGAGTTGGTGGAAGCACTCGTCGAAGTACAGCGCGGCGATACCCTCATGGCACTACTGAAGCGCGCGGGTGCCGATACCCGAGAAGCGCATCAGGCCATCCAGGCGCTGAGCAGTGAGTATGACCCGCGCCACCTCCGGCCCGGCCAGGAAATTCAGTTGGCACTGCGGGGAGACGATGCTGGCGCACTGGCCGTAGAATGGCTTCGCCTGGTCCCAGACCCTGAGGTCGAGGTGCATGTGCAACGCGAGGCCGAGGGCTATGCTGCCCTGACGGTCGAACGCCCGCTGGAAAGCCAGGACCGCTTTGCTCAGGGCGAGATCACCTCGAGCCTTTTTGCCGCGGGTTCCGCCGCTCAAGTGCCTCACGCCGTCATCGTAGAAGCGATTCGCGCCATGAGCTTCGATGTCGACTTCCAGCGCGACATTCAGCCAGGCACGACTTACGAGTTTCTCTATGAATCCCTTGCGGACGAATCCGGTGAGATCGTCAAAGCCGGGGCTCTTCACTATGTAGCCCTGGGGCTCGGCGAGCGGGAAAAAGCCTTTTATCGCTTCGAAACAGAAGACGGCCTCGTCGACTTCTACGACGCCAATGGTCTTTCTGCGCGTCGCGGCCTGCTGCGCACTCCCATCGACGGCGCTCGGGTATCGTCGAATTACGGTATGCGCCGGCACCCCATCAAGGGCTACAACCGGATGCACAAGGGGATCGACTTCGCCGCTCCGAGCGGCACTCCGATCTATGCTGCCGGCGATGGTGTCGTGGAGATCGCTGGACGCAACGGCGGCTATGGAAATTACGTCCGCATCCGCCATGGCAACGGCTATCAGACCGCCTACGCGCACCTCAGCCGCTTCGGCAAGGGAGTCAGCAGCGGCGCGCGTGTGCGCCAGGGCGATGTGATCGGCTACGTCGGAAGCACCGGGGCCTCTACCGGGCCGCACCTCCACTACGAGGTCCTGCTTCAGAACAAGCAGGTCAATCCCTCTTCCATCAAGCTGCCCACCGGTCGTCAGCTGGCCGGCGCAGAGATGGAGGCCTTTGAAAAGTGGGTTCAAGAGATCGACCGCAAGCGTGCCGCGCAGCGCCAGGTGCAACTGGCAAGCGTGAAGCAGAACGGCGGCCAAACCTGCACGCCGAAGGCTCAGGACGCCACTACCTGCTGAGCCCTGCGGAAAGCTCCTGCAAAGAAACCCCGGCAGCCTTGCGGTTGCCGGGGTTTTTTCCTCCTTCGATCGTCGGGTCTGCGCGACAGCGAAAGATCCTGGCGATCTCTAGAGCAGATTCACGCGTTTGACTGAACCCCATAGTGGTTCAGATCAAACGCGATCCGGTCTAGGTCAGGCCGCGCGGGCTGGCTTGCCGTTGATCACCAGGCCGCCGTCGCCGGCAGAGACGGTGACGCTTTCTCCGTCAGCAACTTCGCCTGCTAAGATCAACTCGGCGAGCGGATTTTGCAGCGAGCGCTGGATGACCCGCTTCAACGGCCGTGCCCCGTACACCGGATCGTAGCCGGCGTCGGCCAGCCATTCCTTCGCCGCCTCATCGAGGTGCAGTTGAATACCCCGCTCCTCCAGAAGCCCCTCCAGGTGCCGGAGCTGAATATCGACGATCCCCGTCATGTGATCGCGGCTCAGGCGATCGAATAGCAGGATCTCATCGAGACGGTTCAGGAATTCCGGCCGGAAGGCTGCCTGCACCACCGCCATCACCTCGGAGCGAACGGCGTGGGAGTCCTGCCCTTCGGCCTGACCGGCCAGAATTTCCGCCCCCAGGTTGGAGGTGAGGATGATCAGCGTGTTGCGGAAATCCACCGTGCGCCCCTGTCCATCCGTCAGGCGCCCATCATCGAGAACCTGAAGCAGGATGTTGAAGACATCTGGATGCGCCTTCTCCACCTCATCGAAGAGGATGACCTGGTAGGGGCGCCGGCGGACGGCCTCGGTTAGGGCTCCCCCCTCCTCATAGCCGACATATCCCGGGGGTGCGCCGATCATGCGGCTGACAGCGTGCTTTTCCATGTACTCCGACATGTCAAGCCGCAACAGCGCAGACTCATCGTCGAAGAGAAAGGCAGCCAGCGCTTTGGTGAGCTCGGTTTTGCCCACCCCGGTCGGCCCCAGGAAGAGGAAGGATCCAATGGGCCGATGGGGATCCTGCAGCCCTGCCCGCGCGCGACGAACCGCATTGGAAACGGCGGTGATGGCGTCCTCCTGCCCGATCACCCGCTGGCGGAGCAGCTTCTCCATCTCCAGCAGCTTCTCGCGCTCGCCTTCCAGCATCTTGTCGACTGGCACGCCGGTCCAGCGGGAGACGACCGTGGCGACGTGCTCGGCCGTCACCTCCTCTTCCAGGAGCTTCTCCTCACTTTCCGCCTCAGCCGCCTCGATCTGACGCTCCAGGTTCGGAAGCACCGCATAGCGCAGCTCGGCGGCTCTCTCGAGATCACCGCGCCGCTGCGCATGCTCCATTTCCAGGCGGCCCTGCTCGAGCTGTTCCTTCAGCTTTTGCGCACCCGCCAGCTTCGCCTTTTCCGCCTGCCACCGTACCGTCAGTTCTGCGGATTGCGATTCGAGCGACCTCAGTTCCTCCTCCAGGCGCTCGAGACGCTCTTGAGAGGCACGATCGCTCTCCTTCTTGAGCGCCGCTTGTTCAATCTTGAGCTGGATGATGCGGCGATCGAGCTCGTCAAGCTCCTCCGGCTTGGAGTCGACCTCCATCCGCAAGCGGCTCGCGGCCTCGTCTACCAGATCGATCGCCTTGTCGGGCAGAAAGCGATCCGTGATGTAGCGGTTGGACAGCGTCGCCGCCGCCACCAAAGCCGCGTCGGTGATACGAACCCCATGATGAAGCTCGTACTTTTCCTTCAGCCCACGAAGGATCGAGATGCTGTCCTCGACCGTCGGCTCCGACACGAAGACCGGCTGGAAGCGCCGCGCCAGGGCCGCATCCTTTTCCACGTGTTTACGATACTCGTCGAGCGTCGTCGCCCCCACGCAATGCAGTTCGCCGCGCGCCAACGCGGGCTTGAGCATATTGGAGGCGTCCATGGCGCCTTCTGCCGCGCCTGCGCCGACCAGCGTGTGAAGCTCGTCGATGAATACGATGATCTCGCCGTCGCTGGCCGCGACCTCTTGCAGTACGGCCTTCAGGCGCTCCTCAAATTCGCCGCGGAACTTGGCGCCTGCCACCATGGCACCGAGATCCAGCGCCATCAGTCGCTTGTCCTGCAAGCCTTCGGGGACGTCGCCATTGATGATGCGCTGCGCCAGACCTTCAACGATCGCAGTCTTGCCCACACCAGGTTCGCCGATCAGAACCGGGTTGTTCTTGGTGCGGCGGGAGAGAACCTGAATCGTCCGACGGATTTCCTCGTCGCGGCCGATCACCGGGTCGAGCTTGCCGCTGCGCGCCGCCTCGGTGAGATCCTGCGCGTACTTCTTCAGCGCGTCGTACCCTGCTTCGGCATTGGAGCTATCGGCCGTGCGCCCTTTGCGCATTGCCTCCACCGCTCGGTTCAAAGCCTGCGGTGTGGCACCGGCGTCAACCAGAGCCTTTCCCGCCGGGCTCTGACCGTCCATGGCCAGCGCCATCAGCAGGCGCTCGACGGTCACAAAGGAATCGCCGGCCTTCTCGGCCAACTTTTCGGCCTGCTCAAAGACCCGTGCCAACTCCGGAGACAGGTAGATCTGCCCGGCGCCACTGCCCTCCACCCGCGGCAAGCGATCGAGCGCCGCCTCGACAGCTCCCAGAGCCTTTTGGGCGTCTCCGCCCGCCGCCTGGATCAGGTTGCTGGCCAAACCTTCCTTGTCATCGATCAGCACCTTCAAAAGGTGCTCCGGCGCAAGGCGCTGATGGCCGCGGCGCAATGCCAAACCCTGGGCTGACTGCAGGAAGCCCCGCGAACGTTCGCTATATTTCTCGAAATCCATTTCCTCTGCCCTCCTCGCCCGCACCCGGGTTGGCGCACGGACGATGATGCTGTTGAAGACACCAGATCACGCTCCCAGAAAGCGGCGAGCGGATCGCAGCGCAAGGCCCTGTGACGGAAACTCCCGGCAGCGGCACTTGCTCCAGACGTTGATGCTAGAGCAGATATGGGCTGTGACAAGCCGGACACAAGACACCCACACCATAAGAGAAAAGGTTGCGACAGCCTGCGTGTGCACAGCCAACCGTGCACTGCTCAGCGTTGAAAAGCCGTACAAAGAAAAAACCCCGCGCCGAGGCGCGGGGTGAAGGTCAGGAGAGATCGATGCCTGCGCGAAGGGCTCCAGGGGACGAGGGAACGGCCCGTGCCCGCCACCGCAAACAACGCGGGTAACCTAAAAGCTTATCGATGCAAACGCAACTGCAATTCACTCGCATATGCAAATGAGTTGGGAGACGCCTCGCTGAGGGAAGCAAAGGCGCGAGGTGCGCCGCAGCATTGACCCGCTGAGGGCGGTTCGCTTCACTGGAGATGAACGTCTCGGTTCTTCAAGCTCGGCATCGAGAAGCGCCGCTTCAGCTGCCGCTCCACAGCACACAGTTGCTGAGGCATGAAGCCGCTCCGAGCCAGAAGGTGTAGAGCAAGGAGTTGGGTCGTATGACCATCCGCCTGAGAGCCATCTACCGCTATCCTGTCAAAGGCCTGAACGGGGAACCCCTGGACCGGATAGCGCTGGAAGCGGGCAAGCGCCTGCCGGGCGATAGAGCCTTTGCCCTCGCCCATGGATCTGCGCCCTGGCAGGCAGGCGAGTCGCAGTGGCTTCCGCCGAAGTTTTTTCATTCCCTGCGGAGCGAGCCACGGCTGGCGCAGCTTGCAGCGCAGTATGATTCCGAAACCAGCCGCTTGACCCTTCAACGCGAAGGGCGGGTGGTTGCTCGCGGGGAGCTCAACGATCCTCTTGGACGCACGATCATCGGACAGTTCTTTGCGGACTTCCTTGGTCCAGACGGTCGCGGAGTCCCCAAGGTGGTAGCTGCCGGCCCAGATAGCGGACTTACTGATGTCCCGGACCCCTGGATTTCCCTGCTCAATCTGGACACGGTGGATGATCTCGGGCGGGTGGCGCGGCGGGAACTCGATCCACGTCGCTTTCGCGCCAATCTCTGGATCTCCGGCGCAGGGGCCTGGAAGGAGAGAGAGTGGGTCGGGCGCGAAGTCCAATTGGGCGCCGTAAGGTTGCGTGTGGTCGAGATGATCGAGCGCTGCGCCGCCACCAACGTGAACCTGGAATCCGCTGAGAGAGACATCAATCTGCCCCTCCTGCTGCAGCGCGGCTACGGTCACCGCTATATGGGCGTCTACTGTATGGTCGTGCAGGGCGGTGAAATCGCGGTGGGCGAAGAACTTCAAGAGCCTGCCGAGTAGCGCCCCATCTGGTCCGGCACCGAGCTCGTTCTATCGATCTTTCAGGTGCGCATGCAGCGCACGCTGGATTTCCATGCGTACCTCCTCCAGCCGCGCATCCGGCAACGCCTCATCCGGCCCGACCAGGAAAACGGCATGGGCCTCCCGCTTAAGCGTGAAACGGACAGCCCCGGCACTCAGCGTCTCGAAGAACCCAATGGTCCGCTTCAACGGCCCTTCCAGATTTCCGGCAAAATCGACTGTCCAGAAAGCATTGCCGCGCCGGGTGTAGCCGAGATCCACCTCCTGGGCAAAAGCCATGAGCGTGCCGAAAAAGGCGAAGAGGTTGTGAGGATCGGCAAAGAACGTCTGAGGCTGGGCCTGCACAGTGTAAGTCGGGATCAGTTCCTCATCTCTGCCCGCTGCGCCACAGGCCAGCAGCACGGCTTCCTGCCGATAGAGCCAAGCCAGCTGCGCCGCCAGACGACGAGCCGAAACCCAGTCTTCCGGTCCCGGAACCTGCAAGCTGAGATGGATCGCCGGGCTGCTTTGACCTCGCCACCCACCCCAGGTGACGGCCGGCGAGATTTCAACACCTGCGCTATCAGAAATTTCCTCGATTAACCTTTCGAGACGCCCAGCTTCTGCTTGAACCAGCGGCAGCAGGGTTTCTCCTCCTTCCGTGGCTACCGCGTCCTGGGCCGTCAGTATTTCGTATGCAAGGTCGCAATGAAAAGCGGCCTGGACCGGATGGGTCCAGGCCGCCAGAGCAACCAGACAGGCGAAATAAACTGCCGCTCGTGAAAACCTTAAGCGTTTCGGGTTCATCGGCCGCTAGGTTTTGCAGGCTACTGCAAATTGGCCCCGGCTAAGCCGTAAGGCCACACAAGATGACTGGCTTCAGGCGTCCACGTTTGCAACCGCTTCGCTAGACGCCTTGGTCGTGCGACGACGGCGCGGCTTTACCGGCTTCGCCTCGGCCTCACCCTCAGCAGACCCAGCGCTGACCGCCTCGGCCGTCTCAGGGGCTGGCGTCTGAGCAGGCTCCTTCCCGTTCGTACGGGGGCTTTCACCCAACATTTTCAGGAGGCCCGCATCCTCTTCGCCGCCCGCAGCCTCTTCAGCCTTGCTCTTGGTGGTGCGGCGAGTCGGGGAACGGCGCGTGCGGCGGGCCGGCTTTGCCTCCTCCGGCTCAACCTTGTCCTCCGCGGCCTGAGCAGTTGGCTCTTCTGCGGCCTCTGCCGGCTCAGGTGCCACCGCAGGTGTGGAGGATGCAGTCGTTACTGGCTCGGCGGGGGTGCTGCTGTCTGCTTCCGGTGCTGCTCCTTCCGAAGAGCGAGCGTCCGCGTTGCGCGGATCACCAGTGCGCACGTCCTGTCGGCGATCACCGAAGCGCGACACGCTACGAGAAGGCGCCAGCGCCCGCTGCTCAGAGCTGTGGCCGTTGAACCTCTCCTCCTCCCCCTCGCGTTCGCGGCCGTCGCGCTCATCCACTCGCTCTTCGTTGCGAGCGTCGCGCTGCTGGTGCGGCCGATTGTTGGGGTCGGTGCTCTCATTCAGGATCCGATAGTAGTGCTCGGCATGCTGCATGAAAGATTCGGCTAGCACCCGGTCTCCCGCCGACTGCGTATCACGCGCCAGCTGCAGGTACTTTTCGTACACCTGCGAGGCGTTGCCGCGGACTCGACCTTCGGGACCGTTGCTCTCGTAATTGTGGGAGCGAGACGGCACGTTCGGGCGTCGCCCGGAGCGTCCGCGGCCCCGCCGGGGATTATTGCCTTGCCTCATATCAATCCGTTATGGCGTCACGAATGGGATCATCACTAGTAAAAGGGGAAGCCTTCGGCAGCGTCCGCCAGTGCGACTGCTGCACGATCATTTCGACATCCTGCGGAAGTCAGAGCGTTACCGGACGACAGCCCGTACTGCTCTTTGCACCCCTAGCCGCTGGCTTCACCAGCGCTACGAATCAAACCTAGCGAGCCGCACCGGGCTTTCCAACTGTTTTTTCTTCATTGCCCCCTCTGAAAAGATGATTAAGGCCCTGTCGTGGCCTGCAAGATCCTTTACACGCCCGCTCCTCCACCGTTGTTCCTGTCCCACAAGCGCCTCGATTGCCTTGGCCTGACCAAGACCATGCTCGAAGCCTGCTACCCCCGTTGGGCGCAGAAGGTGGGCGAGTTGCGGTATGATCAGACGGTAGGGATCAAGTCCGTCTTCTCCCCCGACCAGGGCGGCCCGCGGCTCCCAATGCGCTACCTCGGGTTCGAGCCCCGCAATCTCTGAATCGGGAATGTAGGGCGGGTTACAGATCAGAACGTCGAAAGCTTCTTCCACCCCTTCGGTCCAGTTGCCCAAGCGAATCTCCGCCCTGCCATCCAGGCCCAAGCGGAAGGCGTTTTCCCGCGCAGTTGCGACCGCGCCGGCGCTGCAGTCGATTCCAAGTCCGGTCGCATTGGGCAGTTCCGAGAGCAATGCGAGAAGAAGACACCCCGTTCCTGTTCCGAGATCAAGCACGCGCAGTGGCTGTTGTCGCTCTCCAATCTGATCAAGCAACGCGGCCACCAGCGCTTCACTATCGGGCCGAGGATCGAGCGTATCGTGGCTGACGACAAAAGGGAGCGACCAAAACTCGCGGCGCTCCAGTATCCGCGAGACAGGCTCTCGGCGGAGTCGCCGGTCTACCCGCTGCTCGAATGCAGCCTCGGCCTCGGTACTCAGGCTGCGCTCCGGCCAGGCTATGATGGTCGCGACGTCACACTCCAGAAGGTCTGCCAGCAGCAGGCGGGCATCCCGTCGCGGTTCCGGTACCCCAGCGCCGCTAAGTCGTCGCTCAGCCCGCGCTATCGCCTCTCCGAAGGTGGTCACTGCATGGCCGCCAGGCGCGCCGCCTGATCCTCAGAGATGAGCGCATCGACGATCTCATCCAGAGCCTCTCCCGTCAGCACCTTGTCGAGCTTGTAGAGGGTCAGATTGATCCGATGATCGGTCACACGCCCTTGTGGAAAATTGTAGGTCCTGATCCGCTCCGAGCGGTCGCCGGATCCGACCTGCTGGCGGCGCGAAGAGGCCAGTTCCTCCTCCTGCTGCCGACGCTTCTCGTCATAAAGGCGAGCGCGCAGCACCTTCATCGCCTTGACCCGGTTCTTGTGCTGAGATTTTTCATCCTGGCACTGCACGACAATTCCCGTGGGCAGATGGGTGATACGGATCGCCGAGTCGGTCGTGTTGACATGCTGCCCGCCCACTCCTTGAGAGCGGAAGGTATCGACCCGCAGATCCTTCTCTTCGATCTGGATATCCACCTCTTCCGCTTCCGGTAGCACGGCCACGGTGGCGGCTGAGGTGTGGATGCGCCCTCCTGACTCGGTCACAGGGACGCGCTGGACCCGGTGAACACCGGATTCGAATTTCAGGCGGCTGAAGACGTCCCGACCACTGATCGACGCGCTCGCTTCCTTAAGCCCACCAATTTCAGTTTCCGTGTAGTCGAGCAATTCGAAGCGCCATCCCCTTTCCTGGGCGTAGCGCTGGTACATCCGGAAGAGCTCGGCGGCAAAAAGCGCTGCCTCCTCTCCACCGGTTCCGGCACGCACCTCAAGAATGGCGTTGCGGGAATCCGCTTCATCCTTGGGCAATAGAAGCAGGGTAACTTCATGCTCCAGCGCCGGGAGCTGCTCGCGCAGCGTGTAGTATTCCTCCTCAGCCAGCGCCCGCATCTCACGATCGGCCTCCGGGTCGCTCCGCAAGGCGTCCAGATCCTCCAGCTCGCGCTGCTTGGCTTGCAGGGCTTCAACCCGCTCGACCAAGGGCTGCAGATCGTGATGCTCCCGCAGCATCTCCGTAAAGGCAGGGGAGCCGGGTTCAGGGTGATCATTGAGCAGCGCGGAGAGCTCGCGCCAACGGGCCACCACCTGCTCCAGGCTCTGTTGCAGCTTCACCTTTTATCCTCTCTCTCTGTACGGCCGCTCCGTCGTTCCGTAGGTGCGGTCGAAATCCCGTCCAGACGAAACAGACGGCGCAACAGCCGCTCGAAGAGCGTCCGGTTGCCGGGATCCTCTGCCGCAGCGTGACGCAGCGCCTCCGACGGCTCGTGAAGCAGACGTGCCAGCAGCAAACGCGTCGCCGCGTCCGCGTCATCCGGCTTTTCCGCGAGCACCTCCTGCCGGATCCTTTCGGCATGGGCACGCAGGTCA
>Ga0079223_10003146_pt1 | contig 10387 bp, 8 predicted proteins | sample Stecom2011_FD_75072 | JGI IMG/M metagenome (GOLD analysis project Ga0079223, IMG submission 75072) | Agricultural soil microbial communities from Utah to study Nitrogen management - Steer compost 2011 | ecosystem: Environmental > Terrestrial > Soil > Agricultural land | place: USA: Utah...
AATACGAGGGGTGAATCAGACATGTTCTGTTCCAATTGCGGTAAAAAAGTTCAGGATGGTGCACTGTTTTGTTCCGAGTGCGGTCACTCGGTACAGAAACCTGACCGCGAAACCTGTGCCTCATGTGGAAAAGCGCTGCCAGGAAGTGCCGATTTCTGCGTGCAATGCGGCACTAAAAACACAGCTGAGGCTGAACAACAAAAATTATCTTCTGCCAAGGCAGGTTTCTCAGATTATTATAATCATCCTGAAATACTTGAGGCCGCACGACAAAATCGAAAAACAGGCATCGGTTGTCTTTTAGTGATGACTTTGGTTCCTCTGCTGGGTTTTCCAATTGCGGGGCTCTTAATGCAGGATTTTCCTTTTGGTGAATCCATCATTGTGGGGTTGGGCATTGCGCTTGTAATGCTGGTCGCAAACCTGATTGCTCTTTATAGAGCCAAGAGGCCCATGTGGGAAGGTGTGGTAGAAAACAAGTTCAGTAAAGAGCGTAGCAGACGTGAGAGCAAAGATGACAATAGTTATACAACCTATACTGAATACTCGACCATTGTTCGCACTCAAAATGGCAAGAAGAAAACCATAGTCGAGCGTGACAGCAGAAGAGATATGTACGATTACTTATCTGTAGGTGACCGAGTACGTTACCATCCGGCTTTTGGTACCTATGAAAAGTATGACAAATCCAAAGATCGTATAATTTACTGTAATGTTTGTTCTATGATGAACCCGATCAAGAATGAGCGCTGTAAACGCTGCAATAACCTTTTGTTCAAATGAAATAGAAAGGATTTTTATGAAACAGTTTGAATCCATGCTACAGGCAGCGGAATATGCCACCACGATTGCGGCTGGTTGGTCCTTCGCCAATACAAGTGAAACCTATGTCAAAGACAGCTTGCTGACCCTTGCAGAAACAAGTGATAACGAGAACCCTGCAGATGAGGACAGCTTCTTTGTGGTAACGGGCGGGGGATCTATTGGCTTATGTGAAGACGAAGAGGACATTGATTGGTTATTCATAGCCGACAACGAAAAAGATGCGGCTTTGCCCGATAGTTTTAACGATTCAGCACAAACCAACTTCTGCAGCCAGTGCGGCCACCGCGTAACACCGGGGGCTAACTTCTGTGACGCTTGTGGAGCGAGTCTGAACAACTGAGCAGGAACGATACACAGAACCTGCGCCGTTCGTTTCCGGCGCAGGCATGGGTGTCTAGCTTTACTGCAGCAGTGGCGTCATATCCTTGCCGTTCACCATCAATTGCGGGCGAGAGGTAATTTCTACATCGAAATGGTGCAGGTCGGGCTCAACTTCTTCCGCCACCATCATAACGACCGTCATGAACTGGTTGAATTCCTGCACTTCCCGTTCCGACATCTGTTCACGCATGGCGTCCGCGACAGCAGGCAAGCGGCGTGTATCCATCTTCAGTTGTGCCTTGAATATTGGCTCACCCGTGGCAGGGTCGAGTTCATCCAGAAACCCCATACCTGTCAGGTTAAGACCGGCATCAGGTAAATTCAACGCCAGCGTTTCAAGATTGAGCTGTGTCTGCTTGCCTTGAATGGCCATAAGAACGGCGCCAATATTGTCTGTCATCAAGCCGGCCACAAGTTCAGACCAGGGTATCTGGCTCAGATTAACACTCAGCTTGGCCGCTTCAGGCACCAGGGCCGGGGGGATTTCAGGGCCACTTAAACCGTTATGATCATAATTAACAATGATCTGACCGGTGTCTTGATCGAAACCTTCCAGCTTCATTCCCATCTGAAGGCCGTTAAGGGCAAGCAGGGGGCTTGCCTTGTCCGTACTTATGAGGGTCCCGCTCTCTGCTGCCACTTCAATGCTGCTGAATATACCGGTGAGTATTTCCGTCATTTGTGTGGGTGTCAGTTCTTCCACCTTCATCAACTTTGACAGCAATTGTGGTTTGAATCCGCTAACACTGACACTGAACTGTAGCCGTTCAGCATTGATACCATCATTGCGATCAACAAAGTTAAGTCCTTCAAGACGATAACGTGAGAAAGAGTTACGTCCCTCAGTGTCATCTGCACCCACCCCGGAGCGGGTTTCTACCTGCAGGTTGGCCAGATTGAATGTTGTCCTGCCGTAACGGTCGCGCAAATTCAGATCATTCAGGCTGAAGTTGAGGCTGTAGTTGCCAAGGGCAGTGATCAGGCGATGCAATGACTGATCAGCTTCTGCCAGGAAGGTTTCACCATCGGCCTGTTCAAACCGGCTCATCACCTCTTCGAGGGTGTTGATATCGTAATCCTCGTAGTCAACTGCCAGCACAAGTTCACCAACATTTTGATTAAGCGCTTCACCTTCGCCCATGCTCATGGAAGCTGCCTTGAGCGAAAATTGTCCTTGCGCTCGGCCGTTGTCTGCGAGAGTTTCACGCCAGACTGCATCCAGGTCTAGCAACAGGAAACGTGCCTTGGCTTCACTCAACTCCAGACTTTGTGCAGACAGGTGTGAGCCCTGGTGACGATCCTGCTCTTCTGCCCACACAAGGCCAAAATTGATGCCTTCGCCTTTTACATCCAGATGCCGGGTTTCACCCTCAACCAGCGCCATGGCGGGGGGCATTTGGGCACTGATATTCCAGATACCTGCCGATTCTGCCGGTTGTGCAACCACCAGCAGGTCGCCAATAACCAGATCGGCACCTTCCAGCGCATCTTCAAGCACAGCACCTTTGAACTCGGCCGTCACCTGACCCTGCTCACCAAATTTCCAGCTCAGGGATGAGTAGGTCAATGGCGACAACCAGGTACCCATTTTTTCAGTGACTCGCTGTGAAATCTCAGGAGGCTTGGGCACCGCTGCCTGTTGGGCCTCTACGATGCTATCGACCCCCGCATTCAGGTCATTTGCCGCCAGCAGCACCTTGGGCAGGTGCGGTTGGTCAACTATTTGACTGCGGATACGTCCTTCACCGCGCACCACCAGAGGTTCATCAGCATTGAGTATCTGTCCCTGTTCGACCGGCACCCACTCCAGATACTTCTGGTTGTCCAATGCAGCCAACAGTGCGTTGTAAGCCTCTTTGTCGACTTTCAGACTGCCATCTTCAACCCGCGGCTGCAGTGCACGCACTTCATCAACAGTAGCCGCCAACAGGTCTATATCGGCTCGACGCAACTCCATGGCCAGTGCCATAAACGAGTCAGGTAACCGATCAAACGCTCGCAGTGCACGCATGCTCAATTGGCCTTGGGCTTCAATTTTAACCAGCTCCACAGGTCCAACTGCACGCTGCAGTTCGCCTTCGACCTCAAGCACATTCAGCTGGGATTGAGCGAGCACCATGCCCGACCATGTCAGCAGGCAGACACTGCTGATCTGCGCGTAACGGTTTGTAATTCCTTTCATGTCTTTTCTCCAGCATGCACGGGCGTGCAGGCATTGCTGCTTCTGTTATTGTCCCTGCAGATCAAGGTAACGTTCCAGTCGTTCGATGCGATCCGTCAGCTCTGTGGTTGGGTTAAGTGCCTGGCTTTCCTTCAGCACCAGGAGCGCTTCGGCATAGTGCCCCTCGCCCAAAAGCGCGAAGCCCCGTTCTCTGAGTGCTGCAGCCGTATCAGCCGGGTCAGGAGCGGTAACGCCAGCCGCATCCAACTGGCGCATAAACGCTGTTATGTCCTGATCCAGACTTTCAACGTCCATCCATGAATAAGCCTTAGGCTCATCTGATGTACTTGATGCCAGCTGCCTGATTTCATCCGGTATGGCTGCCAATGACTGCCAAAGCCATGTGCCCTGCTCCCGAGTCAAAACAAAACGGACATCCGTTCCTGGCGTTACCCGTAACATGCGCTGAAAGGGTACGCCTTCATCCGGCGTGAAACGGATATGGAAAAGCGCATCTGCAAGATTTTTTGCATTTTCCATCTGCCAAACATGTACCAACCAAAGTGGGCGGTTCTGTTCCTGTTGCAGCATTGTATATTCGGCATCAAGCAACATCAGTTGGCCAGGCTCGGCGCTATAAAGGCTTAGCCGCGTCGTGATCGGGTCGGCCCATTCCACGTCGTCTGCCGACCAGGCACGCTCTAGATCAGGCCGCTCCTGCGCATGCAACAAGCTTGCGCACAGGAGCAGTAGAGACGCCATCAAACTGTTCATTACATCAGGGCGCATGCTTGCCTACCTCCCTTGGCAGGAAATAGAACCCAAGCGGGTATTGCATGGTGAAATTTTCGAATCGCAGTGGCTTTTCAAAGCCGGCAGGTACGCCTTCTTCCATCAGTACCGCCTCATTGCTGCCTGGCTTGTAAACATCTGCATGGTAGGTCATCAACAAGGTCAGTGACAGGCTTTCACCGGCCATATCCTCCGGCAGCCAGGACAGTGTAGCCGTGCCGTTATTGCCCTTGACCGGATCACTCATGGCCAACTGCTCAGTACCGGCTGTCAGCAGTAACTGCCAGTGATCGACCTCCATTCGAACATCCACCAGACCCGGTATGCGACGGTTACTGTCAGCTTCCAGCAAGCGCATTCGGATCGGTGGAATCGGTGGCAAATTCAGATTGGTGCGCAACGAAAGTCGCTGCCCCGGCTTTACATACTGACTGTCGATCAAACGTGCCGCTGGCAGATCCTGCCCTGCAGCAGAGCCGGCAATGGCCATAACATGCCGCATGGCTTCATTGATTTGCGCCTCGGTTAACTTCTGCCCAGTACGCTCCATCTCTGCAATGAACTGGCGCTTGATCAGCGCCTGAGGATTGCGGCTTTGCTCAAGCAGATCGGCTAGCCGTTTACCGGCCGCACTGCCCTCTGGCACCAGCCCTTGAGTACCCGTCAGGGCAGGGGTCACACGCATACTGACATCGGGCAGGCGCACGCCAATGTCATTGCTGAAAATACTGGCCGTCATCCAGAAGGTGCGATTGGCGAAAACACCAATTTCATGCGAATGCTCGTTCTGCTCGGCCGGTACAATCGTCACCTGCGCCTGTGCCTCATCGAGCAGTGTACCGGTACGCATATCCGCCAGCATGACCGTCAGTGTATCGGTCAAGGGCGTACCGGGATCTTCCAGTTCGGCGCTCAACTTCCATTGCGGATGCTCGGTAAATCCGGTTTGATCCCTGAATGTCCAGTAAAAGTAATACTCTCGATCTTCACTGGCGCCGGTGACGATGGCAAAAACGTCTTCATAGTCTGCATGAACAAACTCATACGCCTCTTTCTCAAGCTCGATGGTTTCTTCAGCCCAGCGAATCGCCAGCGGTTCAACCACTTCACGCCTGACCGTACGGTGCATTTTTTCATATTCACCGGTCAGACCTGAAATCCTGACCTGCAACTGTGCCTGCAATGGATAGATATCGGCCTGTGCCGGAACACGAATGCGCCACTTGCCCTGGTCCAGCTTTTCAGCGCCATCAAACAAAAGCTGGAAGTCTGCTGTGATCTGAGGCTGCTGCCCGGTCACGCTGACAATACTGCGCTGCAGACGGTCGATTGCGTCCTGGAAACCACCACTGAGGCTGACTTCAAACTCGATTTCCAGCTCCTCATTTTCCACAAAGGGAATATACAGAGGATTGAGGGGCGAAGTGTAAAGGTTAAGATCCATGTAATGCAGGCTGTTGAGCCCCTCGATGATCCGCTCAACCCGTTGCTCGTGCCGCGCCAGCTCTTCTGCCTGACGTGCCGCTTCCGCATCGGCTTCGGCATTCAGAGCCTGGGCCTCTTTGGAAATTTCGCGCAGGTAGTCACCACCGTCATGTACGGCCATAAGTGCACGATTTGAGTCGATGCCAGCCTGGCGCAATGACCGGTACAAGCGCACTTGCATATCGGCTTCTGCCGTTTTGCTGTTGTATTCCATGATGGCTTCATTCAATTCACGCTCACCCAGCGCTTCTACCACTCGACCGGGCGCGGTGATGATATATTTGCCACCCTGATAGACTGAGTCTGCCATGCCATAGACCACATCTCGGCCGTTATGCAGCATGTAATACATGCCGCCGTCCGGGCCAACGCCGTCCTCTACCACCAGCACCGGGGACTCAATCTCCTTGCCCGCTGCACGCAGTACCTCGGCCTGCATTTCCAGTGTATCCAGATCACCGGCGTCCACCGAAATGGCGACACGCTTGCGCGCTTCGTCGGCACTCAAGCCTGCCTTGCGGAAGCGCAGTTCCCACTGGGTTAAATACGCCTCCAGATTCTGTTCATTCGCGCGGCGGATACTCTTGCTTGCATCCCGTGCATCCATAACACTGTCTGCCAGCCGCTGACTGGTACTGTCTATGGTTTCATACACTGCAGCAGCCTGCCCCAGTGGGGTCGCACTGAGCGGCGGCACCTTCAAGGATTGACGAATCACCTTGGTCAGCGGCGCCTTGCCTTCCATGTAGTCTTCAAGTGTTTGTCCCAGCTGACCAATATCGGCAATGTCCGTGATTGTGTTGTAGGTGTTGGCAACCTTACGGGCGCCATCTCCGACGCGCTGGGCTGTCGTTCGCGTGTCGGGCTGTGCCGATGTTGCAATGCGTTTGTTGGCTGCAGTCTGGCTATCCGGCTGAGTGCGTGCAGCCGTATTCACCTTGCGTGTTGCCTCGATCTTGGTCTTCGAGTCGACCAGCTCCTGCCGCAGAGCCGTTCGCTGGTCTTCAATGCTTTGGCGCAACGCCTGTTTGCGTGCGGCCGGCTCGGGCTTGTCATCCAACCCCGTCAAGCTGTCGAGCTTTTTGGCATGGTCATCCAGATGCTCAAGCCGCGTCCTGCGTGTTTCAAGCTGTTCCTGTGCCGCCTTCCAACTGCGATTTTCAGCATGGGTAAGGATATCCTGACTGATTGCCTGCAGTTTTCGTGCTTCCACCGGATCTGACACCACTACGCGTCGTGCCTTGGTATCATTAAGCTGTTGGCGAAACGTTTCAGGCGTGCCGTCAATTCCGCGCTGACGCATCATCTTGGCCAGGTCAGAGTCTGAAATATCGGCAGCATCAATCGCCTTGCCCGCGCTTTTTATCATCGTCTGCGTAAGGTTCGGATCTGTTGCCAGACGCTGCGGAGATGCCTGCAGCCCGGGAGTCGCCTTCTTGATGTGGTCCTGCACCTCCACATAACTGCGACCTGCCTGAGGGCCACCCATAACAGACTCACCCATGCTCTGGGAGACAAAGACCTCTTTGTTCATGGCGTGATTTTCAACACTGATGCGATGAAACTCACTACCAACCTGGGCCGGTAAACCCTGTTTGTGCAGGGTCAAATCGAACGGGCCCTTGATCTCCAGGGTTGCGGCATGATTGGCCACCGTCAAATGATCCAACCCCATATCCTTGAGCACAGCTGTCACTTTTTCTACCGAGCGACTGCCACCCATCGCATCCAGATCACTCATCAAACCACTGTGATCCCTTGAGCCTATGGGTGTTCCGAGTGAGGCCTCTATCCGCTGGCGCTGGATACTGTTGGCCCCACCTGCACGGGCCGAGGCTTCATTTAGCAGTGCCTGGTGTACATGATTTCGATCCACGGCCAGTTGCTGGGAGACTGCACGGTGGTAGGCAATTTCACGCTTGAGAAAATAGTCTTTTTGGGACTGGGGCTGTTTGGATCGGCTCAATTCCATTAACCGTTGCTTGTATCTCGCATTCTCGACTGCCCAAGCGGTCTCGGTACGCTTCCAGAGGTTGCCGATTTCCCAAAGCTCATCGCCGGTGTAAATACCCGGCATATCCGCCCTGGCCGGCAAAATTACCAGCATCAGGCAGCCCAACATAAAGCCAAGGCCTGCGTGTCGGACTCTCATGCATTTCTCCCATGTTCAGGTACACAGCGTTCAGGTACGCAGAAATGCGTCATTGCTGGGTCCATTCGTTAATCAAATCGACCAGGTAACCGGCATCATTGAGTTGACTATCGGACACAGAAACATCCGGTGTGATGCCTGCTCCTGTACACGCGATGCCGCCAGGCAGCAGTACTTCACGGTTGGTATAGCGCAGCATTGCCTGATTGGATAATCGCACTTGCGTCTGACTGCTGCATTTGCCAAAGCTCAGCTCACCCATCACGACTGCTCGCCCCTGTGTTTGCAGAATACCGGCAAAGATTTCAGCCGCACTGGCGGTATAAGGGCCAATCAGAATAAACAATGGGTGTGCATATTTACTGCCTTGGGGGGCGTGGAAACGCTGAACTTCACCTTCACGGTCGACCAGCGTGACCAGTTCGGTGCCTGCAGGCAGGAAAGCAGCTGCAAGATCCAGTGCCTCAAACAACTCACCGCCGGTTGAATCACGCAAATCGATGATGATCGGCGGCACATGATCCGCTTGGGGCGATTGAGTAATGAATTCCACCGTTGCACGCAGTGAGGGCACTGTCATTGAAGTGATAAAGTCACGAATACGAATGATCCGCTGCTCGCCCTGCAATAACTCTACATGCAGCGGACGGTAGATCTCACGCAGGAAACGGAACTCGACGCGCTCACCCTTGGTCGTTTCAACCAACAGCGATACCCAGGAGCCTTCAGGGCCTCGTAACCGGCTTGCAAGTTGCTGCAATGAATCCGATGCAACTGGTTGCTGGTCCACGGCCAGCAGGCGTGATCGGTAGGGCACACCTGCGCGCTCTGCGACCGCTCCCTGATAGGGCAGCAGCAGTATCTCATCCTGCTGCATAAGAATTTCTGCCCCTATACCCGCGCGCTCAACCGTTTCAGGCAGGGTGAGATAGCCCTGTTCCGGCTCGAAATAGCGCGCGTAGGGATCCAACTGCAACAACTGGTCGGCAAGGTTTTGCTCCGACAGCTCGGCAAGCTGTGCCATTTCCGGTGCCGGCATCAAGCCGGCGCGCAGAAGCTGACGGATTTCATCCAGTGGCGGCTGTGCCGCTGCCACAGTCGACAGCAGCCCCGCCAGAGACAATATCCACAACCGAGATAGTCCCGACTTCACGCGTTAGCCTGCCAGGTCCAGTGAGAGTTTCATCAAAAGATCATACTCACGGCGCAGAGCATCACGCTGTTCTTCCAGCTGGCGGCGACGCAGGTCCGCATCCGTAGTTCCCATCCCGCTGCCTTCCAGTGCATCCAGTGACGACTGCTGCTGCTTCATTTTGCTCTGCAGTGTCTGCACCCGACTTTTAAGCTCCTGTACTTTTGCGTCTTCCGTACCGTGTTCCTGCGCCAGTCGATCGACATTTTGACTCAACTTGGAAACATTGCTGTCAAGCTCCTTCAAACGACGCCGCTCATTGGCCAGTGCTGCCTGACGCGTACTGCGCTCCTGTTCCAGCTGCGCCTGCTCGGTTGTCAGTTGTCCCTGCAAGGCACGCATGTTGGCCAGACGTTCTTCACGCTCCTGTACCCTTTGGTCATAAGCCCCTGTCTGCAGTCCTTTAATACCACCAAACAGACCACCTTCGTTGGGATCTGTGGATACATTGGCACAGGCACCCAGGGTCAAGCTCAGTGCAACTACGCCGATACGCTTTACCTGTCTCATACAGAAAGCCTCTGATCGATGCTGGCCAACTGACTGGAACCATCACGCAGCTGACTCAGGTTGGCCTGCAACGCTTTGACTTCCTTTTCAAGACGGGCAATGTAGGGATCGTTTTGTGAGCGCGCCGGACGCTCTTCGCTCAAAATGCGTTCCTGAACCTTCAGCTCGTTCACCAGACCCTGCTCCAGCTCGCGGTTTGTCGCCAGCTGTTGTTGCAGACTGGCCCGTTTTTTCTCCAGCTCAGTCTGCTTGACCTGACCGGCCGTGTACTGGCTGCGCAAACGCGTTGCTTCGCGATCCAGCTGTGCAATTTCGGTGCGCAGATTTTTGTTGTAGCTCACCGTAGAGTCATTGATCGCCTGCACATGAGCAACCTCGGCATCAAGAAACTCCTCAGTTGTTGCATACTGCTGTTTACGTTTGGCAATCTCATTACCAACAATGAAACCGGCACCACCGCCGATCAGGGCACCAAGAACCGCTCCTTTTTCGTCACCTGCAATACCACCCACAACAGCACCAATCAACGCACCAAGACCGGCGCCTTCCATACGGGTTCGGTCACCATCGTTTGTTGCACAACCTGTTACGAGCAGGCTGCTCATCATTGCCACTACCAGCGTTTGTTTTTTCAATATCATCGTCTATTCCTCAGCCTGTTTATGTGGTTTCAGCCTTCAAAAGAGGCAAACCGTGATTCAAATGTCTGCAGCCACAGATCCAGATCCACACGTCTCTGTTCAGCATATTCCGCTATATGCTCCCGAATCAGCTCCACCACCAGATCCTCACGTGCAGTTCGATCCGTTTCCTCCAATGCATCAAAAGCGTAGGTCACGTAACGACTGTCGTAATCACCCAGTTCGGATACTTTCGTCCGGTAGCCCTG
>Ga0079223_10003147_pt1 | contig 10383 bp, 8 predicted proteins | sample Stecom2011_FD_75072 | JGI IMG/M metagenome (GOLD analysis project Ga0079223, IMG submission 75072) | Agricultural soil microbial communities from Utah to study Nitrogen management - Steer compost 2011 | ecosystem: Environmental > Terrestrial > Soil > Agricultural land | place: USA: Utah...
CAAAGAACATCAACACTTTTCTTAGTGAAAACTATTTTTACGATTCTACTAACAATTATGTATTTATTATTAGGCTATTTTACAACTAGCCAAATTACTACATATCCATTTGAACCGTCACAATTATTATTGATTGGTACATTTGTAATTGGTGTGCCAGGAATTTTCCTCGCACTACAGCCCAATACCGAAAAGGTTCAAGGTAAATTTATTGCTAATGTAATGAAGCGTACTTTACCAGGTGCACTTACAATCGTTGCCTTTCATGCATTGCTTTTTGTTTTACAACCAGCCTTTGGTTGGAATGAAGCTGATTATTCTACTATTGCCCTACTTTTAACGACGGCAATTGCTTTCATGGTTTTGTTTCAAGTATCGCAACCATTTAACTGGTGGAAAAAATTAATCTTTGCTTCGATGCTTATAATTTCCCTAGTAACAATTTTATTAGGCGTTACAACTTTTAGAGAAGGGCCAATATTAAAATTAACAATGATTAATCGTGAAAGCTTTATTTTATTATTATTATTTATTCAAACAGCATATATAGTAATATTATTTGTTAATAAAATTTTAAAAAGGTTTGGAATAATAAAAGAATAACCTTATTTCATATAAATCAGTAAAAACATTAGCTCAAACAGATGTTTCTGTTGGGCTTCTTTCTATTTATGTAAGAGTAAAATTCTTAACATAAAATTAATAATATTTCAAATAATATATTAATAAATAATTGTTTAAGTTAATATTAAACCTAGAGTAGTAGCATAGACTGGAAATGAAATTAAAAGTTTGTTATTAATTAGATAAATATATATTGATTGACATAAGTAAATTTAAATATTATAATATGTAACATAAATTGAACTTATCAAATCGTATTAGAAATTGTTAAAGGAAACGGAGTGAGGCAAATGGCAAAAAATTTAATCATCGTAGAGTCACCAGCAAAATCACAAACAATTGCTAAGTACTTAGGAGAAGACTTTGAAGTTACATCAAGTAAAGGTCATATTAGAGATTTAGCTACTAGAGGTTATGGTGGGTATGGAGTAGAGTTGGAAAATAATTTTCAACCACATTATAAAATATTAAAGGACAAAAAAGAAGTTGTAAAAGAGTTAAAAGCATTTGTGAAAAGTTATGATAAAATATATCTTGCAACCGACCCCGATCGAGAAGGGGAGGCTATAAGTTGGCATTTATATGAAACTTTAGGATTAGAAAAAAAAGAAACTGAGAGAGTTGTTTTTCGTGAAATCACAAAATCAGCGGTTCTAAAGGCATTAGAAAATGGTCGCGACATTGATATGGATTTAGTAAAATCCCAGGAATCAAGAAGAATCGTTGACCGTATTATTGGATTTAGCCTTTCAAAATTATTGCAAAAAAAGATTGGTTCAAAATCAGCAGGTAGAGTTCAATCAATTGCATTAAAATTAATTGTTGATAAAGAACGAGAAATTCAAAGCTTTGTCCCTGAAGAATATTGGGAAATGTTTTTAGATTTTAAGAAAAAAAACACAGAATTTCGCGCTAAGCTGGAACGAGATAAAGATGGAAAAATAAAACTCAACAATGAAGAGGAAACTAATAAAGTATTATCTGCTTTAAGTGATGAATTTGTTATTACCGATATTACTACTAAAGAGCGCTCTCGGAGTGCAAGACCGCCTTTTATAACTTCATCATTACAACAAGAAGCATCTTCAAAGTTTAATTACAATGCTAAAAGGACTTTAGGAATTGCTCAAAGTTTATATGAGGGTGTTGAATTGGGAGATGAACGAGTAGGTTTGATTACCTATATGCGTACTGATAGTACTAGACTTGCAAATGATTTTATAAATCAGAGTAAGGATTATATTACTAAAGAATTTGGTAAAGAATATTATAATGGCTATAAATCGCCTAAATCAAAGAGCAAAAATGTTCAAGACGCCCACGAAGCTATTAGACCGACAAGTTTGAATTATACTCCTGAGTCCATTAAAAAATTCTTAACAAAAGATGAGTTTAAATTATATTCATTAATATATGCACGAGCGTTAAGTTCGCTTATGAGCAATGCGATAATTGAGGATGAAAAAGTTATTGTTGATAATAATGGTTACTTCTTTGAGCTAGGCGGTGAACGTATTGTTTTCGACGGTTTCTTAAAGGTATATGGTGAATATGATAATGCTAATTATAAAGAATTACCTAAGTTTTCAGTTGGTGAAGAGCTTAAAGACACGGAAATAATTACTGAGCAAAAGTTTACAAATCCACCTTCAAGGTATTCGGAGGCACGTCTAATTAAGACAATGGAGGAACTTGGAATAGGGCGCCCTTCAACATATGCGGTAACTATGGAAACACTTAAAATTAGAAATTATGTTAATGTTGAAAGAAGAATATTTTCTCCAACAGAACAAGGAATACTAACAACAGAAAAACTTGAACAGTATTTTTCTGATATAATAAATGTAAAATACACTGCGGAAATGGAAGAAGTTTTAGATAAGATTTCTGAAGGTGAAGCAATTTGGTATGAGGAGTTAGATGAATTCTATAAACGGTTTAAACCTTTATTGGATCAAGCAGATGAAAAAATGGAAAAAATATATCCTGTTGAATTAGATGAAAGCTGTCCTGAATGTGGAAGTAAATTAGTAATTAGAAATGGAAGATTCGGCGAATTTGTTGCTTGCAGTGCTTTTCCAAAATGTCGCTATACGCGAAAAGAAGATAAAGAAGAGCCAGTTTCTACTGGTATCACTTGTCCTGTTTGTAAGGAAGGTACGATAGTGGAAAGAGTAAGCAAAAGAGGCCGTAGTAAAGGAAAAAAATTTTATGCTTGTAATAAGTTTCCTGAGTGTAAAACAACATTTACAACATTAGAAGAAATAAAAGAAATGAAAGTTGAATAACTTTCATTTTTCATATCTATTAATCTTTTGTATTCAAAAAGTCATGGTTTTATGATATAATAATTAAGGAAAGAGTGATTTTTAATGGGATTTTTTGATATATTTAAAAGTAAAGCAAAAAGAGAATCGGCTAAGAAATATCGTATTGGTATGGAAAAGACTAGACAAGGGGCTTTTTCACGCTTGGCTTCAATTTTTAAAGGTAATCAAACGATAACAGATGACTTATTTGATGAACTGGAAGAAATTTTTGTTATGGCTGATATAGGTGTTGAAACAGTAATTAGGTTTATTGATGAACTCAAAGATGATGTTCGTACCAAAAATATAACTGACGCTGCGTCGTTACAGCCAATTATCGTTGATAAAATGTTTGATATTTATTTAAAAGATGAAATTGTAAGTACAAATTTAAATTTTAATAAAGAAGGGCTTTCTGTTTTCTTGTTTGTTGGCGTAAATGGTAGTGGTAAAACAACTACCATTGCCAAGACTGCGCATAAACTTACTAAAGAAGGAAAAAAGGTTTTAATTGCTGCTGGTGATACTTTTAGAGCAGGAGCAACAGAACAATTAGTAGAATGGGGTAAAAAGGTTAATTGTAAGGTAGTAACTGGCCCAGAAAAAAGTGATCCATCAAGTGTTATTTTTGACGCTATTCAAGTTGCGAAAAAAGAAAACTATGATGTTTTGCTTTGTGATACTGCAGGGAGATTACAAACCAAGGTTAATTTAATGAAGGAACTAGAAAAGATTAAAAGAGTTATTGGTCGTGAAGTTCCTAATGGGCCCCATGATACACTTCTGGTAATTGATGCTACAACTGGCCAAAATGGATTGAGTCAAGCAAAGTCATTTATTGAAGCAACAGAAGTAACTGGTGTTGTTCTCACTAAGCTTGATGGAACTGCAAAAGGTGGAATTGTTCTAGCAATAAGAGATATTTATAATATCCCAATTAAGTTCGTTGGTTTAGGTGAAAAATTAGATGATTTAGAGTATTTTGATATTGAAAAATATGTTTATGGATTATTTGCTGATATGATTGATGAGGTTTAAAATGAATATTTTAGAAAAGAAAAATTTCTATAATTCTTTGTTTGATTTCTATGGTGATTTATTAACTAAAAAACAACAAACATATTTTAAAAATTATTATTTTGATGATTTATCTTTATCGGAAATTGCAAATATTCATAAAGTTAGTCGTAATGCTATTTTTGATCAATTAAATAAGATTTATCAAATATTAGAAAATTATGAAGAAAAGTTAGGGTTATTTGCAAAAAGCATGAAACGAAATGAAATTTATGAAAAATATAACAATAGCGATGACCCTAGTGTTATTGAGTTAATTAAAAAAATAAAGAGTTTGGAGTAGACTATGGCTTTTGAAAATTTATCTGAAAGATTACAAATGAGTTTACGCCGAGTTACTGGGCGTGGAAAATTAAATGAAAAAGACATCGAAGATATGATGAAAGAAGTAAGGCTTTCACTATTAGAAGCAGATGTTAATTATAAAGTTGTTAAGGATTTTACTAAAGAAGTTAAAGAAAAGGCATTAGGAGAGAAGATTTTAAAATCACTTACTCCTGGTGATCAAGTTGTGAAAATTGTTCACGATGAGTTAAAAAGACTTATGGGTGATAAGGCTGAGCCGGTTAGCTTTAATGCTAGTGGACTTACTTCATATATGCTTGTTGGCTTGCAAGGTGCAGGTAAAACCACCCATGTTGGAAAGTTAGCTAAACTTTTAAGAGATAAAGAAGGTAAAAAACCGCTTTTAATCGCGGCTGATATATATCGTCCTGCAGCAATCAACCAACTTGTAACGATTGGTAACCAAATTGGAGTCGAAGTATTTGAATTAGGTACTAATGTAAAGGTTAGTGAGATTGTAAAAAAAGGTTTAGCATATGCAAAGAATAATGGTTATGATCTAGCAATTATCGATACCGCTGGTCGTTTGCATATTAATGATGAGTTAATGCAAGAACTTGAAGAAATAATAAAAATAGCAAAACCCGAAGAAGTTTTGCTAACAATTGATGCGATGATGGGTCAAGATGCGATCAATGTTATTGAAACATTTAATGAACGCTTGAACCTAACTGGATGTATCCTTACAAAATTAGATGGTGATACCCGTGGTGGAGCTGCACTATCGATTCGTTACCTAACAAATGTACCAATAAAGTTTATTGGAGTTGGCGAAAAAATAGATGAAATTGAAATATTCCATCCCGAAAGAATGGCAGGCAGGATTTTGGGCATGGGTGATGTTGTTACCTTAGTCGAAAAAGCAACAGAAAACATTGATGAAAATGAAGCTTTAAAACTTATGGAGAAAATCCAAAAAGGTGTTTATAATTATAATGACTTTTTAAAGCAATTAAAATGGATTAAGCGCTTAGGCTCACTTAAATCAATCCTAGGGATGATTCCAGGAATGGGCAAAGCATTAAAAAATATAGAAATTGATGATAAACAATTTGCGAACATTGAAGTTATAATCGGTTCAATGACTAGATATGAGCGCCGACATCCTGAGTTAATGGCTAAAAGTGTGTCAAGACGTAAACGTGTGAGCAAAGGGTCAGGAAGACCATATACAGAAGTAAATGCGCTAACAAAACGTTTTGATGAAATGAAATCGCAACTAAGAGGCGTTATGGGCTTGAGCGAAGATGAAATGAATAAGAAAATGCAAAAAGGGTTTACCCCATCGCCACAAAAAGCTAAAAAGGGTAAAGGAAAAGGACGTGGCAATTTTAGAATTGGATAGGGATAAAATATGTATGAAGAATATCAAAACAAAATAGAAATTTTAAATAATCAACTACATGATGATATTTATAAATTTAAGCAAGAAATGCTTGAATATTATGAGCAAAATTTACAAGAAGTAATAAATAATCATAATAATGGAACTGAAAGACTGAAACTTTCGAATCAGCGTATTTATGAGAGCGAAAGTAAAGTAAACGAACATTTGGATTCGCTAAAGTCGATTATAAATAATCTTCGTACTGAACTTAAAATCGAACTAGATAATTTTAAAAAAGAACATATTCTTGAAGATGTTAAGATTCACCTTTTCAAGGAAAAAGAAGAAGCACTAGCAGCCTTTAAACAAGAAAAGAAAAAGAAAACCGCTGAGTTAAATCAAAAAATTAAGCATTTTGATCAGCAATGTTTACAAAGGATTAAAGCAAACAATCTTGAATTAGAAGATATAGAAAATAAATATAAACAACGCCTAGTTGAAATGGAAAAGAAAACTAGATTTGCAGTAAGAAAAGTAAACGATGAAATTTTGACTCCAGGCATGACCGCTAGGCAAGCACAAATTTCTGGAAATAGTAATACGCTAAGTAATGAAGAAGTTAGAAATATTCGTTTAAATGGAATTATGGAAATTCGCGATATAAAAACAAAATACTATCAAGAAAGAAAAGATATTCAATTAAAGTATTATGAAGAAAGTCTAAAATATCAAAAGGAAAATGAAATTCTTAGAGAAGAATACAATTTACGAATTGAAAAACTAAAATATCTAAAAACCAAAGAGCAAAGAGAGTTGCAAATTGGTTTAGATGAATATGATTTTCAAATTTATAAACAACTAGATGAAATTGAGAAAAATGACAATTTGAAATACAATGAAATTAAAGCTAACTATCTTGAGAAAATATATGATAACCAAAACGAAATTCATAATAAGATTAATGAAAAAAACCAGCAAAAAAAGATTGGTGTAAATAATTTATATGGTGAGTTAGCGAAGGAAGATAAGCAAAATTTACTTTCTTTACATACTTCATTTAGTCATAATACAGAAAAAATCAAAAACAATTTGCAAATAGTAGAAAATTACATGATAGAATTATTATCAAACCAGTATAATATTATCATTTATATTGTGGCAACATTTTGGGAAAAGTATTTTACTCATCAGGAAAAACTTTTTGAATTAATTCATAGCATTAGCTATAAAAGTGGTTTTCAATATGATTATTCAGTTAATGAAAATAAGATTCTCAATCTTGCGAAGGATTTTCAAAATAAACAAAATAAAAATTTTGCCCAAATGCAAAGAGTAGTGTCGGATAATTTCAAGCTTATTAGAAAATCCTACAGTGATATTTTCAAAAGCCTTATCAATTACTTTGGTAATGAAGAAAAATCATTTAATATATACTTTGCTTCGATTAATCAATTGGTTAATGCGATTGAAGCCGATGCCAAAGAAAGTTATCAAGTACTTTTCGAACATGAATCAGACGAGAATTCTGGACTGTTTCAAAAAATCAAAAATAATGAACAGGAAGAAAAATCTGCGCTTGAGGCTAATAATAAGTATGTGAAAGACACATTTGCTGCTAATGTTGAAAATTTAAATAAAAAAATCAAAGAATATAATGTTAAATCTAAAAAAACACAAAAAAACGATTTACTTTTATATAAATCAGAAGCTAAAAAGTTACGCAAAAATATTAATCAAATTAAGAAAAAATATAAAAATCAATTAAATAATTTGAAAAGAAAAACTATAGATGATTATAAAAAAGAAATTAAGGCGGTAATTGAAGAAAGCAAAACTAAAACTAAGATTAGTAAAATATAAAAAAACCGCCTACAAAACGGTTTTAAAATAATTTTTTCAAACTTTCTTTTACTAATTCCTCGATTGATAAATCACTATTATTGATTATGAAATTATCGATTTTTCTAAGTTCCTTTTGACTATAGCCTAAAGAACTTAAAGCAGCTTTAACATCATCTAATTTTTGATTACCTATACTAGAAGCAGGTTTGCCTAGTTTACCTTTTAAATCAAGAATTATTTGATTACTAGCTTTAGGGCCAACGCCAGGAAATCTTTGTAGGTATTTAGCATTTTGTGTTTCAATTGCCTCTTTTAGGTTTTTCACATCATCTTTAGCAATTATAGCGAGAGCGGTTTTAGGTCCTATTCCTTTTACAGAGATTAAGCTTAGAAATAATTCGCGTTCTTCGGTTGAACGAAAACCATATAAATCTAGGATATCTTCTCTAACATGTAGGTAAGTATAAAGTTTTGTTTCCTCACCTTTTTTATAAGAAAAAGGGTTGGCAGCTTTTATAAGATAGCCAATATTGTTGGTTTCTAGGACGATATTTGTTGCAGAAACATTTGTAACTATCCCCTTAATGTGGTTAAACATTTTGTCACCTCTTTGGTATTATATCATAAAAATAAATTAAAGTAAATGAAAGGAAGTCTAATGAATATAGAAGAATTGATTGAAAATACGAATTTACGACCGCAGCTTTTAAAAGAATATATTGGTCAAACAGATATTAAGGAAATGATGAACGTTTTTGTGAAAACAGCATTATTGCGCGAGGAGTGTTTAGATCATGTACTTTTATATGGCCCACCTGGATTAGGTAAAACTACGATGGCACATATAATTGCAAATGAGATGGGCTCACCTTTAAAAACGATATCGGCTCCATCAATTACGCGTGTCGGTGATTTAGCGGCAATCTTAGCAAGTTTAGAAGCTGGTGATATTCTTTTTATTGATGAAATTCATAGATTACCTAAGATTGTGGAAGAAGTTTTATATTCGGCTATGGAAGATTATGTTATTGATATTATTATCGGTAAAGATGCTACCGCATCGTCAATTAGAATCGACCTCCCGCCTTTTACTTTAATTGGTGCAACAACTAGATTTGGTGATTTATCATCACCACTACGCGATCGCTTTGGAATTGTTAACCAAATTAGTTATTATAATGTTACTGAATTAACGGAGATAGTAAAGAGAACCTCAAAAATATATCAATTTTCAATTGAAGATGATGCAGCAGTAGAAATAGCTAGACGCTCAAGAGGAACACCTAGAGTTGCGAATCGACTATTTAGAAGGGTTCGAGATTTTGCTCAATATAATGATGAAAATAGCAAATCAATTATTTTAAACGTTGCTAATGATTCATTAAATAAACTAAATATTGATGAAGCAGGATTGAATGAAACAGACCATCGATACATGCTAACAATTATTGAAAAATTTGATGGTGGACCAGTTGGTGTGAATGCAATATCAGCATCAATTAATGAAGAGCTAACAACAATTGAAGATGTTTATGAACCATATTTATTACAAGAAGGATTTATTGTTCGTACCCCTAGAGGTAGAATTGTTACTAAAAAGGGTTATGATCATTTAGGAATAAAACATGAGAGTTAAAGATTTCGATTATAATTTACCAGAAGAATTAATTGCTCAAAAACCATTAAAGGATCGAAGTAGTTCCAAATTAATGATTTTAGATAAAGATAGTGGCAATATTAAAGATTGTCACTTTTCTGATATTATATCTTATTTTAAAGCCGGCGATGTATTAGTCTTAAATGATACCAAAGTAATGCCATCGCGAATATATGGAAATAAGGTTGATACAAACGCATTGATAGAACTGCTTTTATTAAAAGAAATAGATGAAGATGTATTTGAATCATTAGTTAAGCCTGCTCGCAGAGTTAAAGTAGGGACAAAAATAGCTTTTAATAATGTAATGCAAGGAAAGATTGTTAGAAAACTAGATGATGGAATATGTCATGTAAAATTTTCTTATCAAGGAATTTTCATAGAAAGGTTAGAAGAATTAGGCGAAATGCCGCTTCCTCCTTATATTCATGAAAAACTTGAAGATAAGGAACGCTATCAAACAGTTTATGCTAATAAATTAGGAAGTGCTGCCGCTCCAACAGCAGGCTTTCATTTTACAACTGAATTATTAGAATCAATAAAGGCAATTGGTGTCAAGATTCACTTTGTTACCTTACATGTTGGTTTAGGTACTTTTAGACCTGTAAGTGTTGAAGCTATTGAAGATCATAAAATGCATAGTGAATTATTTACTATAGATAAAGAGACCGCAAATGCTCTTAATGAAGCCAAAGATCAAGGACAAAGAATTATTAGTGTCGGTACTACGACAACGCGAACGCTTGAATCTGTTTATACAAAATATAATAAGTTTATGCCATTAACGGAAGAAACTGATATTTTTATTTATCCGGGATATGAGTTTAAAGCAATAGATGGGTTGATTACAAATTTTCATTTACCAAAATCAACATTATTAATGTTAGTTAGTGCTTTTACAAGTCGCGATATTATTCTTAATGCATATGAGTATGCGATTAAAAACAACTATAGATTTTTCTCATTTGGCGATGCGATGTTCATAAAATAAGTTATTTTGTTAGAAGATATTATTATTTATTTTTTAAAAAAATACTTTTCTTTAAATTATTTTAAGTTTCCCCATTTTTTATAAAACAAAAAAAACAGCCTAAAATCATCGATTTTTGACTGCTGATCCCATTGAAAAAAAGGCCAAAATATGGTAAAATACTTATATAGATATCAACACGTTTATGTATATAAAATAAATACCATAGGAG
>Ga0079223_10003148_pt1 | contig 10377 bp, 6 predicted proteins | sample Stecom2011_FD_75072 | JGI IMG/M metagenome (GOLD analysis project Ga0079223, IMG submission 75072) | Agricultural soil microbial communities from Utah to study Nitrogen management - Steer compost 2011 | ecosystem: Environmental > Terrestrial > Soil > Agricultural land | place: USA: Utah...
TATGGTAAAAGAACTGAACATTGAGCCGATTGCGCGACTTGTTAGTTACGCAGCTGCTGGAGTAGAACCAAGAATTATGGGTATAGGCCCAGTAGCGGCCATTCCAAAAGCACTGAAACTTGCAGGACTGAGTCAAAAGGATATTGAGTTGATAGAGCTTAACGAAGCTTTCGCATCGCAATCTTTGGCAGTAATACGCAGTTTAGAGCTAGACCCAACCATTGTTAACGTAAATGGAGGTGCTATAGCTATGGGACATCCATTGGGCTGTACAGGTGCTAAACTAAGCGTTCAGGTATTTGATGAAATGCGCCAAAGAGATCTAAAAAACAAATATGGCTTAGTAACCATGTGTGTTGGAACAGGTCAAGGTGCTGCAGGAATTTACGAGTTTTTAAAATAATATTTTCATCTTCAATAATAACAACAACATGAGCAACAATAAAGATAACTTAATACGTGGCGGTCAATTTATAGTACATAAAACAGAGGCAAAAGATGTATTTACGCCAGAAGACTTTACCGAGGAGCAGCGAATGATGCGCGATTCTGTAAAAGAATTCATAGACAAAGAAGTAATACCTAAGAAACCACAATTCGAGAAAAAAGACTACGCACTTACAGAAAGCGTTATGCGCAAAGCTGGAGAGTTAGGTTTATTAGGAATAGCCGTACCAGAAGAATACGATGGTATGGGGATGGACTTTGTAACCACTATGCTGGTTTGTGATTATATTTCTGGGGCAACCGGATCTATTGCAACAGCATTTGGAGCACATACTGGAATTGGTACGATGCCAATAGTGCTTTACGGAAACGATGAACAAAAGAAAAAGTATCTACCTAAATTAGCAACAGGCGAATGGTTTGGCGCATATTGCTTAACCGAACCAGAAGCTGGTAGTGATGCGAATAGCGGAAAAACAACCGCCACCCTAACAGAGGACGGAAAACACTATCTGATATCAGGTCAGAAAATGTGGATTTCCAATGCTGGCTTCGCAGATTTACTTATCGTCTTTGCAAGAATTGAGGATGACAAGTATATCACTAGCTTTATCGTAGAGAATGATCCGGCTAACGGAATCACTATGGGTGAGGAAGAAAACAAATTAGGTATTCACTCCTCTTCTACCCGACAAGTGTTTTTTAGCGAAACAAAAGTTCCTGTAGAAAATATGTTATCGGAGCGTGGCAATGGATTTAAAATTGCTATGAACGTTCTAAACATAGGGCGAATTAAACTAGCAGGAGCCTGTTTAGATGCACAACGTCGTGTATTAGGACTTTCTACAGAATATGCTAAAGAACGAAAGCAGTTCAAAACGCCAATTGCAGAATTTGGTGCTATTAAGTTTAAACTAGCAGAGATGGCCATGTACACTTATGTTAGTGAAAGTGGGACCTATCGCGGAGCCAAAGACATCGACAATCGTTTAAAATTGCGTATTGAAGCTGGAGAAGACCCAGCTATTGCAGAACTAAAAGCAGTAGAAGAATTTGCTATAGAGTGTTCTATACTAAAAGTAGCTGCATCGGAGTACATGCAGAACTCGGCAGACGAAGGGGTTCAAATCTACGGAGGAATGGGCTTTAGCGCCGATGCTCCAATGGAATCAGCTTGGCGTGATGCAAGAATTTCCCGTATCTACGAAGGTACAAACGAAATCAACCGAATGTTGACCATTGGAATGTTACTGAAAAAAGCCATGCGTGGCCAAGTAAACATTTTAGAACCTGCGATGAAAGTGGCAGAAGAGCTTACTTCTATCCCATCCTTCGATACGCCTGATTACAGCGCATATCTATCGGAAGAGAAAGCCATATTAGAAAACCTTAAGAAAGTATTCTTAATGGTTGCTGGAGCTGCTGTACAAACTTATGGAGAAGAGTTAGAAAGCCATCAGCAATTGCTTTTAGTGGCATCTGATATTCTTATCGATATATACATGGCAGAAAGTGCCATACTACGTACCGAGAAGAATGCAGAGCGAAGCGGCGAAGACTCTCAAAAAATACAATTGGCAATGACCCAACTGTATTTATATAAAACAGTAGATAAGATAACAGCACGTGCAAAAGAGGGCATCGTATCCTTCGCAGAAGGCGACGAGCAGCGAATGATGCTTATGGGCTTGCGTAGATTCACTAAATACCAAGACTACCCTAAAGTTACCGAGCTACGAAACACCATAGCAGAAAGAATTATAGCGGATAATGGATATAAATTCTAAAGCAACGAATTAGCTAGAAAGAAAAAATCCCTGTCTTTAATTAAAGACAGGGATTTTTATTTATACAAGTAATATGGTCAGAAATTAATCGATTAAATCATTATTATCTGTTTCTCTTTGTGGCGTTCTCCATGTCCACTTATTCTTCTCTTGTGGCTCAATCCTAACTGCCATTGGTCTTAGGAAGTTTCCTCCTTCATCCACTCCTTTTCTATCTATTGGATCTCCCCAACGTTTGTGATCAAACCAGTCGAAACCTTCTCCCCATAACTCGATCGCGCGATACTTCTTAATCTCCTCTAGCAAATCAGATCCAGATGCAGTTAAGGTATAGTTTGGATCTCTACCTGTGCTTACTATAAGCTCTTCCAATAAATCACCTATTCTAGTATCTGCTGGATTCTCAAAATACCTTGCTTCTGCTTCGATCAATACCATTTCTGAAGAACGGAAGTGGTTTAAATTCCCTACTCCTGGCATATCGTTCGCACTTATTTTGAATTGCATATGCGTATAGACTTTTGCATTTCCAGCAAGTGCTGGAAATCGATCACGAGCATGTGCATCTAAATCATCTCCAGCCTCACCTGTATTTTCATTATAATCAAATCCTTCTGGATCTAAGAATAAATCTCTACGAATATCGGTCTCTGGCACTTGATCATACAGCTCCTTGCTCATGCGTTTAGGATAGGTACGAACTGCACTTGCTGTGGAGTTGTAAGCGATGTAAGCAAAGTAGGAATAGAAATATAATGTTTCATCTAACGCTCCATAACTACTCCATATCCATTCATTAGTAGGATTTGCAAATCCAGCTTTATAATCTTCTACGCTCATTAATGGGTGCTCTGATCTGGCTTGGGAAGCATACGTTATTGCAGTAGGATAATCTTGCTTATTGATTGCCGCACGAGCATAAATTGCTTCTGCAACCTTTGCATCCACTTCATAATTTTCCGTACGAGTATACTCTGCCCTATCATACAGGAAAAGTGCCAAGTCTAAATCCTCGTATATTTGATCGTATACCTCTCCTAAAGTAGATAGAGGCATAGAGTCCGAAGTTGGTTCTAGTCTAAGAACAAGTGCTTTTGTAGCGCCATTATTAGAGTCTTCCCAACGGTTACCGTAAAGTTGCGCCAACATAGTGTAGCTATACGCTCTATAACTAAGCGCTTGTGCCTTTATGTAATCTTTCTCATTTTGAGGTCCCTCTGCTCCTTCAATATTATGAATTACCTCGTTTGCATTGGCAATAAGTTTATAATAATAATGCCAAGGATAGTAATTATAGATACTAGTTGTATTGTCGTAATAATTACCATTTATAACGTTCGCCCAACCTGTAAGTCCTACGTTAAAGTGATTTCCTGGATAGTTACCATAGTACATTTTTATAGTTCCTTCCCCGTTAAATCCTTGGGATCCCATTTGTTGGGTGGTCATTATTTTAGCCATACCGTTTATAACAAGTTTGGCATTGGCTGTGGATTCAAAAACCGTTTCTGCCCCTGTTTCATCAGAAGGGGCTGTTTCTAGAAAGTCACTACTACAAGCCGAAAGTAGTAATGCCCCAGATAACGTGATGTATTTTAATATATTAATTCTCATAATTCAATTTTTTATAGTCCAACATTAACTCCCAAAGTAAAGGTTCTCGGGGTAACAAAAGCATTTTGGCTACTACCTGCAAACGATTGTTGTGGGTTCATTCCTGTAAGTTTTGTGAAAGTTGCTAAGTTTTCCACACCAATATTAAAGTTCATGGAAGACAACTTCATTCTCTCTGCAATATCCTGTGGTAAGTTGTAGCTTAACGTAATATTCTTAACTACTAAATAAGACCCATCTTGTAAGAATCTATTTGAGGTAGCGTTGTTATATGTGCTTCTAGAGAAGTTTACTTCTGGAGTGCCATTAGCATCAATTCTATCTGCAGAGGTCTCTGTCATTCCATCTGGAATTCCATTCCAAGAATTTAAAACGTCTTTGTGTAGCGCACTTGGATTCCCAGACATAGACATTAAACTTGCATACGAGTAATCGTATACTTTTCCTCCTACACTATAAGTAAAAATTCCGCTTAATGTAAAATTCTTCCAACCTACTTCTGTACTAAAGCTACCATAAACATCTGGAATAGCACTTCCAGACCAGTCTCTTCTACCATATGTAGTATTGGTAGTATAATACTCCCCATTTATTTCTCTAAAGAATTCATCTGGGACTGTTTCTCCATCTGGATTGGAACCATTTACATTGTATTTCTCTGCATCTACTTCATAAAGAGCCTCTCCAGTCATTTGATCTACTCCTGCAAATTGGTACATATAGAAGTCGTAAATACTACGTCCTTCTGCACGTTTAAAGTTTCCTGAGATAATTCCGTTTTCACGATTTTCCTCTGGCAGTCTAACAATTTTGTTTTTCATTATAGTAGCGTTTGCTCCTACATTCCAATACCAATCTTGGTTTCTTATTAAATCAATATCAAAAGATAACTCTAATCCGCTATTGGAAATCGTACCTATGTTTTGGGTAATGGTAGATACTGCAGAACTGGTAGATGTTGATCCAGCTGAAAGTGGCAGGTTAATGTCGAATAATAAGTTTTGAGAACGCTTATCGAAATATTCGATATTAAAATTCATTCGATTAAAAATACGTCCTTCCAAAGCTGCCCCAATAGAGGCTGAAGTTTCCCAAATAAGATCTTCCGCAGCATTCTGTGACTTAAACAAAGCCGCTAAGTTAGCGTTTTGCCTAATATCGTATAGTGCATGGTATGCATATCTACCAATACCTTGATCGCTCCCTACCTCTCCGTAAGATGCACGGAACTTAAGATTGTCTACAAAGTCTAAGTTAAAGAAGTCTTCTTTAGATACAATCCAGCTACCACCTACAGACCAAAAGTTACCCCAACGTTTCTTTTTAGAAAACTTGGAAGAACCATCCCGTCTAAAAGAAGCTTCCGCATAATATTTATGATCAAAATTATACTTTGCTCTACTTAAATAACCTTCGGTAGTATAGGAATGTCCATAATCATATAGATTGGTAATTTCTGTAAAGTTGATGAAGTCTTCTTTTCCAGGAAAGGTCTCATTTGTTTTATAACCATATAAGTAATTATAGTTATCTGAATAACTCTCATGCCCGGCAAGGACTTCTAAGTTATGATTACCAAAACTTCTATTCCAGTTTAATAACTGTTGACCTGTATAGGTTTTATATCGATATATTGTTCTCTTTGCTCTACCTCCATTTCCTGCTCCATCGCCAATGATAGCATTATTATAGCTTTGATTTTCTTCGTTACGCACACTTAAATCACCACGTAACGAAAGAGTAAAGTCCTTTAAGAAAGTTATGTCTGTATAGACTTGACCGTTTAATGTATTCCTAAAAGATCGCTGACTATCCAGTTCGTTCTCCCATATAGTATGACGACCTACATATTGATTTCTAGTATCTTCTCCCCCGTCATACATTCTATTTCCATTTTCATCTAAAAGATAGTCCCCTGTTTGTGGATCGTGTAAATACACTGGATAAATAGGTGCAATATTTCTGGCATACATAAATGGGTTAACAAAAGAGTTTGAGCTGCTTGGCGTACCAGAAAGCGTAGTTGCCTTTTGATGGGTTCCAGTTAAATTCAACCCATATCCTAACCATTCATTTGCTTTGTAATCTGCATTAAGTCTTGCATTAAAGCGATCAAAATCAGATTTAATTACATAATGCTCTTCATTAAGGTATCCTACAGAATAAAAGACACCCCCTTTATCATTGGAGTTTCTAGCACTCACGTTGTACTCTTGACGATATCCTGTTCGCTCTATTCCATCATACCAGTCTAAATCTCCTCTATAACCGTCAAGGATTTGAGCGTCGGATCTTAGTTTTCCATCCTCAGTAAAAAGATCCCCATCTGCTTGATTATAAATATTCAACTTCAAATAATCTTGTACAAGATTATTTGAAGCATATACATTAGCTTCTTCCATACTAAGAGATGGGTCATCGCTTAAAAGTGAGTTCCTATAACCCTGCCACATCGTTTCCATAAATTCATCAGGACCAATTCGATCGTATTCGGAAATACCCCTGTTGAAAAAACCTTGTTTTATAGATACATTCATACCGCCTTCTCCTTTACCTACTTTGGTTTGTATCATAATTACACCATTCGAGGCACGGTTACCATAAAGTGTAGAAGCAGAGGCGTCTTTTAAAACAGAAATGCTCTCAATATCCGAAGGGCTTATGTCCGAAATATTACCACTGTAAGGAACACCATCCACAACATATAACGGAGCGTTACTACCATTTATTGAAGTAAACCCTCTAATTTGAATTTCAGGATCAGAACCTGGTGATGTGTTATTTACTTGAATACCTGCTGCAGAGCCTTCTAAAGCTCCAGTAGCACTACTTATTGCACGCTTTGCAATAGATTCCGAACTTACAGATGTAATCGAGCCAGTAATAGATTCTTTACTAGCTGTTCCATAAGCAACAATCAGTACTTCATCCATCACATTAGAGCTTGGATCCAAAACAATAGTATAAGTATCTCGAGAGTCTACTGTAACTGTTTTGGTTTCAAAACCAATATAAGTGACTTCTAGATTGTCGCCGACATTGACTTTGATATTGAAGTTTCCATCAAAGTCTGTACTTGTTCCATTGGTTGTGCCTTTAACTAAAAGAGTAGCTCCTAGTAATGGTGAACCACTAGGATCCGTTACCGTTCCGTTGATGCGCTTTTCTTGTGCAAAAGCATAAGACGATATCATTAACAGCATCAGGAATGTCAAAAACTTACTTAACTTTACATTCATATTTTTTTGGATTTTAATTATCTCATAATCGCCAAAAGTAATAATATATTGTTAAGAAGAAAAAGAAAATAGACCTAGTAATACACTGAAAAAGTTAGCGTTGCCTTTAAGTTATTAAGCTATAAACATTTCATTAATAAACAAATTCTACTAATGATGATTTAAAAAACTGAATCTATTGCTTTAATCATATAAACTGATAATAATGTAAGGAAAAAAGTTAGGAGTCTTTATTTATAATCAGTCTAAAATGACGTCAAAATACAAAATGAGTGACAATATAAATAAGTAAGCCTACCAAGCCACCCACTAAAGTACCGTTTACACGAATAAACTGTAAGTCTTTTCCAACCTCCAATTCGAGTTTTTCACTTAATTCTTTCCCATCCCAATTACCAACTGTGCGCTCAATTAATCCACTTAATTCTTTTGTGTTTTTAAGTATCAATCTATACAAACTATGTTGCACCCAGGAGTTTAGTTTGGACTGCATTTCTTTGTCCTTTTCAAAGTCATCTGCGAATTTAGATAAGGAGTCTTGTAAATAATGGCGTATCCCACCTTGCTCATCGGCAAGTTCGGCGGTTAATTTAGATGAAATATAACCCCACAAATTTAAAATATAATGTTCTGTAGTTTTCGGATCCATATAATCTGAAACCATTTTTACAAACTTATTCTGCCATTTAGGGTCTTCCTTTAATTGCTCACTCCAATCCCAAATCTTTTGTTCCAATTCCTTTCGGATGAAATGATTCTCATCCTCTTCTATTTCTGTTAAAAAAGATTGCAAACCTTTTATTAGCTGGTTTGTTACCGACTTTCCGCCTATTAAGCCTAATAGTGGTTGTTTTTCTACCACACGCTCATAAATAAGCTGTTTATTTTTTATAGTATATTTTTGGATTTCTGGAATAATAGCATCGATTAGCTTGTCCTGCTCCTTATTATCTAGCGCGTATTGAACTGCTTTTGCCACAAAAGAAGGATATGGAACATTAGGAATATTTTCTTTTATTTGGGCTGCAACATAGGTTACTACCGTCTCTTCTTTAACATTCTTTAATATATTTTCTATAATTACTATTAGTTCGTTAGTTATCATAGAAATTGTACCGGGCTTACCGAGCCAAGAAGAGATATACTTACTGACCTCTAAGTCCTCAATATAAGGCCGAATAGTTTTAGGCGTCAAAAAGTTATCCGTAACAAAGTCCCCAAGATTAGCACCTATTTTACCTTTATTAGATTCTATAAGATTGGTGTGCGGAATTTTTAATCCCATAGGATATCGAAACAACGCAGTAACGGCAAACCAATCGGCCAAAGCTCCAACCATAGCCGCTTCAGAAAATGCCTTCACATAATGCATCCAGGAAGCCTCTTGTAAATGAATAGCATATAGCATAGCGATATAGGTGAAGGCCATAAATATAAATAAGCCTGTAGCTAATCGCTTATATTTTCTGAGTTCTGCTTCTTTATTCATTAGTATATTAGATTTAAATTATACAACTAGAATCCAAAGGTATTGTAATTCTAGTTTAGTCAAGTAAATATTATTAGTATTAAAATAGTTATAATTAACTCTTCCTATAATATATATCTAAAGCTATTACATAACTTTAATTCGATATAAACATTAAAATAAAGGAATTATGGAGCTAAAATGGAAAAAACAAGGAGACTATTTAGAAAGAAAACTTACGTTCGATAGTCAAAAAGAATTAGCAACTTTCCTCTTAAAGGTAGCAACACAATCGGATAAGGTAAAGCATCATTGCGACATGGAAGTGTCTAAAGCAACTACTTTAAGGCTAAGACTTACAACGCATGACGAAAAGAATACCGTTACAGAGAAAGATTATGAACTTGCTAAATGGATAGATACTTTAAAGTAGTGTGCTAAAATACCTATAGTTTAAACATAACTAAGACTTTTCATTCCCAGTAGGATTAAAAGTCATATGCAACCTTAATATTTCGGAAGCCTGCCCATCATTGTCTGTTACTAAAACAAGCTCTGCTACTGTTTCTGATAAGATTTCATCCACTATAACCGACTCGATTTTTAAGGGAAAGCCGGGATTAGGGATTTTCTTAATAATAATTTCATCGGATAGATTTCCATTATTTATTTCTATCAAACCGATAAAGCTTCCTAGAATTGGACCATCGTCATAAGCATTGGGTGCATCTTCTACAGAAGCTGTAAATATCAGATAAGGTTTTTGTCCATAAATAGTAGCACCAGAAAATCCTGCCTGTAGCCCATTAATTTTTGGCAAGGAATATATACTTACTTTTGGAATGGGAAAGTCTGACTCTGCTTTACAATAGCTTATAAAGTCGGTATAAGGAAAACAGAATATTATATTACGGCCTCTATTAAAAAGATAAAGTAGCTCACCATACATAGCAAGACCTTCTATATCCAACTCATAACCGTCCATAACTTCCATTCTACGTATATGCTCATAGAAGAGAGAAATATCGTATTTTTTATATTTCACTTCCTTTTCAATATCCACTAAAACACATACATCCCTTTCGGATGATTTTGATCCAGAGCCAAAAACTAAAATCTCCGTCTCACTGATCAATTCCATAGCTTCAAAATCTGGCTTATCAATCTTAGGAATAGTATCACCTTGCAGTTTACCACAAGAATAAATCAAGTTTTTAGAAATCAAATCGAAGTGTTTATCGATTTTGAATAAATAAGGGGAGTCATCTCCTATCACATAGAAATTCTCCTTAAATTTAGCTATTCCAGAGGCACTTGGAATCTCTTTTAAGATCTGTACACTCAATATATCTATGTCTAATCTATTTTGATTCAATGGAGTATATGCTTTAGTTTAAAAAAAGAGTCCAATTTTAAAATGAATAATTATTAGAAACTTTTTCATATTATGGTATGATTAAAGCTATAAAGTTAGGCAATTGAATTAGTCTTAGATACTAACAGTAATAGTTTAGCTTTAATCAAAATAATATGCTCGGTATTTCTTAGATAGAAATGGAACAGACACACAATAGTGGACGCTACCTTTTCTTTTAACTAGAGAGAAAGCATAGAGAGGAAGCAGCCCTAGCTAAAGATTAATTTTATAGAAGTATTCTAAAAATAAAAAACTCCCATATCTATTTAGATATGGGAGTTTTAAAATAAGTAAAGGCGGCGTCCTACTCTTCCACAATAGTAGTACCATCGGCGCTAACGAATTTAACTTCTCTGTTCGGAATGGGAAGAGGTGAGACTCGTTGCTATAACCACCTTAAAATCA
>Ga0079223_10003149_pt1 | contig 10377 bp, 5 predicted proteins | sample Stecom2011_FD_75072 | JGI IMG/M metagenome (GOLD analysis project Ga0079223, IMG submission 75072) | Agricultural soil microbial communities from Utah to study Nitrogen management - Steer compost 2011 | ecosystem: Environmental > Terrestrial > Soil > Agricultural land | place: USA: Utah...
TGGAGTGATGATTTTCATCATGCAGTTCATGCTTTGCTCACTGGCGAGAAAAAGAGTTACTATAGTGATTTTGGTACTTTGGATCATGTGATCAAAGCATACCGTGAGGGGTATGTATACACATGGAACTATTCCGAAAACAGGAAAAGATTTCATGGCAGTTCAGCATCACAACTTTCTGCTGAAAAGTTTATCATTTGTACTCAGAATCATGATCAGATAGGTAATCGGTTAATGGGTGAAAGATTATCTCAGCTGCTTTCATTTGAAGCACTTAAATTAACATCAGGTGCAATGTTTATTGCTCCTTACATTCCTTTATTGTTTATGGGTGAAGAATTCGGTGCACAAACGCCTTTCATGTATTTTATCAGCCATAGTGATCCTGATCTGGTAAGGGCTGTCAGAGAGGGACGTGCAAGAGAATTCTCCCAAATGCATATGGGAAAAGAATCACCCGATCCACAGGATTCAGAAACTTTTGATAAATCCAAACTTCAGTGGGAGTGTATTGATAAGCCAAATCATGTACAGCTTCTGCTGTTTTACAAAAAAATGATTGGTTTACGGAAAGATAATGGGATTTTTACTGAAATGAACAAAAAAAACAGTTCCTTTGAAACTTTATCAGAAAAGAAAATACTGGTTTTGCGAAGATGGTCCAAAAATCAGAGCTTGCTTTCAGTAATGAATTTTTCTGAAAAATCAGTACCGGTTGTTTCTTCAAATGCAGAGTTTAAAGGTGTGAAAATTATTGATTCTTCTGATAAAGAATGGGGTGGTTTGGGATCGACTATGCCTTTGGATATTGAACCGGATAAAGAGTATGTAATGCAGCCATATGAATTTACAGTTTACATGCGGGATAACTGCTGAAAGTTGCATAATACTAATCATGGCACAATTCAGTTAATCATCAAGCTCAAATAGCATGTTGTTTTAATATTTCTGAATAAAGGGTATATGGATTGCGTGATATCGATTGTGAAGGAACATGCACTGTTTACAACTGTCAGTTTCGGATTATCAGCCAGTTAAAGACAACCTGAAAACAGGAAGAAAAATGTTTATAGATTAGAATCTGCCGGGATTTCTGAAATAAGTTCAGGTTCAGTAATCTCCTTCCTTTTTGTTACTGGCATGGTCATTTTTCTTTTTCGGATCTTGTTTACATAAATGTAGCTGGCACCATAAAGCATTACAATAAATAAAAGGATGTTTTGTGGTATGTGAAGAAATTTCCTGTAACCGAAAATATTTTCACAAATATATGTGATAAGGTTTATCAGAGGAATATGAATCAGGTATGGATAAAAAGAACTTCTTCCTGTTTTTCTGATAAAGGGCAAAGAAAACAGTTTTGCAATCAGCCCTTTTTCTACAGCAACGCAATACAGAATAATTATATAAAATGGAGTTAAAAAGAGATGGTAGGAAATAAACTGTAAAGAAGGAAACTCCTTTGAATGCAATTGTAGAAGGTTAAAAACAGCAATTACAGAGATTACAATGATGCTGTCGTATAGTATTGGTTTTAATATCGATTTGTTTTTATTCTCAGTGTTTGTAAGTTGGAAAAAACGTGCAAGCAGCATGCCCGTAAAAAATTCAAAAAAGCGTACCGGTCCAAAAATATGAAAGAAACTGTAAAGTTCTGGCGGATTGCCGAGTCTTTGGTAAAGAACAGACCAGGCAATTAATGGAATTGAAGCTATAATTAAAAATACAAAAAGGTAACGTTTCTTCTTGATACCTGCAACCATTTTCAACAATGGTCCAAAGAACAGATAGCACAAGAAAAAAGCTGAAAGTGCCCACGAAGGAGTATTTAGTGAATAACTATTGAAAGGAAAAACAGACCATAAAAGGGAAAGATGCATGAATGCTGAAAATAATAGTTTTGGGATATCGATATTTCCTGAAGGTATTCGGTGCAGGAGATGTATTACAATCATAAGGATTGTAGTAATTGCATGTAGAGGGTATAATTCAAAAAATCTTTTTTTTAAAAATGGGAGTGTTTTAAATTCATTTGCTTTTGATGCAAATTTTGAAGTGAAAATAAATCCACCGAGTATGAAGAATATTGTTGCATGAAATGCAGGACCTTTAATTATTCTGAAAAACCATGCGGGATTACCGTGCAGATTGTATAATCCACCCATAACTTCAAGGTGGAAGAGAACAATATTGATTGATGCCAGTAATCTGAGACCATCAATTGCTAAATAGTAACGATTTTCTGTATGGTTTTTATATTTATCTGCCATATTTGTGAAAGTTAAAGTATTAAATATAACAAAGGACTACGGCTAATAGAGCCGATTTTTTCATTTTTTACAATTACTCTGGCATAAAGTGGATATTAAATGAGTTCACAACTTATCTGGCTCTCTCTCGCAGTCGTCGTAAATTAATAATCTTGGTTTAAGCTAAACCAAACATGGTCTGGTATTAGCTGGTTTTTAAAACCTGCATGGGAATGGATTATTCCTGATTTAGTATACCTAAATCAGGAATAATCCTTTAGGCGAGTGTTTTTTGCGGACATTGTATAAAGGGTGTTCATGCCTGCCTGGCCGTATTACCATGCAGGCATGACCTTCACAGTCATAAAACCCTTTCTGAGGTAGTGCTGCCCTCGCAACTCATTGTAGATTAATCGTCTCTATTTAGGTAACAGTTAATTTTCTTTGAATTATTGGTTTAACGGGCTTTGATTTACACAGAGGAGGATATTATGCTATACTGGATTCTGGTATTTGCAGTATTGGCAATTATTGCTGCAGTTATGGGATTTGGAGGGCTCGCTTCAACATTTGCCGGAATTGCTCAAGTGCTTTTTTTTATATTTCTTGGGATAATTATTATAATGTTTGCAATCAGCATAGGTATTTTTAATAAATTAAAAAGAAAATTTTAAAATGGATACATTGTTTTTGGGAATCAATCTGTTGTATCCGTAAAAAAGTTTACTTGCGATCGGGAGTTTTTTGCAGTCAGGGTGTTTTTGTAGAGAATATGATTAACAAATAGCTCTAAAAGATCACTGCGACAGCACAAACATATCCAAAAAATTAGAGCAGTTATAAAAATGATCATGAAACTGTTTTAGTTGTTCAGACTCTGTTTTAGTGTCAGTTTTTTTCCGTTTTGGTGTTGATTATTACATATGTCTTCAAAAATTGGAACTAATTCAGGCTTTGCAGTAAAGAGGTGCAGGCGTGATCAAGATCCCGTTTAAGTATTTTATTGCTGATTTCGATACATTTAATCTGGTTAATAATTTCTTTAGCAGATTCTGTACTTTGTGTTTTTTTCAGCTTATCGAGAAGGTTACAGTATTTTTTGGAGTGTTCACCAAGATGAGGAGCGAATTTTAACATTTTTCGGTAATTTTTGCCTTTTAAACGTATACCTGTTTCAGATCTGTTTTTTTCAAACCTGATATCATCTATAGAAATATCTGTACCTAATCCGGTTTTGAGTTTAATAAATGCCTTTGATAACAGCGAGAGATCAGATTGTTCCTCAGTGGCATACTTAACTTTATCTGAAGTTTCACCAATTAGATTATGTTCATATGTTTTATAAAAACCATCAGAACACGTGACTCCCAAAGAGTGAAGAAGATTGCTGGAAACATATCCATGAAGAGTTTTGCCGTCTCTTTTCCCGGTGAAATCAGTATTACATTCGCCAATACATGCAAGTGTTACATCCAGTTCTTCTTGGACAGGAACTGAATCTAACCGTAATTGTGAGTTTTTTATACCAGGTAATGAGTCGCAGGGTATAAATTTCTCGAAATCCGTCTTTTTTAATTTTAGTCTTAAAGTTGCATTCCACAGGCCGTAGTTTGTTCGGGCTTTATCGGTAACATCTGCATTGAATGGTCTGATTATGTCATCAGTAGTTCCGCTTTTTGCAAAATTGCTAAATCCTTTACTGCCCTGATTACAGATATCATATATATGAAGCTGATCTGAAGGGTTGGAGGTCAGTCGTTTATGAAGGGCAAGGTGAACAGGAGTAATATTGTCAATATTACTGAAAATTTTGCGTAATTTTATTCTATCGGAGATAGTAACTTTTTCACCTGCGATACAAATCTCTTTAATAAAAAGTGAGGGGTTACGTGATGGCGAAACTACCAGAGTGTTGTTATGAAGAATGTTAAACAAGTGCATTTGTTCATACAATGTGAGTTCAAGTGTTCCAAGGGCTATCGAATAGGTTTGAGCCTGTTGTTTCTTTACATTAATCTGGTCGTTAACTACAGACGCCATTGCACCGTAAAGCTGAGGGCCGGTTATTGTATTGAGATTTATCAGCTTGTCATGACCTGTTCTTCGAAGATATTTTTTGACACTGGCTGCAAACGGATTGTCGGCTGTTAAATCAGTATCGAGTCTGTACATAGTTTCAACAGCCATAATGTTGTTGGAATTCCAGAGGTGATTAAAGAGAAAATCATAACCATCGAATTTCAGATTGTGGTTATGGACAGGATAGCCATCATCCTCATGTGTATTAAGATATATCATACCGGATGGAGCACCATTTTTATAGGAATATTTCCTGGTCCATTTGCACGTGTCTGGTATTTCCTTGTCATCTGAAGCCATATCCGAGGGACTGTAAATGCCAAGATCATAAGCAAGTGCATATATAAGTGGTTTGGCCAGGCTTGATCCATTCTGGTTTCTGTTAACTAACAGGGAATGGAGTCTGCTTCCCAGACGATCACGAGAGCAATACGCAAGGAGTTTACATGTGCGTGAGTCCATAATCGCATAAGAATAGTATTGACCCGGGACATGAAGAGAATCTCTTTTGTAAAAAAAGCAGGAGCGACGTATTGAATCCGGTCCGGTTTTTTGGTAGCGTATATTACAAACAAGAGTGTCACCGGTTTTCAACAGTGTCTTGTTTCTGGAAACAGGATCTGTAAATATTGAGTCATTTGTAATCACCTGTATTTTTCGTAATGTATCTGACGGGACTGTTTTTCCAGTCAGATTGTAGCCTTCGGAACCGATTCGAATATCTGTTCGTATAGTGGTGTCCGGACCGAATCCTCGTTTGTTAACAAGATCTTCGAGAAATCTTTGAAGTCTGTAATCAATAGTAAGATCAATTGAAAGATTGCCATACCTTCTTATTATGCTTTCCGGATTGGAGATGTCAATTTCATCAAGTTCTGAACTGTCCATCCCGTTAATCAGACAGACATGTTTCCAGTATTCGTTTGCAAGATCTATCAGATAGCTGTTTTGGGGTATTACCGGAGATGGTTGTCTGAACTTCAAGGAATCCAGTTGCTTAAAAATGATATCTGTTTTCTTGTTGTCCCAGTTAAAACTATCTGCTAATAAGGGAAGGCAGATTTTTACATGTTGAATTATTTTTTGGGGGATGTGACGGTTCCATTTAACAAGACGGGCAAGATAAAGACTTTGTGGAATATTTAAACTGTCTGGGGGCAGGCCAAAAAGACCTTTACTTATATCATGATATCCAGTCATACCACGGCCTGCCGAAACACAATGGTTAATATATAATGTTAAAATATTTTCATTTGAGTACATCTGCTTTAATGCCTGAGCCAGTTTTAATTCGCTAACTTTTCGTTGTAAAGATTTTTCTGCATAAGCATAACCACGATTATTGTATTTAAGCAAGAGAAATCGGGCTACCTGCATATGAATCGTACTTGACCCACGTGGATATTGCAGTTTTCGTGTGCGTAGAGATGAAAAAACAGCTTGAAATGATGCACGAATGATAGAGTTAAAATCATAAGCTTTTTTTCGGGTATAAAAATCTTTGTCTTCGGTAACCAATAATGATTTGAGAAGAATTTCATTGAGTTGAGATAGATTAATACAATTGTGGGTAGTTTTAAGTTCTGCGAGGGGAATATGGTTACGATCATTAATAGTGATGTTTTTTTCAAAGCTTTTGATACTGTTTAGAATTCTAACAGCTTCAAGAGATGGAAAATCCAAAACATTTTCATCGTGCAGGCCTGGATTGTCGTTATAAGCAGTTGTGTCATATCGGTTAATGATACTTTGTGCAGTTTGTTTCATCTCCAGATTCGCGTTTATTTCCTGCCATACATATCCATAGGTACGTGAAAGCTTATTCGAATTTTCAAGTTTAATCAGCTTTTTAGCTCCCATATCAATGTATAACTGAAAGATTAAAGCACAGATCAAACAGGCTGTGAGGGGGAATAAGAAAATTGAAATGATAAACAGGATTTTTTTCGATGGTAGTTTTATTTTCATAAAATTCGATTAATCAAGATCAAATTAGAAAATTGATTCAATCAGTATTTTTACTGAATTAAAATCTTCAGCGATACTGATAGAATTTGCAATTATTCGGATGATGGCAGCATGAAAACTTGTTTAAAGTTTAAAGTTTAAAGTTCATTTCGCGTTTTGCTAAAATCCAGTATATTAAAAAATATACATTTTTCCATAACAAGCAATGTCAGGAAATGAATGAATTTGATTTGTTATACATTTATTGTTTAGATTTATATTGATACCCGTATTTGTGCAGTTGATTATGTTGCTTTTGGATTATATTTTCAATTTGAATGTAGTTTAAATTCGGGACATGCTATTATTTTGTGTGATGGTTGCAAATAAAATAAAATCAGATTCATACCAGAAGTAATTCTAAATAGGTTTTTCTGATTTTGATCGAGTGGTAAAAAGGGACTAAATGAGTTTATTGAAAGAATCATTCTATAAGTTAAATTTGGTATTCATTCTTTTATTTTCAGAATATGTTTCTTCAATGGATACAATAACAGTTCCGGATATGATGTTTAGTATTGATCATGAAAAAAGATTAATCGTGACAAATTATGACGTAAACTTAATAAATTCAAGCAGGATCAGACCAAAAGCATTTATAAGAATGGATAAAGTCTATGAATTTGATGACGCTGTTGAGAATTTGGAAATTGGAATAGAGTATCAGATTACGAATAGTGCCGGAAATTCAAAATATGGACTGCATTTTACTCAGTTACCAATTATCAGAATAGAGACAGAAAGCAAGATAGTTGATGAACCACGTGTTATGGCGATGTTCATAATGGTCGAGAGTAATAAGAAAAAAACAGTTTCTGATATTGGTATAGAATATAGAGGAGGCTGGTCTCAAAATTACCCCAAGAAGTCGTTTAGAATTGAATTTTTAAAGGACACAATAACCCGAAAAACCCGAAATGTCAGTTTGCTGGATATGCGCTCGGATGATGACTGGAATCTTCAGGGGATGTACAATGAACCGTTGAGATTGAGAAGCAAGGTGTGTTTTGATCTATGGAAAATGATTCACATCCTGCATTATAAATCCCAGGAACCGGAAGCTGTAAATGGAATAGAAATGAAATATGCTGAACTGTTTTTGAACGGATCGTATCAGGGTGTTTATTGTGTTAGTGAAAGAGTCGATCGAAAACAACTGAAATTGAAGAAATCTGATAATAAAATCAGGGGTGAATTATATAAAGGTATCAGTTGGGGAGGGGCATGTACATTTGATTTGTTGCCGGATTATAATAACGAAACTGATGTATGGGGCGGCCTGGAGTATGAATATCCTGAGAAAATTTACTGGGATAATATATATGCGTTTGTAGATTTTGTAATAAACGAAACAGATGAACAGTTCTATTCAAAATATCAATCGTTTTTTAATATTGATAACGCAGTAGATTATTTTATCTTTCTGAATTTACTTCGAGCAACTGATAACATGGGTAAAAATATTTATATTGCAAAGTATGATGCTGGCCAACAGTATTTTTATATCCCCTGGGATCTGGACGGAACTTTTGGAATTATGTGGGACGGGTGTCGTGATAATGTTACAAATGATCTACTGACCAATGGATTTTACAGGCGATTATGGCATGATTGTTCGAAAAATGGGTTTAGAGAAAAATTAAAGGCAAAATGGGAACATTTAAGAGATTCTGTTGTCACTATAGAAAAATTAACAGGAACTTTTCAAAATAATTATGACTATTTAAATGAGAGTGGAGTTTATCAAAGAGAGGTTCTCGTTTGGGACAGTTGTTCACCAGGCCCCCAGGATCTGCAGTATATGTTTCAATGGATCGAGAAACGTTTAGAGTATCTGGATAGTAGATTTTCTGAAAAATGTGAACAATCAAAAATTGTAAACAGGAATATCAAAAAACGCCAAATCTTTAAATGTTACCCAAATCCTGTTTCAAGCATTGCTAAATTTGATTTCCAGAGTGATAACCTGTTTCAGGTATCAATTTTTGACAACAAAGGCAGATTGTTATTGAGTGATATACTGAATAATAAAAAAAGACAAATCTGTGTCGATAAATTAGCTGCCGGAATTTACTACTTAAAGGTGCGAAGCGACGGCGTAAACAGAGCTGAAAAGATAATAATTCAGAAATAGGTAAATTCAATTATTTTTATTATTTTATTAAATATTTTTTATTTCAAATCGAAATAATCGATTAAATTCTTGTTAATAGATTTTCGAACAGGGTTTTGCGTGTATCAGATTTCCATTATAATTCCAACATATAATGAACGTGAAAATATACCTATTCTGCTTGAAGAAATTTTTTCAATAACCGGAACGCTTCATGATATTGACCTTGAAGTCATAATAGTAGATGATAATTCTCCTGATGAGACTGGAAAAATAGCAGAAGAACTGGTTGGTAAATATCCTTTAAAAGTTATACACAGAAGTGGAAAAAAGGGGCTTGGCAGTGCTGTGATGGAGGGATTTGCCCTGTCACAGCGGTCTGTTATTGGAGTAATGGATGCAGATCTTAGCCATGACCCATCAATTCTTCCGGAGATGATCAACTCTTTAAAGGAATACGATATTGTAATCGGAAGTCGGTTTAGTGAACAGAGTTATGTTGAAAAATGGCGAATTGACCGTAAAATCACATCAATTATTGGAGTTTGGCTTGCCAAACATCTTACCTGTGTTTCAGATCCTCTTTCCGGTTATTTTTTGCTCAAGCGAGAAGTAATAAAAAATTTTTCCCTGATTTCTCCCGGGTATAAGATTCTGCTTGAAATTCTGGTAAAGGGAAAATACTCAAAAGTTAAGGAAATACCATTTCGTTTCCGGACTCGTGAGCATAGTGTCAGCAAACTTTCATTTGTGGAGTATTATTACTTTATCAAACAACTGATGTTTTTTTATAAAATGAAACTACTTAAGAAAAAAAAAGCATGAATCTGCCCGGTAAAATTTAGTGCAGTCCTGTTGTTATAATTTCATGAGGCCGGTTTCTTGTCTGGATCAATCATGATATTCCTTTCTAAATCATAAGTATCCGATATAAACAAGTGGCTATAATTGCAGAGCAATTAAAGCGATTCAGACGTATCATTAACCAACTGTGTCCACAAAAAATTCAAAAAAAATTAGATGTAAGCTAGCTGATATTGTTGATTCCAAGTAAGAGTCTTATGATAATCCCCGGATCATCTTTTGATTCATATCTGTGATAATATTCTTCAAAATCTGTTGTATCATCAATACAATATGATGACACAAGAAAAGATGCAAACAGCATACGATTGATATAATAATCCTCAATTGGCCCATTTGGGGGCAGTAGCGCTTTTGAGAGTTTAAAAAGTGCATCAAAATCATAATTACAAAGTGCTTCAAAATAATAGATCCAAAGCATTTCGTAATTTGAAAATTCCTTGTTTTTGATTTTTGATGAAATAGTACTCCATATTTTTTTCATTTCTGATGAACTCAGGTAGGGGAGAGTTTTTTCTAGGGTTTCGATAATGGTATTATGAGGGGTTTCGAAAGAAACATGCTCTGGAATAAGCGATATATAGTCAAAGATTATTGCTTCAGGAGAATCAAAAGATTTACCAGGTGTTTGTCCAGGGATTATTTCATCATAAATCTGTTTGGCCCTTGTAAATTCTTTTAAATTGTACAAGTCAGCAATGGAATCTCTTGATTTAAAAGGTATATAAGCTGTATCGGATTCGATAATTTTGCGAACAGGAATGATATACTCCCGCAAAGTATCTATTTCCCGTATATTTCCATCTGAAAAACGGTATTTTACAGCATTCTGGTCAACAAACGGATAATAATCTGAGTTAGGTTTGATGTCATAGAGACTAATAAGTTGGCTGAATGTCTTTTCTTTTGACAGTCTAAGAATCGATAAATCATCGCATGAATGAAACCCGAGTTTTTCAAGGCTGTTTTCAATTGGTTTGATTTTGCCACCCACACATTTGAACCCCAGGTCTAGACAATTGTCTTTAGCACAAATCATTATCAGATCTGATCCGGCAGTCTAAA
>Ga0079223_10003150_pt1 | contig 10377 bp, 18 predicted proteins | sample Stecom2011_FD_75072 | JGI IMG/M metagenome (GOLD analysis project Ga0079223, IMG submission 75072) | Agricultural soil microbial communities from Utah to study Nitrogen management - Steer compost 2011 | ecosystem: Environmental > Terrestrial > Soil > Agricultural land | place: USA: Utah...
AGCTGGGGTAGGGGTTGGGTTGCTATGTTCATGTCTTGCTCTCCGTTTGTTTAGCTAACTGTACCTTGTGATTAAGGTTAAGTGAGCTAAACAGGCAAGTCAAGTAAACTGAACCGAAAATTTAATAAAAACCCGCGCAAGCTGCTAAAGCCTGACGCGGGTTGTCTTGGTGGTGGGGGGTTATTGGTCGCTGTTTTCCGCGATGGTCTTCAGGTAGCCCAGGGCAGAGCCAGCGGCCGCCAGCAAGGCAAAGAACATAATGCCGCTGCCGAGAGCGGACAGGGCAATCAGCCGATTGACGGAGGCACCTGGCTCATCTGTGCTAACCCAAATGCTGTTGCACATCATGAAGCCGCCCACTAGGAAAAGGCTGGCGATAAAATACAGTAGTTTGCTCAAAAATGGCTCTTTCCCTTTGGTTTTGGCGCCCTTGAGCGCCGCGTAACGTGCTGCTTGCGCTTCTCGGGCAGCTTTTATTTTTTCCGTTGGCATGGAGCCTCCTTACTTGCTCGCTTAAAAATTTACTCTGGCAGATAAGACCCTATCACCACCCCACAAATATGCAGGTTGTCGGTGACATCGATGGGGGGGTAATCGGTGTTAATGGCCTTCAGGTACATGCGCCCGGCGTCTTCAAAGTAGGTTTTGAAGGTATAGGCGCCATTTGGGGCGCGAGCCACCACGCGGGCGCCGTTGGTTGCCTCTTTCTCAGGGTCCACATAGATAATCGTACCGTGAGGGTAAGAACGTGGTGCGCCCGGCTCTTTAGCTGTCATTGAGTCGCCATCTACCCGCAATGCAAATGAGTGCTCGCTGGCATTATTGGGCAGTGGCAACCAGTCCTCTGCGTCCCCAGGTGCGAATTCGTCAGGGCTCTCGCACCACGCGCCCGCTGAAATCCAAGAGATGAGCGGTATCCTTTTCGCTATTGTGACTTCCTCGGCATTGCCTTCGCCATCCTGTTGCCGGGTTTTTCTTGGTGGCAAGCTGAAAAGCTGTTCGGCGGTAATTCCAAGCACGGAGCACAGTTTTGTTAAGTTCTTGCCTTTAGGTTCATGGTGGTCGTTTTCCCAAAAGCTGATTGTGCTTTTTGATACGCCCACCTTATCGCCAAGCTTGGGGCCAGATAGCCCCAAAGCTTCGCGTTTCTCGATAATTATTTGACCGATTGTCTTTTTCATAGTTTAGCTAGCTTAACATTTAATAGGTTTACATAGCTAAACCTCGTAAGGTATAGTAAACAAAACCACATAACTACGGAGGCACCTAGATGCTTACTGTCAAAGCATTGGGCTATTACGACACAAAAAAAGAACTTGCTGATGCTCTCGGCTTAACCAAAGGCGCCATTAGCCAGTGGGGTGAGGTTGTGCCCGAAGGCCAAGCTTACAAGCTGCAAAGCATCACTGATGGTGCGCTGCAAGTTGACCCTTCTTGCTACGAAAAGCCCAGCACAATTACAGCATCCCACGTAAGGGAGGCCAGCGCATGAAACACCGGTCACAAAATAGGCTGGCGATACTGCGCCGCTACATGGACGCGTGGGCCGATATGCCGCGGCATAACCGCAGCTTGGTTGCTGAAATAATCTTTGAAAAATTCAACGAGCTTGGCCTTGCCGAGTTTATTGCCGGTACCGGCGTGGAGTTTTCTAGCAGCGACGATTACAGCAAAGACATGCGCGTGCGGGGCCAAAAACTGTGGCGCTGGATTGGCGCCTACGAAGAAACCAAACCCCAGCCCGATAAGCTGTTTTACCTAGAGCAGGTGATTGTGGCTGCCATGCCCGAGCCCATCCGCATTGCGTACCTAGGCGAGGTTTACACCGCGTCTAATCTGAGCATTGCCATCTACCAAGGCTGGGGCGGCAACTCGCCGGCCAACATTGCCAAGGCGCTGATTAAAGAAAATGCCGAGGCGCAAGCGGCGGTTGTGACCTTGTCGGCCGACAGCACTCACGAAGAGTTTGCCACCGCACTGCGCGAGCTACGCGAAAGCGCAGCGGCCACCCGTGCGGCCATCGGCGTGATCGAGCCGATGAGCGAGGGAAAACAATAATGCAGCCAACACTGTACCGACACCGTTGCACCAAGGGCACACCCAGCCCTCATGGTGGGTACGCCACACAAACCGCTCATATAGAGGTCACTAACGGCCCCAGAGCAGTTTATTTAACTGTGGGCGATACCGAGATCGCTATTAGCTCCCATGTGGCTCTACAGCTCATTCAGAGCTTGCAGGGGGCTGTTACCGAACACTTTTACTCAAAGGCTGTGCTGCCGACACGGCTTGATGAGCTATTGGAACGCTAGAGGTTTTTATGAGCATTATCTGGGAAAAGCATTATAAAAATTTTGTCATAAATCCTAAGGTTCAAATGCTTAGCGAGTCAGATCAGCGCAGATTTATGATGATCGTTTTTATTCACCTTGGGGGCAATCATGGGTTAATTAGAGACTCTCAGATTGCCTTTATTCTGCGCATCTCAGTAGATGAATTTTTGTGCACAAAGGAAAGGCTGACTGATGCTGGCCTTATTGACCAAAAGGGGCGTATTGCAATAAGGGGGGAGGTGTAATGGCGGCACTACCGTACATGCAGCTTTATGTTGCCGACTACCTAGCGGACACCATGCACCTAACAACGGAAGAGCATGGCGCTTACCTTCTGCTGATTTTTAATTACTGGCAAACCGGCAAGCCAATCCCAAAGAAACGTTTGTCTCGCATTGCACGGATACCCAACGACCGTTGGACGGTCGTTGAGGATTCGTTGAGCGAGTTCTTCAACGACAACGGAACGGAGTGGACGCATAAACGCATCGAGGCAGATTTGCAGATGGTAAATGAAGCTCAAGAGCAAAGAGCGGCTGCGGGGAAGGCATCAGCTGAGGCAAGAAAGCGCGCAAAATCCTCTAAAATCAAACGAGAAAGCAACGACCGTTCAGCGACCGTTAAAGATTCGTTGCAACGAGAGCCCAGCGAGAACCCAACGAATAAAGATACAGATACAGATACAGATACAGATAATAAAAAAAATAAACAAAAAAAATCGACCGCTCCAAAAAAATCGGCCCGTGCTAGCCCGTTGGATTTCACCAACTGGCCTGCCGAGCCATCGAAGCAAGTTTGGGATGACTTCAAAAGTTTTCGCGAAAGCAAGCGCGCCAAGATCACTCAAACCGTGATTAACCAATTCGGCAAAGAGCTTGCCGAGCTGTCGAGGTTTGGTGTCGGCGTCGATGAATCGTTGGCCATCTGCCAGCTTCGCGGCTGGCAGGGGATCAAGTGCGAGTGGGTATTAAACCATGTTCAGTCCGGCACCAGCGGAGCCCAAAAGCAATTCAAAACCGCCGCTGAGAAGCGAGCCGACCGCAACGCGGAAATTTTTGATTACGACCGCGCAACGAATTTTTAGGGGGAGCCATGCAAAATATCACAGAGCTGATCGCCAAGCCGGCTACGCAAAGGCCGGAAGCACAGGCGCCGCTAACCCAGCAAGAGCGCGATGTGATTGGGTATTTTTTCTTTCGTTTGCGATTGATTAACCCAATGTTTTACGAGCAGATCGCGCCGGATGAAGCGACCGAGCGGCTGGTGAAACGCGAACACGCAGCCATGCTGCGCAAGCTGACCCGTGAGCAGGTGGATACCGGCTTGGGCGGTTACAAGCGATTGATTGCCGAGGGCCACCCAGAATACCGCTTTGCCAGCTTGGCGCAGATCATCGGTGTGCTGGAGCGTGGCGGCTACGCACCAGATGAGATAAACACCGGCCGCGCCGGGATATACAAAACGGCCCCGCGCCCCGCGCTGGAAGATCAAACCGCCAAAGAGCGCCGCCGCCGTGACGGAGTTCGGCAGTGCGCATCGATCCTGAGCATGTTCGACGAGGACACCGCGAGTGATTAAATTCCACGTACCAGGCAAGCCCCAAGGCAAGGGCAGGGCGCGATCGTTTCTGATGAAAAACGGCAAGATCGGCCACCACACGCCAGACAAAACCCGAACCTACGAGGGCATGATTCGCACGCTGGGGATGCAGGCAACCGCCGGCGCTAAACCCAGCGAGCAGCCCATCGCGTTAACCCTGACCATCGTGATGCCCATCACCGCAAGCTGGCCGGCGTGGAAGCGTGAGCTTGCCCAGTCTGGCGAGCTACTGCCAACGACCAAGCCCGATGCCGACAACGTTGAAAAGGCCGTCAAAGACGCGCTGAACGGCGTTGTGTGGCGAGACGATGCGCAGGTCGTGTCGTGCGATAAAAACAAGTTTTACGAGCGCTCAGGCCTGACCGTGGGTATTTACATCGAGGCCCGAGGCATTGACGCACACCCAGCACAAATAAAACGCAAGCCGGAGGCCTAGCATTGGCCACGCAGTACGAAATTATCGATCTGATCGGGCGCGAGAATTTTTTAAAGCTCGCCAAAAAAAAGGGCGGCCAGCGGATTTACATACACGCACGCCTAACCGAGCAAAGCGAACTTGTCCAGCTGTTGGGGTGGGATGTGGCAAAAGTTATCAGTGATTCACTCGGGGGCGAGGTGGTACACATAACCCGTGACGAAGTGATACGCCAACGCAACACGATGATCACCGCGCTTTGGGTGCGAGGGTTTAGCGTTTGCAAGCTGAGCCAGTTGTTTGGCTTGCGCGAGCGCACCGTGCGAATGATTACGCAAAACGTGAGCGACGATGAGCGCGAGTTTTTATCGAGCCTGTTTCGCGATGGAAAAGCCGTTGGCGACACCCAAAAAAACCAGATTGATATTTTTGAAAAGGAACAACTGTGAGCTTGAGCGAGCAACTGACACGGCACACCGAAGAGAGGTTTATCTCGGCATCAAAAACCGCAACTCTGACCGGTGCCGGGGCCTCGGGTGCATCGTTCGCCGCGGGTAAGTCAAACCTAATGAGTTTTTTATCCATGGACGGGCCAGAGGTTTTAAACGCGTGCGCGATGCTGGGCGCCGTGGTTGCGGTGCTCGGTTTCATAGTGAATGTTTATTTTCAGTGGCGACGCGATCGGCGGCATGAGCAAGCGCTGCAGCAAAGCCACTCAAGCGATAAGGCCCAAACGTGAAAATCAAATATCTGGTGGTGCACTGCGCCGATACACCCGACAGCGCGCCGCACTACACGGCCGCCGATGTACACGCCTGGCACAAAGCCCGTGGCTGGGACGGCATTGGCTATCACGCCGTGATTGGCCGCGATGGCACGGTAGAGGCCGGCCGCCCCGAGTACTGGCAGGGCGCGCATGTAGCCAGCCACAACAGCGTAAGCCTTGGCGTGTGCCTGATTGGCCGTAAGCTGTTTGCGCTAGAGCAATACCGCACATTAAAAACCGTTTTGCTGGATTGGATTGAGCGCTACCCAGATGCCGAGGTGGTCGGCCACCGCGATTTAGACAGCCTAAAAATGTGCCCCAATTTCGATGTTCGCCAATGGTGGGCAGAGAATGACCCCCGAAAAACACTGGAGATAAACCCATGTTCAAAACCGTAAAACCTTTTGCCGTTATGGCGATGCTGTTGGCCCTTGCTGTTGTCGCGCTTATGTCCGGCACGGCTCACGCCGCTGAAGAGGCCGCAAGTGATTGGCCTAGCTGGCTGCTGACCATCGGCCACTACTGGGAAGCTGTGGCAAGCGTGGTGGGTACCGCCGCGATTATTGCAGCGCTTACGCCCACCACTCGCGATGACCGGATTATTGGAATTATTTCGCGCTTTGTGGATTTGCTGGGTGCAAACATTGGCGCCGCTAAAAACGCCAACGACCCAAAGCAAAAAAAGTGATCCGAATCATTGCCGCCTTGCTGCGGCTGCTTGAGCGCGGCCTGAGCATTTGGCAGGCGCGCCGGTACGAGCGGCAGCGGCAACAACACCAGGGCAACATCGATGAGATACACGCTGATCCTGTTGATTACGCTAACGCTAAGTACGGCAAGCGGGTGCAGCTACCTGACGCCGACCCCGAAGCCGTGCAACGTGGCGATACCGACAAGCCTTGAGTTTGTAAACCGCGATGGCGGGGCATGGGTATCAGATGATGACTTTATTGCTCTGCTGGTTTACATCGAGCTGCTAGAGCAGTGCACCAGGTAAGACTAGGCGCCCAGATGGCGGTGGCGCCGCGACAGGAGTTGCTAGGAATAAATAACACCACCAGCCGTGCCGGAATACCTACAAAGTATTGCCCTAACTCGATTGGGCCACCACCGGTGAACGGCTGACAGCGGGAAAGACCGCACTAATTTTGGAGGTGAGCATGCACACGGCTTGGTTTGTGATTGTAAACGGCAAAACGCTTTGCACCATGGCGGGAACGCTTAAAACCTACGAACAGGCGCTTGTGCATGCTCGCTTTCACTGGCCAGAAGCCGACGTTAAACCCCGTTAAACCGATTTAACCGAGTGCCCCCCAAGGAGTACCCCGTGGCAAGCCCTAAGCGCACACCCAAACAGATAGCTGCAGACCGTGCTGATATTGCGGATATGTATCTGCGTGGCTGGCAACAAGTGCGTATTGCTGAGCATTTAACCAAGGTAAGCGAGCACGGCATTACCTACAGTTTGGAGATGGTAAAGCGCGATCTGAAAGAGGTTAGGGCGCAATGGCGGCGCTCGGCACTGATCGACTTTGACGCGGCCAAGCAAGAGCAACTCGCAAAGCTCGACCTGATGGAGTGCCAAGTGTGTGACCAGTGGTTACGCTCTTGCGAGGATTACAAAAAACACACCGAGGGAAGCACCCCCAAAGGCCCAATCGATAAAACCGAAACCGGTGGCCAAACAGGCGACCCGCGTTACATGAACGTGTTGCTGTCAATTATCGAGCGCCGCTGCAAGTTGCTTGGCTTAGACGCCCCCACCAAAGTAGCGCCCACCGACCCCACCGGCGATAAGCCCTACAGCCCCCCAAGCGCCATTGAGGCCGAGCAACGCATTACTGAGCTGATGGCTAAGTTGAAGTATGCGAGCGGCAACAGCTGAGCAAATAGAGCTGCTGACACTACTGGAAGAGCAGCACCGCCAACGCGCGCGCGATGACCTAAACCACTACTGCCGGTTTATTGAGATACCGGGTGTACCCATTAGCGATGATGAAGACTGCGAAGTTTTTTATCCGGATAACGTCACTCCGGCCGAACATCATGAGCTGCTAAACCAAAAGCTGATGATGTTGGCAGACCCCAATAGTGGCTTAGATATCTTGCTGGTATTTATGCCGCCGGGTAGTGCCAAATCGACTTACGGCACCGTGATTTTCCCCACTTGGTATATGGGCAATTTCCCTAATGAGCCGGTAATTTGCGCGAGTTACGGCTCTGAGCTGGCAAAGAAGTTTGGCCGTAAGTGTCGGCAAATTGTGAGCAGCCCACAATACCGAGAGCTATACCGAGCAACGTTAAACACTGACAACCGAGCCGCCGATGACTGGGGCATAACCAATGGCTCGACTTACATGGCAGGCGGCATTTTGTCTGGCATGACCGGTAACCGAGCAAAGCTGCTGGTGGTTGATGACCCCGTGAAAGGGCGCCAAGACGCGGACAGCCCGACGATAAGACAGAAGACGTGGGAGGCCTATCAGGACGATCTAGCTACTCGCTTAAAGCCCGGCGGTAAGCAGTTAATAATTCAAACGCGCTGGCATGAGGACGACCTAAGCGGCCGCATATTACCCGAGACGTGGGACGGTGAGACCGGATGGATTGAAAGCCGCACAGGTGATCAGGTTTATGTGCTGTGCCTTGAGGCCGAGTGTACGCGCCTTGACGATCCGCTAGGCCGCAAAGAGGGTGAGTTTTTATGGACTGATTGGTTCTCTGAAGCGCGCTGGCGCTCTGAAAAAGCAAAAGGTGAACGGCGTTGGGCGTCACTTTACCAGCAGCGACCCAAGCCCAGCGAGGGCTCACTGGTCAAACGCGCGTGGCCCAAACGCTACAAGACACCGCCGGTGGCATTTTCTCGCATTGTTCTTAGCTGCGATACCGCTTACAAACCAGAACAGATAAACGACCCGAGCGTGATAGGCGCATGGGGCCAATTGTTTAACGGTGAAATGGCCGGCCACTATTTGCTAGACGTGTGGCGCGACCGTGTGGAGTACCCCGAGCTTAAGCGCGCACTGCTGCGCATGTACGAGAAGTGGAACCCAAGCGCGGTACTGATTGAAGACAAGGCCAGCGGGCAATCACTGATACAAGAGTGCCGGGCCAGCACCAGAATGCCGGTTATCGCGATTGATACCGAGGGCCAAAACAAAACGGTAAGGCTGCTAGAGGTTAGCCCGCTGATAGAGTCTGGCCAGCTGTGGCTACCCGAGAAAGCCGACTGGCTGATGGATTATGAAAGCGAGTTGTTTGGCTTCCCGATAGCCACGCACGATGACCAAGTTGACGCCACCAGCCAGTACCTCAAGTGGGCACACAGGCACGGTGGCCAGATTGTGCACGAAAGCACCGGCGTACAACGGGCCGCACTCAGTGAAGGCGATCAGCACGATGACGATTATGACGATGACGGTTACAGCGTATCCGGCGGCAATGATTTTGGAGGCTTTTTGTAATGGCGAGTAGCAAACCGACGATGGGCGAGATTGCCCAGGATGATCACGGCATATTCATGACGCAGGCGCACGTTGCCACGTTGCTCGATAACCCAGACGATACAGTGTTACGCGCCCGCGGCCGTGACTTGCGCATCTACGATGAGCTGCTGCGAGACGACCAAGTGACCAGCACGCTGGGCCAGCGTATTGATTCGGTCGTGGGGAAAGAGACCGAAGTGATACCCGGCGGCAACCGGCCCATCGACCAAGCCGCGGCTGATTTTATTCGTGAGCAAATCGACAACATTGGCCGCTGGGATGATGTTTACCGCAAGATGAGCTACGGCCTGTTTTACGGCTGGGGCGTGGGCGAATGCATTTGGCGCATTGGCAGCAAGTACATTGAGCTTGCCGACATTAAAGTGCGCGACCGTGGGCGGTTTAGGTTTAACGCCCATAACGAGCTGGTGCTGCTTAGCACAAGGCGGCCGCAAGGCGAGGCGATGCCCGACCGCAAGTTTTGGACATTTAACTCAGGCGCCACGCACGACGATAACCCGTATGGCCTTGGCCTTGCTCACGCCATTTACTGGCCGGTATTCTTTAAGCGCAACGGCATTAAGTTTTGGCTGATGTTTCTGGAAAAGTTCGGGATGCCCACGGTTAGCGTTGGGCTGCCAAACGGCAAGATTGATGATGTTGCCGAGCGCCGCAAAGCCTTGGCGGTGATTAAGTCGATTCAGGCTGATAGCGGTGTGGTAATCCCTGAAGACTTCGTTGTCGGTCTAATCGAAGCGGCCCGCTCGGGTACCGCCGATTATAACGAGCTGTGCGAGCGCATGGACAAAGCCATCAGTAAAGTGATGGTGGGCCAGACAATGACCACCGACGATGGCGGCAGCATGGCGCAGGCGGTGGTGCACAAAGACGTTAGCAGCGCGATACAAAAAGCCGATGCCGATTTAGTGTGTGCCAGCTTTAACCACACCGTTGCCCGATGGCTAACGGACTGGAACTTCCCCGGCGCGGCTTACCCCAAGGTGTGGCGCAAGGTCGAGCCCGAAGAAGACCTAATGCGCCGTGCCCAGCGTGACAACCAGATTGCCATGCTGGGCTACGAGCCCACCGAGCAATACATCAAAGTCGCCTACGGCGATGGCTGGGTTAAGCGCGATGCGCCCAGCTGGCCAATGCAAGGTGGCGGCGGCTATGGCGGCTTTGGTGCAGGGCCAGAGTTTGCCGAGCTTAACCAGCTGGCCCGCAAGCGCATTGATAGCCGTGCCGACCAAGCCGAGCTGGTAGACGCCGCCAACGCATTATCAACCCAGTACAGAGACATCGTGGGCGATAGAGTAGACAAGCTCCTAGCGTTTCTTGAGGAAAGCGACGATGTGGCAACCTTCCAGGAACACTTGCTGGAAATGATGGCCGAGACACCCAGCGAAAAGGCAACCGAGACCATCCGTAACGCCACCTTTGGCGCACGTTTGCGGGCATTGTTCAGGGGGCAGCGTTGATCACCAAAATTGTCAGTTTTGCCGAGATAATAGGGCGGTTTGACCTCGCGCCCGAGAAGGCCATCGAATACTTCACCAGCAAGGGCTTAAGGCCGACCTTTAGCTGGCTGGACATGATCGGGGAAGAACACGACGCGGCCTTTACCGTTGCCAAAATGATGGATGCCGACCTGCTAAAAACCGTGCAAGAGCGATTGACCCTGGCGCTTGAGCAGGGCAGCACCCTGGAGGACTTCAAGCGCGAGCTGATACCCACCCTGCAAGAGTCCGGCTGGTGGGGCAAAAAAGACGTAATTGACCC
>Ga0079223_10003151_pt1 | contig 10376 bp, 5 predicted proteins | sample Stecom2011_FD_75072 | JGI IMG/M metagenome (GOLD analysis project Ga0079223, IMG submission 75072) | Agricultural soil microbial communities from Utah to study Nitrogen management - Steer compost 2011 | ecosystem: Environmental > Terrestrial > Soil > Agricultural land | place: USA: Utah...
AAAATGGTATTCGCATTGGGCACGTCCAAACCACTTTCAACAATGGTCGTGGAAACCAGCACGTCAAATTCGTTGTTCATAAACCGAAGCATTAAATCTTCCAGCTTTTTACCTTCCATTTGTCCGTGACCGATCCCTATTTTAGCGTCGGGTACCAAACGCTGTATCAACCCAGCGACTTCCGTTATGTTTTCAATTCTGTTATGGACAAAAAATACCTGTCCGCCCCGCTGGATTTCATAACTGATTGCATCCCTTATCGCTTCCTCAGAAAATCGGATAACGTGTGTTTCCACAGGATATCGGTTGGGCGGAGGTGTGGTAATAACCGAAAGATCCCTGGCTGCCATCAAACTAAACTGTAAAGTTCGGGGAATAGGCGTTGCCGTCAATGTCAGCGTATCCACATTTTCCTTGATGGTTTTTAACTTGTCCTTTACCGCAACTCCAAATTTTTGTTCCTCGTCAATAACCAGCAGCCCTAAATCTTTAAATTCTACCGACTTGTTGACCAATTGATGGGTTCCGATTACAATATCGAGTGTGCCATCCTTCAATCCATCCAAAACGGCCCGGCGTTCCTTGGCGGTTCTAAATCGGTTTAGATAATCCACTGTTACGGGCATTTCAGCAAGCCGTTCCGAAAAAGTTCTAAAGTGCTGGAAGGCCAAAATGGTTGTTGGCACTAATACTGCCACTTGTTTTCCATTGTCAACAGCCTTAAACGCGGCGCGAATTGCGACTTCCGTTTTTCCGAAACCAACGTCTCCACAAACCAAGCGATCCATAGGTCGCTCGTTTTCCATATCCCGCTTAACGTCCCCGGTTGCGGTGCTTTGATCGGGAGTGTCTTCATAAATAAATGACGATTCCAATTCCGCTTGTAAATAGCTGTCCGGATCAAATTGAAAACCTTTAAGAGTGCGACGTTTGGCGTATAATTCAATAAGGTTAAAGGCAATTTCCTTGACCCGAGTCTTAGTCTTTTGCTTGAGCTTTTTCCAGGCATCACTACCCAGTTTGTAGATTTTTGGCTCTTTCCCGTCCTTGCCGTTGTATTTTGAAATCTTGTGAAGCGAATGTATGCTTACGTACAATATATCCCGATCGCCATAAAAAAGTTTGATGGCTTCCTGCATCTTTCCTTCCACGTCAATCTTTTGAAGGCCACCGAATTTTCCGATACCGTGGTCAATATGCGTCACGTAATCCCCGACTTCCAGATTGGTGATTTCCTTTATTGTAATCGCCTGTTTCTTGGCGTACCCGTTCTTTAAGGAGAATTTATGGTAACGCTCAAAAATCTGGTGATCGGTATAACAGACCACTTTTAAATCGTCGTCTATAAACCCCTGAAATAGCGGAAATACTATGGTTTCAAACTGTTCTACATTCTGTTGCGCATCTTCAAAAATATCCCGAAAGCGTTTGGCCTGTTGCTCGGTACTACAGAAAATATAGTTTTTATACCTCTTGTCCGTGTTCTCATTCAAATTTTCAATAAGAAGATTGAACTGCTTGTTGAAGGAAGGTTGAGGCCTTGTGGAAAACGAAATCGAAATCGAATCTGAAATCGAAGTTGTCAGGTTGGGCGCTCCCGAAGTTTCGGGAGAAACCTCCTTTAAATTTCTATCGCCCTTTAAATTAAGTGAAACCGTAGTAAATGCCTTCAATTGCTTCTGAAGCATTTCGCCTGTACAGAACAATTCTGACGGTTTTGCTCGTTTGATGATAGGATCGAGAGCGTCAAATGCTTCCGTAGCTTTTTTAAATAAATTGTCAATCGCACTGAAAAAGATACCTTCATTTTTAATAAATACCACCGTTTTTGAAGCGATATATTTCAGAAATGATTCCCGGTTTTCATCAATTATCTTATTCTCTATGTTGGGAATGATGGAAACTTTTTTCTTTTGATCAAGTGAAAGTTGGGTTTCTACGTCGAAAGTTCTAATACTATCCACTTCATCCCCAAAAAATTCAATTCTAAAAGGTTCGTCGTTGCTAAAGCTAAACACGTCCAAAATCCCCCCTCTCACAGAAAATTCTCCAGGCTCGGTAACGAAATCCGTGCGTTTGAATCGATATTCAAATAACACTTCATTCACAAAATCGATTGAAAGTTGGTCCCCTACCGCAATTTTTAAAGTGTTGCGCTCCAGTTCCTTTCTTGTAACCACTTTTTCAAATAACGCTTCAGGATAAGTGACAATAAAGGCAGGTTTTTTACGGGAATTGATCCGGTTTAAAACCTCGCTTCTTAAAAGAATGTTTGCGTTATCCGTTTCTTCAATTTGATACGGCCGTCTAAAACTGCCTGGATAGAACATTACGTGTTCATCGCCCAATAGGTTTTCCAAATCGTTTAAGTGGTAGGCTGCCTCTTCCTTATCATTTAAAATCAAAAGAAAAGGAAGTTCCGCCCCGCTTGATTCTGGGCTAAATGTTTCGGCCAAAACCATTGAAAGCGATGATCCTATAAGGCCCGAAATAGCAATATTCTGTTCGGAATTAAAAATAGTTTCCCGCAGTTTCCTGGTTTTTGGAGACTGGGAATAGAGTGAGCTAGCGAATTTTTTATGCATCGATCGGCAAATTTACTTCAAACCTTAGACGTCTCAAAGTCCTGTTGGCTTTTAATTCCAACTTTATCATTTTACTAACATACTTTGGGGAGGTGAATCTGTATTTTTAAAATTAAATGGAACCCTTTTTATAGACCCCAAAGGTTTTCAAAACCTTTGGGGTCTGAGGGCGAACGGTATCACATTTCCTACAAGGTTTCAAAAAATCCTGTCTGGCAGGCGGTCTTGTAGTTTTTTGAGCAGACCAACAAGGTAGCGTTCAGCAATACCTTGCAGAAGGTTTAATAATTTAAATAAGAGATACCGCCGCAGTTTATCCTGAGCGATAGTCGAAGGGCGGGTAATCATTATGGCAATAAAAGAATACGACGTTTTTATAATAGGATCCGGAACAGCGGGAAAGACTGTAGCATACGATTGTGCTAAAGAAGGAATGTCTGTTGCAATTGCCGATAACAGAGAATTTGGAGGTACCTGCGCCAACCGCGGCTGCGATCCAAAAAAGGTTTTGGTTGGAATCACGGAAGCTTTTCAGCTTTCAAAAAATTTGGAGGGAAAAGGAATTGTAAAAGCACCGAAAATTGACTGGGCCGGACTTCAAAAATACAAATCTACGTTTACTGTTGCCGTTCCTGCGGTGACAGAAAGGGATTTGAAAGAAGCCGGAATCATAATGTACCATCAATCGCCAAAGTTCTTGGATGAAAACACGCTTTCAGTAGAAGGAAAAACTGTGAAGGCGAAGAAAATTGTAATTGCGACTGGTCTAAAGCCTTTCGAATTAAAAATCCCAGGTCGGGAGCATTTAAAAGTCAGTGACCATTTTTTGGAAATGGAAGAATTGCCTGAAAGCATTGTTCTTGTTGGGGCCGGATATATTGGGATGGAGTTCGCACATATCGCCGCCCGCTGTGGCGCGAAAGTGACTGTGATAGAAGCAGGAAATCGCCCTCTAGTTGGTTTCGAAGAGGAAATTGTTTCGCATCTTACGGAAGCTTCAAAGAAATTGGGAATTGAATTTATTTTCAATGCCCGAGTTTCGGAGGTAGAAAAACTTCAGAAGAATTACAGGATTTCCTATCAAAAAAATGGAAAAACAGAATCTGTAACCGCAAGATTGGTTTTTAACACCGCAGGAAGAGTTCCCTCCATCGATGATTTAGATCTTGAAAATGGAAACGTTTCCCTTGAAAAGAAAGGAATTTCAGTAAATGAATATCTTCAGAATCCAACTAATCCATCAGTTTATGCTTGCGGCGACGTATCGGCAAGCGGATCATTGCCGTTGACGCCAACTTCCTCTCAGGAAGCGCGAATTGTTTCCTTGAATATCAGAAAAGGAAACCATACAAAAATGGATTTTCCACCAGTTCCCTCGGTAGTCTTTACCATCCCTCAACTTGCCACCATAGGTTTGACCGAGGAAGAAGCCAAGGAAAAAGGCTATGAATACGTGGTAGAATATAAAAGCATCCCAAAATGGTTCAACGCCAAACGCATCAATGAAGAAGTCTATGCCTATAAAACTATAGTGGACAAAAAGCGGAATATTATCTTAGGAGCCCATATCATCTCTTCGGAAGCAGGGGAAATGATAAATCTCTTTGTCTTGGCAATGTGCGGAAAATTGACAACCGATGATCTCAAAGCTATGATTTTTGCATATCCCACTTGGGGGAATGATATTAAGGGAATGGTCTAATTACTTGCCCCTCGACTATCGCTCAGGATAAACTGCGGCGGGTATCTATTGAATGTAGAAATAAATACATACCTACAAAGTTTTGAAAACCTTGCAGAAAACGACTGAATCGGTCTTAAGTTTTAGGTCTTTCCCGATACTCCTTAAGTTTCACTCCTGGACTGGTAACGCGATTTTTAAAGGCGTGGTAGCTACTGCTAATAATTAAAACTATCGCAACCGCCAGAGCTGAATTGGCCACAGTTGAACTAACTTCCCAATTGGCTACGCAAATGGCAATCAGGGCCCAAGCGCCGACCAAGGCGAATTCCCTCATATTTCTCTGCCAAGTAACGGCCAGATTTATTATTCCCGCAATTATTATCATTGTTACCGCCCAAGAAACTTCACTATATCCCCAAGCATCCCAATCGACACTCGTTAAATAAGCCGACACATTCGCTATGCTCGCCACCGTTACCCATCCGCTATAAAAAACGAAGGGCCACCATAGAAAAGCAATGACCGATATGGGTGCATCCCAGAGTTCCATTCTGTTTTTCAATACAATTATCAGTAGCGAAAACAGCAAGACGAAAATCGCCAAGACAGAATATTCCATAAATCCATACACCCAAAAGGTAATCCACATTACATTCGCAAAGCATGAGAGGACGAACCACCAGCCAGTTTTTAAGATAAATTCATCATCTCGAACAGGTTTGAAAAGACTCCGACTTTGATAAATTATAAATCCGAGAAGCAACAAATAAATAAACCCCCAAATTGAAAAAGCATATCCTGCTGGTGTAAAAAGGTTTGGATTGGCGTTGGAAATATCCCCAACAGAGGTGCCGTTGAGCGCTCCAGACCCACCAAGAGCGTTGACGATAATGACGAGAATAAAGCCAATAATGTTGGCTATTTGTAGTGTTTTCTTCATTTGATATGACTTTGGATTAATGCGAAACACAAATTACCTCGCCCTCAACAATAGCAAAAACTTCATCCGTTTCAGAGGGTTTTAAAATATGCTTCCCCGTAAAGTTACCAAAAGCTAAGAGTATTAGGCTGTTAATAGATTTATAAAAGCTGCGGGTGGTGGTTCCATTTTTCCTTCTATGCCCACAATTAAGAGTTGTTTATATCAATTCATTTGTATTTTAGCACCTTGAAAAACATTTTCAGAATGATTGGTCTTGCTCGTAATTGTCGGATACAAATTCTATATTTGTTCTTTACTTAAAACTACTATATGTCATTTACAGATTTATTTGAAAGTGGGGAGCATTCCCGAAATTTGGGGCATTTTGCTTCTATTGCCAATATGGCTACGGTAAACGGAAGATTCAGCACTGAAGAGGAGAAATTGCTAAAAAGGTTTGCCCAAAAACTGGACATTAACGAAGCTGAATATGAGAGAATTTTAAAAAACCCCACCAATTATCCCATAAATCCTCCCAATTCAGCCGAACGACGACTGGAGCGTATCCACGATTTATTCCAAATGATTTTTGCCGATAACGAAATTGATGATCACGAACGTTTCCTCATCGAAAAATACGCCATAGGCCTGGGATATGATGCGGAAACTGCCCAACACCTTATTAAGCGCTCCATCCAAATTTATAGTGGGGGATTGGATTTTGAGGATTATCGTTATTTATTGAATAAGAAATAATAAGTAGAATTCAATATTTTATTCAGGTTCAGATTGGTTTTTTCAACTAAGATTAAATCCGGACCCACTTCGGGTTTGCTTTTTTAAAATAGTATCTTGCCTTCCAAAATTTTTTGTTTATGATGCAATGGGAACAATTGCTATCTTTAAGAAAACAGGGCGATACAAATAAACGGTTACGCTCTGAAGAAAATGAAACCCGCTTGGGTTTTGAGGTAGATTACGACCGTATTATTTTCTCCTCGGCCTTTAGGAGCCTTCAAGACAAAACACAAGTCATTCCGCTCTCCAAAACTTCCTTTGTCCATACCCGCTTAACGCATAGCCTGGAAGTTTCGGTGGTAGGTAGGTCTTTGGGCAGAATTGTAGGTAGAGCTATTATCCAGAAGCACCCCCAGCTTCAAAGTGCACATGCATATCACTTTAATGATTTTGGAGCTATCGTCGCGGCCGCTGCCTTAGCCCATGATATTGGAAACCCACCATTTGGGCACAGTGGTGAAAAAGCTATAGGCGAATATTTCCTGAGCGGTCCTGGAAAACGTTTCAAAAATGATCTAACCGACAAGCAATACCAAGACCTTGTGGATTTTGAGGGTAACGCCAATGGCTTTAAAATACTCACCGAATCCAAAAATGGGGTGCAAGGTGGACTTCGCCTTACGTATGCCACTTTGGGTGCCTTTATGAAATATCCTAAGGAATCATTGCCAAAGAGACCAACCACTCGGGTGGCTGACAAAAAGTTTGGCGTTTTTCAAGGTGATGTTGATTTTTTCAAGGAGGTTACAAACGATCTCGGACTTTTAAAAAGCGAAAGTGGTACTGGATATGCGAGACACCCCTTAGCGTATCTTACGGAGGCGGCCGATGACATTTGTTATACCATTATCGATTTTGAGGATGGAATCAATTTGGGATTGATAGAAGAAGAGGTCGCCTTGGAATATTTGATAAATCTGGTCCGACATAATTTGAAAACGGAGGTGTATTCGCGATTAACTACACCACAAACTAGGTTGAGCTATCTTCGATCCTTGGCCATAAATACCCTTGTGGAAGAGGCAGCAACAGTATTTCTTGCAAATGAAGAAGAAATACTAAAAGGCAACTTCCCCGATTCTTTAATGAGCCGAAGTAAATACGAACCCCAAATCTCCGATATCATAAAAATAAGCGTGGAAAAAATATACCAGAGCGCAGATGTTATGAAGAAGGAAATGGCTGGGCATAAAATTTTGTCAACTATATTGGATGCAATCTGTACTTCGCTTGACAACCAATATAAAGGAAATGCAAGTAAGTATGACAAGTTGTTATTGCGCAGTTTGAACACTAATTTTCCTCCGCCTTTCTCGACCTATGATTATTTAATGCAGGCCTGCCATTATATTTCCTGTCTGACAGATGGGAGTGCTGTTAGTATTTTTCAAAATTTGCAAGGAGACCTTTAACAATTGGTTGTGAAATGTTAAATGTTCATTTTGAGAGGCATTATCCCCTTTTTTATGATATTTTTATCAATTCTATTTTTCAATCAATCAAATATAAACGCCTCCCTGGATAGATTAATCAGCTCTGGGGACGGTAAAAACTAAATTCCCAGTTTATGAAAAAAGTTATTTACGTATTTATCTTTTTTGCTGTAAATTACTCCTTCGGTCAGGATTTTAAGGCTACAGTAAAATCGTATCTCCAACAGCACAAGACCGAGCTTTCTTTGCAGCAACAGGATATCTCTGATATTTCTATTTCTTCAGAGGCTTATTCCAATAGTCTGAAAGCATATAATGTATATGCAGAGCAGAATTACCAAGGAATAAAAGTTTTCAACTCTGTATCGCCGTTTCTAATTAAAGATGGGCAGGTGGTACATGCTAATGTGTCTTTTGCCGATAAACTATCTGCAAGAACCAACAGCACTTCACCTTCCATTACCGCCACCGGGGCAATTTTAAAAGCCGCGACGGCACTTGGTCTTGGAGCTCCAACTAACTTGAGTTTGTTGGAAACTGCTGAGAATAATTCGTATGTGTATTCCAATGGTGGAATTTCTCTTGAAAATATTCCAGTACAATTAGTCCTTCAAAGAATTGAAGAAAGCTCGAGCATAAGACTTGCTTGGGATTTAAGCATTTATCTACTAGATGCCAGTCATTACTACAGTGTAAGGATTGATGCCATTACCGGAGAACTTTTGGTAACGGACGATTGGGTAGTGAGCTGCGACTTGGGCGATGGGCCACATTCCCATTCCAACACAGAAAGTGTGCTTGTCTCCGATTCCTTTAAGGGTCAAATGACATTCACAAGTTTGGCAACCCCAAGCTATCGTGTTTTCCCAATGCCTTTGATCGGTCCAAACGATGGCCCAGATCAGTTGATCTCGGATCCTTCAGATATTGTTGCTTCTCCTTTTGGTTGGCACGATACAGATGGTGTTGTGGGACCTGAATACACAACAACCAGAGGTAATAACGTATTTGCAAAGGAAGACCACGCCGGTAACAATGGATTTGGTGATCCAGCAGAAGGCGGCGCAAACCTCTTATTTGACTTCCCTTTCAACCTACCACGTGACCCTCTAGCATTTGAGGATGCTGCTATTACCAATTTATTCTATTGGAACAACATTATTCACGATGTTTTCTATCACTACGGTTTTGACGAGGTAAGTGGAAATTTCCAACTCAACAACTACGGGAAAGGTGGAAAAGGTGGTGACTATGTTTTTGCAGATGCACAAGATGGCGGTGGAATGAATAATGCTAACTTCGGTACTCCTCCAGATGGAGCTGCGCCAAGAATGCAAATGTACCTTTGGTCTGCTCCTGGAAAAGTTTTAGGAACTTTCCTTACGGTAAACGGTGGTCCTTTGGCAGGCAAATATTATGGTTTTGACTCCAATTTCGCGCCTCCATTAACTGGCACGCCAATAACATCTGATTTGGTATTGGTTGAAGATGATGATTCTGGCCAATCCAACGATCCTTACGATAATTGTGATAACGTAACCAATGCTTCTGCTATTAATGGAAAGATCGCAATTCTAAGACGTGGTGAGTGTAATTTTACTGTAAAAATTCTTAATGCCCAAAACGCGGGTGCTATAGCTGTAATTGTTGTAAACGACTCTCCTGCAGATCCTATTATTATGGGCGGAAACGGTGCCCAGCTTACTATTCCAGGTGTTATGATATATCAGTCTGATGGTGAAGCTATAATTACCGCACTTCTTAACGGGGATACAGTGAACGCTACATTGCGCGATGATGGTTCAGGAAATGACCCTTTCCGTCGTGATGGCGATTTGGACAATGTCATTATTGCCCACGAATATGGCCACGGAATATCTAACCGATTGACCGGTGGACCAAATAACGTTGGATGTCTTCAAAACCAAGAACAAATGGGCGAGGGATGGAGTGACTACTTCGGCCTTATGCTTACTATGAAGCCCGGCGATACGGGAACTGATTCCCGTGGTATTGGTGGCTATGCTATTGGACAGGGAGTAGGTGGACTCGGTATAAGAACTAAAGCTTATAGTACCGATTTCGGAATTAACAACTTTACTTACAACTCAATTAAAACTCAAGCTGTTCCACACGGAGTTGGTTCTGTTTGGGCAACAATGCTTTGGGATTTAACTTGGGCATTTATTGACAAATACGGTTTTGATCCAGATATCTACCACGGTACTGGTGGTAACAATATGGCACTTCAGTTGGTTGTCGATGGTTTAAAACTTCAGCCATGTAGTCCTGGTTTCGTAACAGGTCGTGACGCTATCCTTCAGGCAGATGTAAATGCCAATGGTGGTGCAAATGAGTGCTTGATTTGGAATGCTTTTGCAAAAAGAGGCTTAGGTCTTAGCGCCAATCAGGGAAGCTCTAATAGCCGATCAGATGGTACGGAGGCTTTTGACGTACCGGCTGGATGCGAATTGGGAGTGGGAGATAATGGAGAACTGAAAAATAGTTTCTTGATTTATCCAAACCCTTCCAATGGAGATATCAACATCCAATCTAGATACGATATAGGGGAGGCTTCAATTTCAATTTTTGATATGAATGGCCGCAAGGTATTTGACCAAAAGGTTGAAATGACAAACAAAGCAAATATCAATGCTAGTGGATTAAATTCTGGAATCTATTTGATAAAAGTAGATGGCGGAGGATATACACAAACTTCTAAATTGGTTATTAACTAAAATTGATTGTTGTTTATTATAAGAAAAGAGGTCGTGAGACCTCTTTTTTTATTTTACGTCTAAAAGAACTTGACGTATTTTATCTGGAGAAATTCCAACGATGTCCTGTAGCTCTGCAATGGTTCCATGTTCGGGGAAAACATCATGAATACCGAGTATCTCAATTGCATTTTTATACTTGTGCTTAGCTGCAAAATCCGTAATCGTACTTCCCAA
>Ga0079223_10003154_pt1 | contig 10371 bp, 6 predicted proteins | sample Stecom2011_FD_75072 | JGI IMG/M metagenome (GOLD analysis project Ga0079223, IMG submission 75072) | Agricultural soil microbial communities from Utah to study Nitrogen management - Steer compost 2011 | ecosystem: Environmental > Terrestrial > Soil > Agricultural land | place: USA: Utah...
AGACAAACCATTTATACTCCCCTCATCTTAAACTTAAAAGAAATGAAAATAGGAATTAACTTTTATATCAATTCCTACTTTATCTCATTTATAAAAATGACAAAAGAAATAGCTGATAAGGTTGAGTGTGATAGAGTTTTATGTTCAAAAGTTATTCAGCTGTCTTTCACCACAAATATATTTAATTAATTCTTCTAAAACATAGGGGTATTCCCCTATATTTATAAAAAGATAGGATTTATAAAAATTGGTAAATCCATAAAAAAAATGAAAAACAACTATGAAAATATAGAATAAAAGCAATCGCTAAAGAGGTAAAATGACACCTTAAAAACGCCCCTTACAAACTTCTCGTTCATTGATTTTCAAACAAGAATAAAAGCGACTTTTGGTCAAACTCCAACAATCACTTCTTTAACTATTGAATAGAAATACTCAAATCTCCAATTATCAAGCGTTCGCCTTTTCTTATTTTCGCACGTTTTCTTGTTTCCACTTCACCGTCACGCATGACTTCTCCTTCGTCAACAATCATTTTTGCATGGCCGCCCGTTTGTGCTACACCAATCGCCTTCAATAATTGAATCAATTCAATATAATCTCCTTCAAGATTAAATTCAAGCTCTTTCATAAACGAATCAACTCTATAAAGCACAACGTGTTACTTCACTCCGTGCATTAATTTTTTCAACACTGGGTTTAATAAAATAACTACTACTCCCGCAATGGCTGGGACAATGGTAAATATCATGAAGAAAGAAGTTAACGTAAAGTCAGGGTCTTCCTGTGCCTTATCCACCATTCCTCCTAATGAAGCGGCTATTTTATTTCCGATAGCAATCGCAAGATACCACATACCAAACATAAAGGCAATCATTTTACCCGGCACTAATTTACTAACGTAAGACAATCCAACGGGTGAAAGGAATAACTCTCCTAAAGTATGGAATAAATAAGCCAAAATCAACCAAATCATTCCCACTCTTACCATTCCCGCTTCCGCACCTGCTGGAATTACACGCGCTCCATACGCCAGAATTGCAAAACCGATACTCATCACTAATAATCCCAGTCCATATTTCATTGCTGCGGAAGGATTGTATTTACTTTCCCACCATTTTGAGAACACAGAAGCTAAAGCAATAATGAAGAATGAGTTTAAAATACTAAACCAAGAAGCGGTAATTTCAACCTCATTTTCCTTTACTTCGCCAACAGTACCTAAAACCACCTGTGATTCAAGGTTGCTTTGAGCATAATCTCCGTTTAATTTTTCGGCTTGTTCATCGTTCAAATACACGAATTTACCAAGCTCTAAATGAGCCGCAACAGGCTGTCCAATTTCTAACTTTTCGTTTGTAGCAAAGTTAAGCAGATGTTCAACGGCAACTTCCCCTTCTAATAAAGGACGAGCTTCCGTAATCGGTTCGTAGGTTACACTTGACTCGCCTGCTTCGTTTACTTGTTCAATTTTTACTGCTTGATAAGTTACATCATAAGAAACAGTATTGAAATCTCTTGCCAACATCCACACAACAACTCCCCAAACCAAGGCGAAACACAAAGCTAAAACAACGTTACTTCCTGGGATTTTCTTCCATGTTCTTTTGTTTAATAAGAAGAGAACCCAAGTAATTATTAACAATGGAATTACAGTAAGAAGTGTATTGACCACATTAAATATAGTCGCCGCTGTTCCCGTCATAACTCGTTCTGTAAAATCTCGTGCAAAAATCACCATGGATGTTGCTGCTTGCTCAAACGGAATAAAGAACAACACCGTAAAGAATGCGAAAATAATTACTGCAATCATTCGGTCTCTTACAATTCTATCGTATCGGAAAATACGTGAAAACACAAGGTACAAGAATAAAACAAGTCCGATAATCGTAATCACCAAAGACCCTGACAATACTTCTTTAGGAAAGATAAACTGTTCTGGTAGCAAATGAATTCCTGCAATCTTCGACATTGGATCATTGATTAAATATAATAATCCAATCGCTGAAGTAACCACAATTAAAATCTTATCGATAAAAGTAAACCTGTTGTCTTTATTTCCTGAATCAATAATTTTTTGCTCTTCCGTTTTTTCGTTTCCATGTTCATCAACATTAGATACTTCTTGAACTGCTACATCCTTCTCTCCTTTCACTGGAGGAGCTCCAATTTTTCCAAAAAGAGGTTTCGCTAATAAAAACTGTAATGTACCAAACAACATGAAAATTCCAGCCAATCCAAATCCCCATGACCAACCTACACGTTCTGCTAAATATCCACAAAGCATCATTCCGAAGAAAGCTCCTGAATTTACTCCCATATAGAATAAAGTGTAAGCAGCATCTTTCTTTTCTGGAAGATAAACATACATTTCTGAAATAATAGAAGTAATGTTCGGCTTAAAGAATCCGGTTCCAATCACCAACAATCCTAATCCCATATACAATGAAGCTTCTGTTTCTAAAGCCATAGCACCATGTCCAAGTGTCATGACTACGCACCCAATTAGCACAGCCCAGCGATAACCTAAAAATTTATCTGCCAACACTCCTCCAACAATCGGCGTTAGATATAATAATCCCGCATAAGTACCAAACAAAGCACCTGCATTTCCAGAAGACCATTCCCAACCTGGATTGCTCCCTATCGCTGCTATGGTTAAGAAATTAATCAATAACACCCGCATTCCATAGAATGAGAATCGTTCCCACATTTCAGTAAAAAACAAAACAAACAATCCAGCTGGATGTCCTAAAACTTTTGTTTCAAAGAAACTTTTATGCTCATCACTCATGATTTCTTTTGTAGCCATAATCTATTTTTACATATTATATTTAAAATCCTTCTTCAACTTATCTTTTGCAAATTGTATAAATGAACTTATAAATCACTATAAATCTTAACTTTAAACTTCATAAACAAAGTGAAAAGAAGCATTTATAAACTTGCGAATGCGTGAAAGTATATAAAAAAAATGAGCTCTATGTAAAATTTGTTAAAATTTTGCAGGATAAAAGTAGAGTTTCAAGTGTTTTGAGATTAAATTAACACTTTTTTAGCATTTTATGAAAAACAAACACATTTTATTTTTTTGTTGAAACGATTTGTCTCAAAAATATTTTTCCAGAAAAAATCATTAATAAATGATGATGAAGTCGGATTTATCAAAGGTTTTCCTAGATATTGTCTTAAATGTTTTAATTTTGTTGGCTTACTCTATTAAATTTGGTTTGTAATGAGAAAAATTCTACCCGTATTTTTGATGATGATTGCTTTTTCTTGCAATGAAAAAAAAGATAACACACACACGAAAGAATCCAACATCACATACGTGGTCAACAATCACAGCTACAGCAACATTGAAGAAATAAACTCAACGCATATTCACTTGGATTTAGACGTTGATTTTGACAGTAAAACCATCCAAGGTGTCGCTCGCCATACAATGAATAATAAGGGAGCGAACAAAGCGATATTCGACATTAAAAAATTAGACATACACAAAGTTACTTTAGGTACTGAAGAGCTAGAAACCACTTTTATCATCGGAGATTACGACAGTATATTAGGCTCTCCTTTAGTGATAGACATCTCTCAAAAAGATACGCTCATTAACATTTATTACTCAACGCACAGTGAATCGGAAGCCTTAGGCTGGATGGATGCAAGTCTAACCCACGACAAAAAGTTTCCTTTTTTATATACGCAAGGCGAAGCGATTTTAACGCGTTCATGGATTCCCAATCAAGATCTTCCTGAAAATAGAATTACCTATTCCGCAGACATTCAAGTTCCTGTTGGGATGATGGCGGTAATGAGTGCTTCCAATCCCACGGAAACAAATGACACAGGGGAATATTCTTTTACAATGAAACAACCTGTTCCTTCTTATTTAATCGCTTTAGCAGTGGGTGAACTTGAGTTTGCTCCTCTAGATTATATGAGTGGAGTTTATGCAGAGCCCGACATTCTTGAAGCAGCGAAAAAAGAGTTGCAATCCATTCCTAGAATGATTCATTCTGCTGAGGAATTATACGGAGAATATTTATGGGAGCGATTTGATGTACTTTTCTTACCGTATTCTTTTCCTTTTGGAGGAATGGAAAATCCACGTTTAACGTTCGCTACACCTACCATTTTAGCAGGCGACGGAAGCCTTTTGAGTCTTATTGCTCATGAATTGGCTCACTCTTGGTCTGGAAATTTAGTAACCATGGCAAACTGGGATGATTTTTGGCTAAACGAAGGCTTTACTGTTTATTTTGAAAACAGAATTATGGAAAAAGTCGAAGGAAAAGAAATTGCCGACATGTTGATGCTTATTAATTACCAAGAATTGGAATGGACGATCAACCGATTTATGGACGAAGGTTTAGAAGTAGAAACACACCTTAAACTTAATTTAGAAGACAGAAATCCCGATGATGGAATGACAGATATTGCATACAACAAAGGAGCTTTTTTCTTAATGGCATTAGAAGAAGCTGTGGGACGTGAAAATTTCGACAAATTTCTACTGGATTATTTTAATGCACATAAATTTCAATCCATTACGACAGAAACTTTTGTTGAATACCTCAATAAAAACCTAATCGATAAACACAATTTAGATTTCAATATTGACGAATGGATTTACGGCCCTGGTACGCCTTCAAACATCACTCAAATTGAATCTCCTCGATTTGCAGCCATCCAAGATTTAGCCCTTGAAATTCAACAAGGTGCTGAATTGCCAAAAGATTTAAAAAGAGAAGATAAAATCACGCAAGAATGGATTGCATTTATCAGAGCTTTCAAAGGAAATTTATCCGTTGAAAAAATGAAAGAAATCGATGCACAGCTTCACTTTAGAGATTCTCAAAATGCGGAAATCATGGCAGAATGGTTTGTGCTTGGCATCCAAAATGAATATGCGGAACTTCGTCCAGACATTGAGGCTTTTCTAATCAAAGTAGGAAGAAGGAAGTTTTTAGAACCACTTTATACTGCAATGCGAGATCAATCAGAAGAATCGAACAAATGGGCATTAGAGGTGTATAAAAAAGCTCGACCAAATTACCATGCCATTTCTTATCTGACAATTGATAATATGTTGGGGTTATAAAAACAATTGACTTCAAAGCAAACTTGTAAAACATTCTTTTTTTTCGTAGCTTAGTGTTCGTTTTATGTTCTGAGGAAATGTTGGATTGATGAATAAAAACTCCAGAGAAATACTTTCTAATGGCTTAACTAAGTTATTAAGTCCTGCCAAATTAAACGGCATTACTTTGCCGAATCGTGTCATCAAAGCGGCAACGTTTGAAGGAATGTTAGATGACAATCACAACATTACCGATCAATGTATTGAATTTCATGAAAACATGGCAAAAGGAGGAGTTGGGATGACAACTTTAGCGTACTGCGCTCCCGAACCGGACGGAAGAATGATTGACAGTTATCTCTATATCCGTGAAGAAATCAAACCTCAATTGCAAAAATTAGCAGAAAAAGTGCATCAACAAGGCGTTTTTCTTTCTGGACAAATTGCCCATTGCGGTGGCTTTAGTCGAAATAAAAAATTACAGCGGAAAAGACCTGTCGCACCGTCCACACAGTTTTTGATGACTGGACTGCCTTACGGCATCTATTTCTCCCAAAAAATGGACAGAAAACGAATGGATGAAGTAACCGATTCCTTTGTTCAAACGGCAAAAATCATGAAGGAATCAGGGTTTGACGCACTTGAAATTCATTTTGGTCACGGTTATTTGCTCAGTCAATTCATTAGTCCGCTCACCAACAAAAGAAAAGATGAATACGGAGGCAGTATAGAAAACAGAATGCGCTATCCTCTTGAAGTACTTCACGCAATTCGTCAGGAAGTGGGTTCTAATTTCCCAATCTTGGCCAAAATTTCATTATTTGATGATGTAAAAGGAGGAATTTCCTTAGAAGATGGGATAAAATCTGCCGAATTACTGGATAAGGCAGGCATCGATGGAATTATTTTAAGTGCAGGAACAAGCAGTCAAAATCCAATGTTGCTTTTCCACGGAGACTCTATTCTTCCTGGACTCTTAACGTATGAAAAAAGTCCATTGTTGCGTTTGGGAATGAAGATGATTAGCAAACGTTTCTTTAGAAATTATCCCTACAAAGAATTGTATTTATTTGAAGCCGCCAAGAAAGTACGTGAAGTTGTCCATTGCAATCTGATTTATATCGGTGGTGCAATGACTCCTGAAAGTTTAGCCATAGTAATGGATGCTGGATTTGATTTCGTTCAATCCGGACGTCCTTTAATCCGTGATTCTCAACTGGTTCATCACCTAAAAGAATATGGAATGAATTATGTCAATGGATGCGATGCGTGCAACCAATGCGCTCCCATGATGAGCGATCCAAATGGAATACGATGCGTGAAAGAGAAATGGGAAGCACCTCATTCTTCTACTGCCTCTTGAATGGTCTTTAAAACACGTAGATTCATAAGGTATTATAGTTCTGTGTCATTTACCACAAGTTATAACTATGCCTTCTATGTACCTATGTGTTTTTTACCTAACACGCTCTATTACAGTTTTTTACAACGCATTTTTTTTTAAACACATAGGTACATAGGTTATATAGTTTCGTCTTCGACGATGGCAGAACACAACCTCAATTTCCAAAAGCATAGTCGTTGACCACAAGTTATAACTATGCCTTCTATGTACCTATGTGTTTTTTACCTAATACGCTCTATTTTAGCTTTTTACAATGTTTTTCTTTTCATCACAGAGGTCTTCATTGTATATTTCTTTGTGTCTTTGTGGTGAAAACAAATCATGTCAATGAATACGATGCGTGAAAGATAAATGGGAAGCACCTCATTCTTCTACTGCCTCTTGAATGGTCTTTAAAACATAAAGCAAATCTTTCTGACTAATGAAGCTATTGTTGTGATACAACTTATCTCTGCCCAAAATATTGACTGTACTCGGAAAAGAAATTGTGCCCTTGTCCCCTGCTAACTGCATGGCAAATTGATGTTTTCCTTGATTGATTCCGCTGGGTTCGTAAATGTATCTTTTTCCTTTAAAAACGACATCTTCCTTACTTTCCGCATTGAAAATCACAAAGTAAAAACTTTCATTTAACACGTTTGCCACTTCTTTATCATTCCAGACCACTTTTTCCATTCCATGACAAATGGAACACCAATCTGTTTTCATAAAAAACACAAGGGGTCGCTGTTCCGCATAAAGCAAACTGTCCAATTGATTCGCTGAGTAAACAGTGAGTTGACCCAACGAAAGCAAGGGAAAGAGAAAAACGGCAAAAAGCACTGTTTTATACTGAAACTTCATTCTTTACTGTATTGAATAACGCAATCCTAAGAACATTCGGACGCCTTGGTTAGAACCATAAATATAATCTGGATCAAACTTTAAAGCGTACGGATTATCTGGCGTTGCTAAAATATTTCCATCGACATCATACTGAACATGTTCGTCAAACGGATCGTTCGTTCTTGCAATAATGAAGGGATTTCCTTTGTTTGGCGTCCAATTCAAAAGATTTTTAACTCCTCCAAAAATTTCAAGCCCATTTTTAAAAGTCTTTGTCACCTGAATATTTTGTATGCTATACGGTTTTGATTCTTTCATTCTCGGGTCTAAATCACTAATTAAAGGCAACAACATCGGACCGTATAAATTTCCTGTATATTCTATTTTAACTCCTATTTTACTAAAATCATAGCCTAAATTCCATGTCATGCTATACGCTTCCTGAAACTCCTGCCTGACTCTCTCCCCTTCTTCAACACTTGAAACGTCCATAATTGTTCCGCCCAAAGTTGCTGTAAACCCTTGATAACGCCCGTCCACATTTAAAGAAATCCCTTTAGATTCAGCATATCCGTCAAGGTTATCGTAAATAATCAACTGTGGGTTTGTGTCATAATCCGGGATGATTTTATTGTTAAAGTAAGTATAAAACACACTTGCATCAAAATTTAAAAAAAGTCCGTTGTTAAAGTGAAACTTTCGAACATAATTCACATTTCCATTCCACGAGGTTTCGGGTTTTAACTCTGACAAAAACACAACCTCTCTTGCTCCTGTTAAGGCAGCGTGGTCTTCCGTAAAGACATTTGCCACGCGATAACCAGAACCTCCACTCAACCGAAAGATATTCATTTTATTTCTCGAAGTCCATTTGTAATTTACCCTTGGCGTTACAATTGAACCGTGCAAAGAATTGTAATCGTATCGGATTCCAGCAAGTACAACATGTTGAGGCGCAAACTTCCATTCATTTTGAACAAAAATCCCTGGCAAGTAAATTTCTGAAGGCTGATTCGTAACTTCTCCGTCAATTTCTTTCTCTGTAGCCACAGTATTGTCGTCATAAAAGGTATAACGCAAAGAAGTTCCCACTAAAAGTTGATGTCGATTGATGGTTTTATCCCACACGAACTGTCCAAATCCAATGTTTTGAACTGCATCAAAAATTTCGTCTCCATAACGAGAATTTTGGTCATGTCCGTTTGCACTAAACATAAACAAAACCTTCTCTTTCATTGGCAATTGATACGTACCAAACATTTCCCAACGATTGGTGTAAACACTTTCTGCATAAATTTCATCACTGCCCCGATAAGTAGAATTCCAATTCATGTCTCCTCCCCATCGATCTTCATAAACATAACGTCCAGCAAACGAAAAAACACGTCCTTCAGGTCGTTGAAAATTCCATTTATTAAAGATAGAAATACGATCTTGCAGGGTCAAATCTGTAAAACCATCGCCGTTATTATCCATCGGATGGCTGTAATTAAAATAGTTTACGCCCAACAATGTTGAAGCCTTTTTTCCAATCCTTGCTCGATACCCCAAATCCGCATTTATTTCTCCCCATGAAGTTCCGAAAGCCTCTGCAGAAAACAAAGGAGCTTGCTCCGGCGACTTTGTAATCACGTTGATCAATCCACCAACTGCTTCAGAACCGTATAAAGTAGAAGCAGGCCCTTTTACAATCTCAACTCGCTCGATTAAAGATTGAGGAATACCGCTTAATCCATAAACGGTGGACAATCCACTAACAATTGGCATTCCATCAATTAAAATCATGGTGTAAGGTCCTTCCAAACCATTGATATGAATGTCTCCCGTATTGCAAACACTACAATTGACTTGAGGACGAACCCCGTTGACTTGCGACAAAGATTCAAAAATCGACGGCACAGGATTGGACCTAAAAAACTCTTTTGAATACACTTCAATCGATACAGGACTATCCGATTTCCTAACATTTCGCATCGTTCCAGACACAACCACCTCATCAAAATCGACAGCCACTGGCTTTAATTTAAAAACAACATAAACCGGTTCGCTATTCGTTAACTCAACACGAATCGTATCGTTGAAAAAATCGGAAGAACGCGAAATTAAGTTGTACGAACCCATCGGTAAGTTCGAAATCACAAACTCTCCTGCGGCATTGGTGGTTGCTCCTTTATTCCTTCCCTCGACCACAATATCAATCCACGCTAAAGGCTCTTCTTCTTCACTTTGAACAACTCCCATCACAGTGGTTTGTGAAAACAACAATGGCAAAGAAAAAGGAAAAATCAACAGCCAAACCACGAACACACACCTCATTTTACTTCTATTTTAAAAGTTCTAATCAATTATTTTTGACAAACATATAAAATATATTTAGACAAGCCTAAATATTTAAAAAATAAAATGTTTTTTAGGGTCAATCAAAGTTGAGAGGGGTTTTAGACGAGAAGGATGTTTGTTAAAACACTAGTTTGACATCTTCTTTGAAGTGTTGTAAAGTTGCATTCAAACTCGCTGTCCAGCCGTCGATAAAGACTTTGCCGTTTTTGATGGCTTGGGATAATTCTTCGTTACTCACTTTTTCGGAGTTGGTGATGTAATAATGATTTTCTATTTTGTAAATGCAATCTTCTACCACACATTCTAATTTGGAAGTTGGATTATCAATTCCGACAGAAAAAACCATATTATAAATGCGTGAAAGCGTATCATTATTGGCGTTTGGAAAAGCGATTTTACCGTCTTCTAAGGCTAATTTTGGCGCATCAACTGTGTCAAAAACTTTAAAACCAATGTCTAGCACTTGTTTTTTATTTTCTTCAAATAAACCTGTTTTATTGTTTTCTTCTTCTATTTCAGTTTTTATTTTTTCTCCTGCTCTGCGCAAACGCTCAATGGTAATGCTGGAAATAACTGGTTCTAAATTGTTGTCTGTACAAAATTGATAGGCAGGTTTGTCTTTGGCAATGGGTTCATCTATTTGACATAAAATGAATTTTCTATTTCCACCATCTTCGGCATTGAGTTGCATTACGGCGTGACCTGTGGTGCCGGAACC
>Ga0079223_10003155_pt1 | contig 10369 bp, 2 predicted proteins | sample Stecom2011_FD_75072 | JGI IMG/M metagenome (GOLD analysis project Ga0079223, IMG submission 75072) | Agricultural soil microbial communities from Utah to study Nitrogen management - Steer compost 2011 | ecosystem: Environmental > Terrestrial > Soil > Agricultural land | place: USA: Utah...
CAGATTTTTATTGAATCACAGGGTTGGTGTACCATGGCCGAAATAGGCAAAGAAGAAGGAATGGTTGAAAAAGCGTTGGATTCTGTGCAAGAGCGCTTAGATACTAAATTTGGCATTGTTTTGAACAACCCTGCTTTTACCAGTTATGTTATAGAATACGGGGAGATTTCCACTTATCCGCCAGGATATAAGGAGAATGCAGGTGTCTTTTGTCACAACAATCCTTGGATTATGATTGGTGAAACCATGATTGGGCGAGGCGAAAGAGCTTGGGATTATTACAAGAAAATTGCGCCCTCTTATTTGGAAGAGATCAGTGAACTGCATAAAACTGAGCCTTACGTTTATTCTCAAATGATTGCTGGGAAAGATGCTTTTAAACCAGGTGAGGCGAAAAACTCATGGTTGACAGGAACTGCTTCTTGGAATTTTTATGCCATAACACAATATATTTTAGGCGTTCGACCACAGTATGATGGGTTACTTATTGATCCTTGCGTACCAGCTGAATGGGACGGTTTTGAGGTAACAAGAAAGTTTAGAGGCGCAACTTATAATATTAAAGTGAGCAATCCCTCTAAAGTGTCTAAAGGGGTGAAAGAGTTAAAAGTAGATGGCACTAAAATTAAAGGAAATTTAATTCCCATTATGCCTGCGGGGGAGTATTTTGTAGAGGTGGTGATGGGTTAATATTCAATAATTCGCTTTTTGATTTTAAACAAAGATGTTGAAACTATGACGCACTTAAAAATAAGGAATATGAAACTATTAAAGGTCACCGTTGGTTTATTGCTGATGCTATTTTTTCTAACTTCTTGTGAAAATCAAGTTAAAGATGTTCAACATCCTGTTTTGTACAATCAAGTAGGCTACATAACAGATGGGTTGAAAATGGCTCTTGTTTCACCAGATGTGGATGAATTCATTATTTTGAATGATGGGGGTGATGTGGTAATGCAGATTGTTCCCGATTCTGCTCTTTTTTGGGAGTTGAGTGGTGATGCCGTTCGCAAAGTTGATTTTAGTGATTTGGATGAACCAGGAAAATATCGGATGTTGGTAAAAGGCGAAGAATATCCATTTACTATTTCTGAAAAGCCTTATACAGAGATTTCGAAGGCTGCCATAAAAGCACTCTATTTCAACAGATCAGGAATGGCGATAGATTCTGAGTTTGGTGGAAAGTGGGCCAGACCTGCGGGTCATCCAGATACTCTTGTTTATATTCACTCCTCAGCTGCAGATAAGCTGCGACCAAAGGGTACTGTTGTCTCTTCTCCTTTGGGGTGGTACGATGCAGGTGATTACAACAAATACGTGGTCAACAGTGGTATTACCACTTATACTATGTTTCGTGCGTTAGAAGACTTTTCTGATTATTATTCATCTTTGGAAATTGGAATTCCTGATTCCAAAGATATAATTCCCGACTTACTCACCGAAACGCTCTATAATTTCCGCTGGTTGATTACCATGCAAGATCCCAATGATGGTGGCGTATATCATAAACTTACAACAAAGAAGTTTGAAGATATGGTTATGCCAAATGAGGCGGTTAACGATAGGTATTTGGTCGCGAAAAGCACTTCTGCTACATTAGATTATGCTGCTTTAACGGCACATGCTTCCATGGTTTTGAAATCTTACGGCGAGGAATTTTCTCAATTGGCTAAAGTAGCTTTAGAAAACTCTATAAAAGCTTGGGAGTGGGCTTTGTTAAATCCAACTATTTTGTATGAGCAACCAAAAGATATTGAAACTGGTGCTTATGGAGATGATGAGATTGAAGATGAGTGGTTTTGGGCTGCATCTGAGCTTTTCTTGGCTACAGGAGACGAGAAGTATCTTGAAAGTGCTAAGAGTTTCTACCAGAAACCTGATGTTCCCACTTGGAGTGACGTACGCACTTTAGGCGTTTACTCATTGCTGGATAATATTGAACTTGTTTCCGACACACTTTGGACAAATCTGCTAACTCAGGATTTTTTCGCTTTAGCTGATAGTTTGGTAGCTCTTTCTGAAACAGCGCCTTATGGAATTAGTATTAATCTCTTTGCGTGGGGAAGTAACTCCCAAGTTGCCAATGAAGGGATGTTAAAACTCTTTGCTCATAAACTAACGAACAACCCAAAATATTTAAATTCTGCATTGTCTGACCTTGATTATATTTTAGGTCGTAATGCTACTGGATATTGCTTTGTAACCGGCTTTGGCCAGCAAAAAGTCATGAATATTCATCATCGGCCATCCGCAGCTGATGGTGTTGAAGATCCTGTTCCTGGTTTCTTAGCAGGTGGACCTAATATTGCAACTTTTGCAGATTGTCCTAAAGCAAAAAGAAGTCGTTTCCCAGCCAAATCCTTTGTTGATTTGGAATGTAGCTACTCAACCAATGAGATAGCAATTAATTGGAATGCCCCTTTAATTTATCTTTCTGGTGGTTTAGATGCACTTTTATGTAGATGAGCAACTATTACAGATTGAGTACCTCAAACGTGGGGTGCTCTTTCTTTTGTATTAAAGAGTTGAGTCTAGATTTTTATCTAAAGGGAATGTGAAGTAGAAGGCACTTCCTTTTCCTAATTCAGATTTCACCTTAATGGTTCCTCCTAAGAGCTCGCATAAATGCTTTGAAATCGAGAGTCCTAAACCAGTACCTCTATGAACTTTATCCAGTGTGGGTTCTATTTTGTTGAATCTTATAAATAGTTGAGCTTGATTTTCCAAGGAAATGCCAATACCACTATCCTCTACAAAAAATGTGATTTTCTCTTTTTCTGTATCAATCTTATAGCCATATTTAATATAGCCCTGATTGGTAAACTTCAAGGCGTTATTTATTAAATTGATGAATATTTGCCTTAGTCTTACAGGATCAGTATGGATTGTAATTTTAGAACTATTGTTGGGAACATCAGATAGCAATTGAATGTTGTTTTTTAAAAGTGCTTTGTTGGAGCTGTATATAGAGGTTAGTTCTTCCAAGAATTCATTGATATTTACTTCTTTCTTTTTAATTACCAACTGGTCTGCTTCGATAATACTTATATCTATAATGTCATTGATTAATTGAAGAAGATCGTTGCTGTTTTGTTGGATAATATTGTTAATATCTTTTTTTTCTTCTTCGTCAAACATTTCAGTTTGGAGTAAATCTAAAAAGCCCATTATAGCATTTAATGGCGTGCGGATTTCATGACTCATGTTTGCTAAAAAAGCTGATTTTAGACGATCACTCTCTTGTGCTTTTAGTTTTTCTGCCTCTAAATCTCTTGTTCGATCTAACACCATTGACTGTAGTTGGGTGCGGTGCATCTCCAATTCTTTGTTTTGTTGGCTAATCTGATCTCTCTGTGTTACCAGTTTTTTATTGTGTTTTTCAATTTCTTTGTTGAAGTTGGAGAGTTTTTGGTACGCAGCATATAAATCTTGTGTGCGTTGTTGAACTATTTTTTTCAATTCTGTCTCACGTTTTCGACTGGCAATTATTTTTAGTCGATAAAAGGAAAAGGCTATTATTATGACGAGTATAATTGAAGAGGTTATAAACCAAGTTTGTTTCCATATTGGGGCTGGAATATAGAATTTTAGTTCAATCCCTTTGGTATTTTTTACTCCACTGCTATTTATACCTATAGCCTTAAATGTATATTCACCTGAAGGAAGATTTGTATAAGCTGCAAAATTTCGTGTTCCTGATTCAATCCAATCTTCATCAAAAGGTTCAAGAATATAGCTGTATTTATTTTCATCAGGGATGGAGTAATCCAATAGTGCAAATTCAAATGATATATAGTTGCTCTGGCTCTCTAGAATGAAGTATTGAGTTGAGTCGATGTCAATGGCAAGCGGTGTATTGAAGACGTTGAAGCTTGAGATAATCATTGGAGCAACATAATTTTCAATACCTATTGTTTTAGGATCAAAAATATTTATTCCCTGATTTCCTCCCATCATGAGTAATCCATCATGGGTTTTTGCGAATGAATTGATCTCATAAACAGGACTTTGGAGTCCGTGGATGGTGGAATAGTTGTAGTATTTATCTGTTTTTGGATGGTAACAAGAAACGCCCTCATGTGTTCCCAACCAGAAGTTACCTTGTTCATCTTCTATAATATTATATACTGTATTTGAAGGTAGCTGAGATGCCGTTGATTTACTAATAAATTGTTTGCTGAATCTGTTGTATAAACAGAGTCCCGCAGACTTAGTACCCACCCACAAATTGTCGTTTTTGTCAATATGTAATGCTCTAACTTGGTTCCCACATAGTGAAAAAGGATTATTAAGTTCATTAATATGATTGATGAGGCTGTCATTTTTTAGATGGTATTCGAACAAACCATTGGAAGACGTTGCTATCCAAAGAATACTATCTCCTTCTTGCAATAGTCGTGTAATTCCAATATTGCTCTCAATATCAAAGAAATCAGTATGTTTAGTGCGCAAAGGAGATATTTTCTTTTCCGATATGGAAAATCGGTATAATCCGTTAGAAGTTCCAATCCAGAGCAAGTTAGGTGGACTATAATATAGATTTCGAATATGTATATTTAAGAATTTGTTAAAAACATCCTTTTTTGCTTGTTTTTCAACCAGCCCCCGTTTAGTACCTATCCATAGGGTCCCTTCATCATCCATAACAATCGACTCTACTCGGTTGCTTGGCAATGCGTTGCTGCTCCATCCTCTGTTATAGTAGGTAAATTCTCCTGTTTCTCGGTTGAGTTTTGTCAATCCTCCGCTTTTGGTCCCAAACCAGAGGTTTAATTGGCTATCTTCGATTGCAGAGGTTACAAAATTATCACTAAGTCCTTGGTTGTTGTGCCCCTTTTTTAAAAGAGGGAAAGTTTCTTGTCTTCGGTCAAAATAGTGTAATCCTCCAAATTTTGTGGCAATCCAAATTAAGCCAGATTGAGTTTCAATTATTTCACGAATGGCGTTGCTTTTTAAATGCCCAAGTGCATAGTTGGAAGCATCCACAAGCACCGGCACGAAATCTTCGTTGTTTAGATTTATGATGACAATTCCGTTGTCGGTGCTTCCAGCCCATAAAGTATTGCTGGAATCAATGAGCAGTGATTGAAAAGTACTGGTGTTGAGATGTCTCGTTCCAGGTTCAGAGAACCTAATTCTATGAAACTTCTCTTGTTTAGTTAAAAAATAATACAATCCTAATTGGCTGCTAATCCAAATGGTGTCGGGATGATTTGAATGTATGGCTCGTATATCACCCATTTTGGACGAATTGATCGTTGGTTCCCAACTTTTTGTCTGTTCTATTATATCTTTAATTTGGTTGACAGAATTTTCGTCCCACTGCTTAGCAAGCTTCCTGTAGTTTTCTGCTTCAATCAAAAGCATCCCATGAATTGCTGTCCCTATCCAGATATTTCCATTCTTAGATATGTGAACACTATGTATAAAGTTGTCGTTGGCTGGGTTTTCTTTGTCATCATTCTGAAATAATCTAATAAATTCTTCTTTCTCTGGATTGAATATGTTAACACCATTGGCAGTAGCAATCCAGATATTCCCGAATTCATCTTTTAAAAGATCATTAATTACATTATTGGAAAGGGAATTGGGGCTGGAGGTGTGATGATACCTTTTGAAGATCTCTTTCCTTCTATCGAATCGGTTGAGGCCATTAGCAGTTGCAACCCATATGTAACCCAAGTTATCTTCTATAATTTTTAATGGATAATTGTTAGAGATAGTTGTAATATCTTCAGGATCATTTTGATAAACGACATGCGTTTTTCCATTGTATTTTGACAAGCCAATGGACTCAATTCCTAGCCAAAGCATGCCAATGTGATCTTCGAAAACGCATTGTATAGATTGACCAGGTGTTTTGTTCAGCGCTGAAAAGTGATTTAGAATATAGATTTGTTCGTGCTGTAAAGAAGGGTAATTCGCAGAAAAGACGATAGTATTGAGCAATAATAAAAGGCTCAGGATGAATGATCGAAGTGTAAAATTGTGTCTTTTATGCATTTTTTAGATAAGATCTGGAAACAAGATACATTAAAGACTTTAACGGTGTAGTTGTGGTTAGGTTACAATTAAGTAAAGAGTTGTTTATTGATTTTTCTGATCAATGTTTAAATTTTCCTTTAGCGCAACAGAAGATGGAAATTCAGTGAGTTTTGTTTTTACAAGATTGCTATTTGTTGTTTTATCTCTGTTTTTAGTGAAAGGAGCTTAAAAATCATAGAAATTTCCTTATTTTGGATCGGATTTAATGAGTGAAGTAAAAGTTGATTCAGCCAATGAAAAATAATTTTATCCTGATCAAGATTCTCTTAACGATCATTATTGTGTGGTTTTTCTCGTCATACTCCATGAGTCAGAAAGCTGCCAATCAGTTTCGCAGGGTCGATACAGGGTGGGGTTTGTCTAATAATCAGATCAATACGATTTTTCAGGACAGCAGGGGTTTTATGTGGTTTGCCACAGTCTCGGGTTTGAATCGTTACGATGGATACTCATTTAAGGTGTTTAAGAATATTCCTGGGGATTCTTCTTCACTTCCTGAAAATAGTATTCATCGAATTTTTGAAGACCATCTTGGAATTTTATGGCTCTTTACCAGTAATGATCTGTTTTTTTACAATCCAGAAAAAGAGAGTTTTAGTCTCACACATGAGATTCTTCAAAAAAACACTCCTATTATAAAGACCAATATTTCATCGTTAAAAATGGATGGTGATTCGGTTTTATGGCTTGGTGATTCGCAGAAAGGCGTGTATAGATATGACATTAAAAGAGATGTATTAGTGCTTCTGCCTCTACTTTCTGAATCGGCTTCAGGGTTATCTTCCAATCAAATAAGTGACATTGCTTTTGACTCTAAAAAGAATATATATGCCACAAGTTTTTCGGGTGTTATAGATGTTGTTGATCCTAACTCTCTTCAAGTCAAAGAGTTTATAGATACGGGATTTGTGAAAGAACTTGAAGGAGAGCAAACTTCTTGCCAACTTTTTATTGATCGCAACGATGATCTTTGGGTCTATTCAAATAAAAATGGTGGGGGTGTTTTGTTTATCAATAGAAGTACAAATGAAAGAAGGTATTTCGCAGATGATATTCATCTCCCAAATATATCCAACTCAATTATTACTGGTATTTTAGAAGATAATGACGGACAAATATGGATTGGAACCGATCATAAAGGGATAAGTGTTGTTGATAAAACAGATTTCTCTGTTGCGGTGATTTCAACAATTCCAGGCGATGTGACAGGATTGAGTAGCAACAGTGTTACCTCTTTATTTAAAAGTGATGATGGTCTAATATGGGTAGGCACCTATAAAAATGGTATTAATTATTACCATAAAAATCTATATCAGTTTGATCTATACAGGAGTCAACCCCATGAGGAGAAAACCCTATTTAATAACGATGTGAATTGTTTTGCTGAAGATGCTAAAGGAAATCTGTGGATAGGAACCAACGGTGATGGACTGGTCTGTTTTGATCGTAAACAAGGAACTTTTCGTAAATATAAAAACAATCCAACCAATCCTAATAGTCTGACTAACGATGTGGTGGTCTCTTTGTGTGTTGATAGCAAAGAACGGTTGTGGATAGGAACTTATCAGGGCGGATTGGACTGTTTTGCCGATGGTAAGTTTAAACATTTTAAACACCAACCAAGAGACCCTGGAACCATTGCCGATGATCGTATTTGGCAAATCTTTGAAGACAGTTCAGGACGTTTGTGGATAGGAACCTTAGGAGGTGGACTTGATTTATATGATGAGGCAACAGAGAGATTTATTCATCATCGCTCCAGAGACTTTAATTCGGTCTCTTCAAATTATATATTGTCTCTTACTGAAGATCATGAAGGGAATATTTGGATTGGAACATCGGATGGGCTTAATAAGTTAAATGTTGAAACACAGCGGTTTAGTCTTTACACACATGACGCCTCCGACCCAAAGAGTTTGAGTAATATAACTATTCTATCTATTTTAGAAGATAGTGAGAATCGGTTGTGGGTGGGCACCCGAAATGGGTTAAATTTAATGGACAGGAAAAATAATTCATTCACTGTTTATCGTGAAGAAGATGGATTGCCAGATCATAACATTATTTCAATAAAAGATGATGGGTTAGGGAATCTATGGATAGCAACTCTTAATGGGCTTTCAAATTTGCGAACGGACTCTGTTTCTGGCGATTTTACTTTTAGAAATTTTGACTTGCTCGATGGACTTCAGGGACTTGAGTTTAACGAGCACTCTTCGTTTAAGACATCTAAAGGTGAGATTATTTTTGGGGGAGCCAATGGATTTAATATTTTTCACCCCAATCAAATAACCGCAAATCATTACTTTTTCGACGTTCTATTGACTGATTTTAAGTTGTTGAACAGGAGTGTTGGAATTGATGAGAAGATTAAAGGCGATATTGTTCTTCATAAGGCGATTAACCTTACTAAAGAGCTGTCGTTAAAGCACAATCAAAATGTCTTTTCCATTGAGTTTTCAGCCTTAAATTATTTTCATCCAGAAAGAACCAAGTTTCGATATATGCTGGAAGGTTTTAATAACGAGTGGATTGAGACCGATGCTGCCAATCGAGTAGTTACCTATACGAACTTGAATCCAGGAACTTATGTTTTTAAAGTTAAGGCATCGGGAAGTGATGGCAGTTGGGATAACGATAATGAGACCCACCTTACAATTGTTGTTATTCCTCCATTTTATGCAACTGGATGGGCTTACGGAGCCTACTTTGTCTTGTTTGTGCTTTTAATAGTTTACCTAACTTTCATAATTAGACGGCGTGAAGAAGTTAAGTTTGATCGTCATCGTGAGTTGGAAGAGCACAAAAGACAGCATGAGATGGATAAAATGAAACTGAGGTTTTTTACCAATATCAGTCATGAGTTCAGAACCCCACTAACTTTAATTCTCACTCCCGTTGAGAGACTAATTAAAAGTGTTGTGGATGATACATTGCGAAACCAATTAATTACAATTCAACGCAATGGGCATCGACTGTTACTTTTGGTGAATCAACTGCTTGATTTTAGGAAGATTGAGGCTATGGGAGTAGAACTAAATTATTCAGAAGGCGATATTATTGCTTTTGTTAAGGAGGTATCAAATTCTTTTGTCGATCTCTTTGAATCTAAATCGATCCAATTTGTGATCAACTCTGATATTAACTCATTGAATATGAGTTTTGATACTGATAAAATGGAAAAGATTATAGTAAATCTTCTTTCCAATGCATTCAAATTTTCTAAAGATGAAGGGATTGTCACTCTTTCTCTCTCTTTAAAAGATGTAAAACCTCTATCTGAAGATAATGTGTCTGTGTTACAAATGATCTTTTCTGATCAGGGAGTTGGTATTGCTCCTGAACACAGAGAACACGTTTTTGAGCGCTTTTTTCAAGTAGAAAGCGGTTCTGGGACCCATTCAGGAAGTGGAATCGGATTGGCTATTACACGCGAATTTGTTAAGGCGCATGGAGGTGATATTCGTGTTGAAAGCGAGGTGGGCAAGGGCAGTCGTTTCATTGTAAGTTTTCCTGTTGTATCTCGCAGTGCGTCACTAGTAGATAAAGGCGTGGAAGAGTCTAAGTTATCCAATCAGAAAGAAGGTTTGGAAAAAACAAGTACGTCTAAATTACCTGTTCTTTTAATCGTTGAAGACAATGCTGAGCTGAGACTCTATTTAAAAAACAATTTCGGTAATGATTATCGAATTGTAGAAGCTTCCAATGGTGAAGAAGGCTATGAGAAGGCTACTTCTGGGCTCCCCGATATTATAATTAGTGATGTCATGATGCCTATTATGGATGGTTTAGAATTGTGTCGAAAGTTGAAAAGAGATGAAAGAACTTCGCATATCCCCATTATTCTGTTGACGGCTAAAGTTTCGGTAGAGCAAGAGATTGAAGGATTAGACGCTGGTGCCGACGACTATATTACCAAACCGTTTAATTATGAGATGCTCTCATTGAAAATGAGAAAGTTGTTAGAGATGAAAGAGACTTTTCGGAAAAAGCTGGCGCAGAGACATTTTGAAATTGAACCCGGGAAGATTGGAATTACCTCTCTGGATGAGAAATTTGTTAAAAAGGCAGCTTCTTTGGTGGAAAAGAATATTTCTAATCCCGATTTTACTGTGAATAAATTTAGTTTAGATATGGGTATTAGTCGTGGCCACTTATATAATAAGATGGTTGAACTCACTGGTAAAACCCCCATTGAGTTTATTCGAGTGATGCGTTTAAAACGTGCGGTTCAATATCTTGAGAAAAGCCAATTGTCTGTTTCTGAAATTGCTTTTAAAGTGGGTTTTAATGAGCCAAAATACTTCTCTAAATATTTTAAAGA
>Ga0079223_10003157_pt1 | contig 10367 bp, 10 predicted proteins | sample Stecom2011_FD_75072 | JGI IMG/M metagenome (GOLD analysis project Ga0079223, IMG submission 75072) | Agricultural soil microbial communities from Utah to study Nitrogen management - Steer compost 2011 | ecosystem: Environmental > Terrestrial > Soil > Agricultural land | place: USA: Utah...
AAACCACAGCAATTCATGAATAATGGATTTCAGATGCACTTTTTTAGTGGTAAGAAGAGGGAAGCCATCTTCTAAATTAAACCGCATCTGATGGCCAAAGACGCTGATGGTTCCTGTGCCTGTTCTATCTTCTTTTAGAGTTCCCTCTTCAAGTACTCGTTTTATTAAATCAATATAAGGTTGCATGAACGCTATTTTTTTATACGAATCTATTAAAAAAATTATATCATCTCTACTTGCCTAAATCGATGGTGGTCATAATCGGAAAATGATCCGAATAATCAAGATCCAACCTTTTATACCCTGATGAAGAAAACTCAGGAGCGTGAAAAATATAATCAATCCTAAAACTGGGTAGTTTTCCATTGTATGTTCCGCCAAATCCAAAACCCGATTGCCTGAAAGCATCTTTTAGATTCCTTTTCATCATTCGGTAAGTGTATGAAACAGGTGTATCATTAAAATCACCACAAACAATTACAGGATAGGGGGAATTTTCAACATGTTGTGCAATGGCCTCTGCCTGCTTGCTTCGCAATGAAAAAGCTCTATTTAACTTATCTGAAATATTGATAAGTCCATCTTTTTGCGAACGAGTCATCCTAAAGTCCAAGCTGTCTAAAACACTCAACTCATGATCTTTAAAGCCAACAGACTCCAAATGGTTATTGAAAATACGTATCTGCTTATTGTCAACGGTAACATCTGAAAAGATAGAAAGGTTGTTACTTCTTTCAAAACGAATAACCCCGCTATTGCTTATGGGATATTTGGAAAAAATAGCCAATCCATAGCCCGTATCTCCTTTTTGCGTCCGCAAATACTCAATATATCGATATTTATAATTTCTAAATCGAGCTAAAATTGCATTGGGCGTATATTTCTCATTTCTTAATGTGGTGTAATATTCTTGAAAACAGATAACATCAGGGTTTTCATTTAACAATGCCTCAAAAATAACATCGGGCGCACCTTCCTTGCCCGAATGTTTGTAATAATCAAAAAGGCGAGTATTGTATGAAAGAATTTTTAAAGGCCTTTCAATGGTTTCAGCATTGGCAGCTTCTCTTTTAAATTGAAAAACACTGTCCCAACTGTCCCAGGTAAAGATAATTGCTGTTAGAGGAATCAATATCAACCATCTTCTTCTAAGTAACAGCCAAAGAAATGCAATTGCGTTAGCTATCCAAAAGAGCGGGAAGAAGAACCCGGAAAAAGCCAAAATATGTATATGTATGGGTTCAATATATGAAGTGCCCATCGATCCTAACAGTAATAGTGCAAGGATGAAAACAACAACGAACTGTATGGAAGAAAATAGCTTTTTCAATGAGATATTTTAGTTAATCAATAAAGTAATAATTTTCAAACCTTAATTCACTCAATTTTCTGGTCCTTACTTGCATCAAACAGTGTCTTCTTTTCGCTTGCAGATAAACTGTCGTAGCCACTATGTTTAATTTTTTCAAGGATTCGATCCATCTCTTTCTGACGTTGCACCTTGATGGTATTGTATTCCAAATCGGTTAGTGAACGTTTATGTGTTACTTTCAAATTCGATTTTTTCTGAAACCACGAAAAACCTGTTTTCTTCTTTTCTTTCTCTGGAATGTTTGGAAGCCCTTTAGAAGCCCAGCTCCATCCATAATATAAACCGATGAGTGCGCCACCAATATGCGCCAAGTGCCCTCCCGTATTATTTAGAGTAGGAATACTAATAATATCAATTAAAAAAGCTACCAATGCCACATATTTCAGTTTTACCTCTCCTATGAAAAGAAGTTGAACAGTAAAGTTGGGTCTGTATGCAGAAACTGAAAAAAGAATAGCCATTACTGATGCTGAAGCACCCAACAATATAGAGGTTTTTGAAAAAATGAAAAATCCTGGAATAAGATTAAAAGCCAAAATATATAAAACTGCCCCCGCCAGACCTTCCATCAAATAAAGTCTGAGCATCCATCTACTGTCAATCAGTTGCAAAAACAATCTTCCAAACCAGTAAAGATAAAGCGTATTAAAAAGAAGATGCAAAAAATCAAAATGGAGAAACATATATGTAAATGCACTCCATGGCTGCTTTATCAGCTGAGTTGGATCAGATGGCACTGAAAAGAAATAAAGCCACGACTGAATCGCACCTCCATCACCTGTTGCCAACACCATAAATAGTTGAATGAATCTGAAAAGCAAGAACACTGCGATATTCACATAGATAAGCTTTGTGAGTATCGAGCCATAACGAAACGAGTCTTTTATCTCTTGAGGTATAGACATAATCTGTTGTTAATAATTTAGTCCTTTTTTCTGCCAGTACTTTATCAATAAAAAACCAAACAGCATTCCTCCCAAGTGAGCAAAGTGAGCCACATTGTCCATAGAGAAGTTGGCCACGCCCAAAAAGAGTTCCAAAACACCATACATCATGACAAAATATTTTGCCTTTATTGGAATGGGTGGAAAAAGAAGCATCAAACGCATATTGGGGAACAACATTCCAAAAGCCAGTAATATTCCAAAAACTGCGCCAGACGCACCCACAGTAACATGTGCATCTAAAAAGGCAGCACGATAATTCATCAGATATTGTCTGGCTAAACTTGCAGCAGCTGAGGGATCACTATTCACTATACTGTTATAAGACTCGGCAAATAAACCAAAATCATGCCTCATAGCAGTACTTGCTATAATATGATAATTATTCAGGAAATTCTGTAAATTCTCATGGCTGGAATTGTTCATGTAGAAAGTTATTTGCTTCAACATCGGCAAGATCTCATAGTATTGTGCCACCAAATGAATCAATGCAGCACCTACACCCGTTACCAAATAATAAAATAAGAAACGCTTAGAACCCCAAACAGACTCAAGCATACGCCCAAACATAAAGAGGGCAAACATGTTAAAAAAGATGTGTGCAGGATCTGGATAAGCATGCAAAAACATGTATGTCACCAGCTGATAAACACCAAACTTGTCTGCCATAGGTATATGCAGACCCAAATACTCTTCTATTCTAATGCCCATGGATTGAAACAGAACAATACTGGCAAAATAAAAGAGCACATTGACAATAAGGAGATTTTTTACCACTGGTGGCATTCCTCCAAAAGGTGAACTTCCTACACGCATAAAAAATATTTTTTATTAAAACCAAAAGGTCTGTTAACTATCTAAATCTTTTTTCCAGCTCTTCATTATCAATGATGGAGATGATGGGATGACCACTTGGTGAAAAATGAGGCATCTTACAGGTAAACAACTTAGAAACAAGGGTGTTCATCTCCTCATTCGAAAGAGACTCACCCGATTTCATACATCCATTTCTCGCCATGATGGCAGCCAACTGCTCCTGCACTTCACGCTGAGGATCCACCTCTCCTGTTTTATAAGCTTGCAGTAAGTTCTCCAAAATCAGCACCGAATTAACATTCTCAAATTCAGAAGGAATTCCGCTTACCTCAAAAGTACCCTCTTGCTCCTTCAAATCAAATCCGAAAAGTGACAAATCATCTTTTATCTCACGCAAAAGGGCTGTATCTTCAGCATTAAAAGTAAGCTTTTCTGCAAATAACAGATGCTGTGTGGTAGATTTCTTAGTTTGTACCTGTGCTAAAAATCGTTCATACAAAACTCTTTCATGTGCCCTGCGTTGTTCAATCACCATTAATCCAGATCTTACAGGGGTGAGAATATATCTGTTTTTTATCTGAAAATAAGAAGAGAGTTCTGGCATTTCTGTTTGTGGGGAAGATTCTTCTTCCTCAGAAATTAAATTACTTTTAGAAGGAAGTAATATTGTTTGTGGCTTTTCATCCTCTCTCTCTTCTTGACCAGCTCCACTCTGTGACTCAAAACCTTGGTAGAGTGCATCCCAGTTTTTAGGCACAGGTTGAACAGTTCGAGTATAGCTATGATCACTATTAAAAGGATTGTAGTCGGGGTTCAATTTAACTTCTGGAATTCTCACCTCTTGGTTTTTATCTACAATAGGGATATGTACTTGCCCCTGTGTATCAAAATCAATGGAAGGAACCACATTAAATTTACCAAGACTCTCACGAACAGCCGCATTAAGTACTTTCCAAATAAGCTTTTCATCTTCAAATTTAATCTCTGTTTTGGTGGGATGGATATTTACATCTATTAATTCAGGATCAATCTCTAAAAATAGAAAGTAAGATGGATAAGCATCTTGGGCAATAAGATTATCGTATGCAGCAGTCACCGCCCTATTGAGATACGGATGGCGCATGTACCGATTGTTGACAAAGAAAAATTGATCGCCTGCGGTTTTTCGAGCACCTTCAGGTTTTCCAATAAAACCAGAAATAGTAATCACTGAAGACTCAATCTCAACAGGTATGAGGTGAGAATTGATCGATTTCCCCATAACATTTACAATGCGCTGCCTCAAGTTACTTGATGCTAAATTCAACAACGGCTGATCGTTATGAGAAAGTGAAAAACGCACCTTTGGGTTGGCCAGGGCAATCCGTTGAAATTCGGAAATTATATGTCTCAACTCCGTGGCATTGGTTTTTAAGAACTTTCGGCGGGCGGGAATATTAAAAAAGAGATTTTTAATAATGAAGTTACTACCCTGAGGGCAGCTTATAGGTTGCTGTTTCTCTACTTTAGAGCCTGAAATTTCAATATGAACGCCTAGCTCAGAATCTTCTTTTCGCGATTTAAGTTCTACCTGAGCTACTGCGGCAATAGAAGCCAAAGCTTCACCTCTAAACCCCATGGTGCGAATAGAAAAAAGATCGTTTGCCTCACGAATCTTTGAAGTGGCATGACGTTCAAAAGCCAATCGGGCATCGGTTTCACTCATCCCCGCTCCATTATCCAATACTTGAATCAAGGTGCGCCCTGCATCTTTTACCAAAACTTCTATCTCTGTGGCACCAGCATCTATGGCGTTTTCTACCAGTTCCTTGATAACTGATGCGGGTCGTTGAATAACTTCACCTGCGGCAATTTGGTTCGCTACTGAGTCGGGCAGTAGGTGTATAATGTCGGCCATCTTTCTACGTACTATTTTTCTTTTATTATGGTGCTACTTCAGCCAAATAGTGGATGATCACAAAAACTTGCTGTACCAATCGTACCCAGCATTAAGCAGATAATAAAATAGAGCTGCCAAAAGTATAAGAATAACTACCAAACGAATATTTGAAGCTTGTTTTTGCTTCTCGCCAGCTTCAAATCGAGTGCGAATTTTTGGACGCATACTTCCACGAATACGGTCTTTGAAATTGGTTTTACTCTCTTCGACGTTGGAACCATCGACAGGCAATCCCATTTCTTCACGAATTCTACGCTCGCGCTCTATTCGTTGCTCTTTTGCCTCATCATAATAGATAGGCTCAAGATTAAATTTCCGATTGCTTGGTGTTTTTATAAATCTAAACTTCATATCTCTTTTCTTTTACTTTGCCTTGAAAATGAAATCTTTAAACAACTTTTTCATTGGGATATTCTCCTATTAAACCCTCGATCTATTTTGATTATAATCTGCAAAACGTCATCTATAGATAACTACAAAAATACAAAAATCTATTGGTCTTTGCAGATTTCTTTTTCCGTCGATGTTAGGGTATTTCTTAAAATACTTATTTTAAAAACTCAGCTCAACAAAGTAAATTGATCATCAATAAAAACTCTATAATCGAAATATTATACTGACGCTTTTAAAACTGGGCATAAGCAATAGTCGTCAAAATAAATTTCAGAGATATCTTTTAAGCGGGATAAGATCATGAAATGATAAAAATGAGAGATCAATCTCAAACATTTTCTGTAAAAAATGGCGACCTATTTAAAATTGTTTAATCAAACACTGGTAAATTTGATTAAATAATTACTATTCGCACTCCTTTTGTAGAAAGATATTGTTAATTTTACTTTCTATTTATCATTTATAATCATAACTATCATGACTGGCGAGATTGACTGGGGAAAATTATCATTCTCATACATAAAAACGGATTACAACGTACGTTGCTATTACCGTAACGGAAAATGGGGCGAGTTAGAGGTTAGTTCCTCTGAAAACATAACCATGCACATGGCTGCTACCTGTCTGCACTACGGCCAAGAAGCTTTTGAAGGACAAAAAGCTTTTAGAGGCAAGGATGGAAAAATAAGAATTTTCAGATTGGAGGAAAATGCACGACGCATGATATCATCCGCCAAAGGAGTTCTTATGGAGCCAGTTCCTGAGGAGATCTTTATTAGTGCGGTAAAAAAAGCAGTGAAGTTAAACAGTCGTTTTGTTCCTCCAATGGATTCGGGTGCGTCATTATACATCCGCCCCTTATTAATAGGAACAGGTGCAAAAGTGGGTGTTTCCCCTGCAGATGAATATCTTTTTATTGTGTTTGTTACACCTGTGGGTCCTTACTTTAAAGAAGGTTTTAAACCCACCAATCTGATGATTACGCGCGAATATGACCGGGCTGCACCCAATGGAACTGGCAACATTAAAGTAGGCGGAAATTATGCTGCAAGCCTACGCTCTGGGAAAATAGCACACGACAAAGGGTACTCTGCAGTTTTGTATTTAGACAGTAAAGAAAAGAAATACATCGATGAGTGTGGACCAGCCAATTTTTTTGGAATTAAAAACAACACCTATATAACACCCAAATCTAAATCAGTTCTTCCTTCCATCACCAATATGAGTTTAATTCAATTAGCAGAAGATATGGGTATAAAAACCGAGCGCAGACAAGTGCCGCTAGAGGAGTTGGAAACCTTCGATGAGGTGGGTGCATGTGGAACTGCTGCCGTAATAAGTCCTGTGGCAGAAATTGATGATTTGGATACAGGGAAAAAATATATTTTCAGTAAAGATGGGAAGCCAGGTCCGATTTCTGAAAAACTTTACCGAAAACTAAGAGCTATTCAAAATGGTGAAGAACCAGATAAATTTGGTTGGCTCACGATCATTGAAGAGTAAAAAACACAATAACAAAAAAGAACCCCGAACCAAAAAATTGACTTCGGGGTATTTTTTTCCTTACTTTATTGTAGTTTAACCTGATAACTCCTCTGCAACTTTATTTAAAACACAAATAATGATAAAGATTCTTGTTCCAGTTAATTTTTCAGATTATTCTATAAATGCTCTTTCGTATGCATTGAACCTAGCAGAAAAATTTCAATCAGAAATCACCCTGCTCTATTGTTTCTCTGATTATCTATCCAGAGAAAAAATGGAAAATAAAAAGTTTGAAAATTCAATAACATCAACGGAAATTGAAGCGTTAGAACAGAATTACCAAGAACGTTTACGACAACTCACTCAAAAAGTACAGTAAGACTCAAAGTCCAACAAAAACATTCGAGTTCAATATCGCTTTGAATTAGGCTATCCTGAAGATTTGATTCCACAAATAAGTAAAAAGATGAAATCTGATGTGATTATCATGGGAACAAGTAAAAAAGATGGTGCAATAAAACAAGCGATGGGCAGCATTACTGGAGATGTGATGAACAAGGCAACTGCACCCGTATTGGCCGTTCCAGCCCACAGCAAGGTGGATCATCATAAAATAGGAACAATATTGTTTTTAATGGAGCTAAACGAGCGCGATTTCTTCTCTCTTCATAGACTTACACGTATCATCACCCCTTTTAATACTCAGGTTATAGCTGCCCATCATAGCTCTTCAAAAAGGCTGGATAAAACCGATGAGAACCAAATTGAAAGATTGAAGGAATATTGTCTATTGACCTACAGAAATCACAAGATTGATTTTGAAGTAATTACGGGAAGCAATTTTGTCGAGAACATCGAAGGTTATGTGAAAGAAAATAATATCGACTTAATTGCAATGACACGAAGACGTCGCACATTGCTACGACAACTATTCAGCCCTTCGGTAACCAAAAAGATGTTGTATGAAACCGATATTCCGATGTTGATATTTCATTCGTAGTTTTACAAAAGCATCGATAAACTGTAATCATGACGAATTAAATAAAAACATCCTATGAACATGCATATCTAACATATTATAAGAGACTTACGATTAAATTAAGATTGAATTAAAACAATGTTATGGCTAGTAAAAATATGAGAGTAGGCATTTTATCGGCAGGTGGAGATTGTCCTGGAATTAATGCCGCAATTCGCGGAGTGGGGAAAACAGCCATTGTTCAATATGGAATGGACGTGGTGGGTATTATAAATGGCTTCAACGGACTGGTTGAAAAAGAAACCATAGAGTTATACGAACAGCAATTATCTGGTATTCTAACTTTAGGTGGAACTATATTAGGAACCTCAAGGTTAAAGCCTTTTAAAATAGTAGAAGGAGAAGATCCACGAACCAAACCAGATCTGATTAAAAAACATTACAAAGAACTGGGGTTAGAAGCACTGGTGTGCATTGGTGGCAACGGAACTCAGACTACTGCAAGTTTGCTCGCCCAAGAGGGCTTAAATATTATTGGTATGCCAAAAACCATTGACAACGATATTTGGGGTACTGATACTACGTTCGGTTTTGATACTGCAGTGCACATTGCCACCGAAGCCATTGACAGATTGCACACAACAGCCAACTCTCATAAAAGAGTGATGGTAATTGAAGTAATGGGACATCATGCGGGCTGGATTGCATTGCACTCAGGTATTGCAGGTGGAGGGGACGTAATTTTACTCCCCGAAATACCTTACGACCTTAACTTGGTAGCAGAATGTTTAATGGAGCGAAGCAGAAAGAAAAAGCCCTATTCTATTGTTGTGGTAGCTGAAGGTATAGAAAAAAGCTCGAAGAAGTCAGCTGGCGCTTTTATTGCGAAACAGATTCGAAAAATAACTGGACTGGAAGCTCGTGAAACCATCTTGGGCTACATTCAGCGAGGTGGAACTCCCACATCTACAGATAGAATTCTTGCCACCCAACTGGGTGCTTACGCAGCAGAACTAATTCATCAACGCAAGTTTGGCACAATGGTCGCCAAGCAAAATGGTACGATCACCTCCATCCCTCTAAACAAAGTAGGAGGAAAAATCAAGTTAGTTAAACCAGACCACCCTTTAATTGTGGAAGGAAAGCATATGGGTGTCTGTTTTGGCAGTTGCAGTTAAAAACATTACTGTACTCAAACCAGACACCTAAGTAGTTAAATCATATTATAATAAAATCATGGAAAGACACGAAATTGAAAAGCTTAATGTAGAACTTCAAAATAGCTCACCGGAAATAGTCATTAAGAGAGTTGTAGGAATATTTGGCAATAGAATTGCGCTATCATCTTCCATGGGTGCTGAAGATCAAGTTCTCACAGATATGTTAATAAAAATAGACCCAGACGGGAGAATCTTTACTTTAGATACAGGAAGGTTATTTCCTGAGACTTATGATCTTATAGATAGAACATCAAAAAGATATAAAACAAAAATTGAGGTAATGTTTCCTGATTATCACCAAGTAGAGGAAATGGTCAATAGCAAAGGAATCAATCTATTTTATGATAGTATCGAGAACAGAAAGCTCTGCTGTCATATACGAAAAATAGAACCCTTGAAACGCGCATTCAAAACCATGGATGCCTGGATTTGCGGATTGAGAGCATCACAGGCGGTAACTCGAAAAAACATTCATGTAGTGGAGTGGGATGAAAACAACTCTCTGGTAAAAGTAAATCCCTTAGCTAGCTGGTCGGAAACAGATGTTTGGGATTATATTAAAAAACATAAAGTACCTTATAATCCACTTCACGACAAAGGATATCCTTCTATCGGCTGCCAACCTTGTACCAGAGCCATAGAGCCAGGGGAAGACGTGCGTGCAGGTCGTTGGTGGTGGGAAAATCCTGATACCAAAGAGTGTGGTTTGCATAAAAAATAGTGAAGTGAGTTTATTACCTAAAGTTTAACTTCATTAAAAAGGATGAGGGCGCTATTCTAAAATTAGATAAGCGTCCCTTATTTCAAAATATTGCTGTTAATCAACAAGTTCAAAAGAAGTTATAGATATAGCTTTATTGATCTTTGCATTTACTTCTCATATAAGGACTTAAGACCTTCGATCTCAACTGCCTAACTTAATAGATTAAAAAATTACCTAGAATAGGCAACCCACAGTCACATTTTACATCTACTATCTATAAAACCCAAAAACACTACATGATATGAAAAATTTACTTTATTTAGTTTTATCAGCATGCTTTAGCTCCATATTCTTTATTAGTTGCGAAAAAGAAAAAGATTTAGAAGTAAAAGCCTGTTTTCGATATAACCCTACCGAAATTGTTGCTGGAAAGATTCAGTTCGAAAACTGCTCCGAGAATGCAACAAGTTTCCTTTGGGACTTCGGAGATGGAAGCACTTCAAATGAAAAAGAGCC
>Ga0079223_10003159_pt1 | contig 10364 bp, 12 predicted proteins | sample Stecom2011_FD_75072 | JGI IMG/M metagenome (GOLD analysis project Ga0079223, IMG submission 75072) | Agricultural soil microbial communities from Utah to study Nitrogen management - Steer compost 2011 | ecosystem: Environmental > Terrestrial > Soil > Agricultural land | place: USA: Utah...
ATCGTTTGGGGTCACCATATGTTTGTGTCCGGAATGAACCCATTCTTGGGGTCGGTATTTACCTTTACGACATTGTTGATCGCTATTCCTTCGGCAGTAAAAGCCTTTAACTGGATTACGACCATTTGGCGCGGAAATATACAGATGAACGTGGCCATGCTTTGGTCCATCGGATTTGTTTCTACTTTTATTACGGGAGGTTTAACAGGTATTGTTGTAGGAGACAGTGCGCTCGACATTAACGTGCACGATACCTATTTCGTTGTTGCCCACTTCCATTTGGTAATGGGGATTTCTGCGGCCTACGGATTCTTGGCGGGAATTTATCACTGGTTCCCAAAAATGTTCTCAGGACGTTTAATGAACAAGAAACTTGGATATATCCATTTCTGGGTAACTGCGATAGGTGCCTATGGTATTTTCTTCCCGATGCACTTTGTGGGTCTGGCCGGATTGCCTAGACGATACTATACCAACTCCAGCTTCCCATATTTTGATGATCTTCATGACATCAACGTTGTGATGACAATTTTCGCAATCATTACCATTGCAGTGCAGGTTGTGTTTGTATATAACTTTATATACTCGATCTTTTATGGAAAAGTGGGCCCTCAAAACCCTTGGAAATCTACTACCTTGGAATGGACTACTCCGGTAAAACCAATTCACGGAAACTGGCCAGGTGCAATTCCACATGTTTATCGTTGGGCTTATGACTATAGCAAGCTTAACAAGGATGAAACTAATTATGTTATTCCGGGTCAGGATTTTGTTCCTCAAAACGTGCCGTTACAGGATAACGAGGATGAATTGGACCATTAGGTTAATCTATCATAATATTTATAAGACCCTTTCACTGCGAGAGGGTCTTTTATTTTCTGGGGTTACTCAAATATTCAGAGCGTTATTTACACCCCTTCAAAATTTTCGTCTTTACTCGTGATTCATGTAGTAGAAGTCTCAATGATCCTCTAACAATATTGAACATTCTATCTAACTTTTAGTTTAGAAATGAATTTCAGACCTTGGCTTAAAAAATTTACTTTTGCTTACCATTTCATTCCCCGTTATTTTCTCCAAGATGCGCATTTTCGTACTTTTAGCAATTAAAGGATATTTTTGATATATGACGAAGAAGCAGACTCCGTTGATGAAACAGTACAATACGATCAAGGCCAAGTATCCCGATGCTTTGTTATTGTTTCGTGTGGGCGATTTTTATGAAACATTCGGTGAAGATGCCATTCGTGCCGCGGGTATTTTGAACATAACCCTTACTGCCCGAAACAATGGCGGTGATAAAATGGAACTCGCCGGCTTTCCACACCATTCCCTAAACACCTATTTGCCAAAATTGGTTATGGCCGGTTGCAGGGTGGCTATTTGCGATCAGTTGGAAGATCCAAAACTGACCAAAACCATTGTGAAACGAGGCGTTACGGAACTTGTTACCCCAGGAGTGGCTTTTAATGACGACATCCTTAAATCCAAATCCAATAACTTTCTTGCCGCCATCCATTTTGGTGGTTCGAATACTTCTGCTCCCAAAAGTTTTGGGATTTCTTTCTTGGATGTGTCCACAGGTGAATTTTTGGTGTCTGAAGGTTCTGCGGAATATGTAGATAAACTGCTTCAGAACTTTAGCCCTTCAGAAGTACTGTTTTCAAAACAAAAAAGGAAATCTTTTGTCGAAACCTTTGGGAATGAATACCACGTTTTTCACTTGGAAGATTGGATTTTCCAAAAAGATTATTCGTTTGAAACCCTTACAAAACATTTCAATACCAAGAATTTGAAAGGCTTTGGCGTAGATCATTTGGAGGATGGGATAATTGCAGCTGGGGCAGTACTGCATTATTTGAGCGAAACTCGGCATACAAAACTCCAACATATCTCCCGCTTGTCCAGAATTGCAGAAGACGAATATGTGTGGATGGATAGGTTTACAATTAGAAACCTTGAGTTGTATCATTCCCACTCTCAAAATGCCGTCACCTTATTGGATGTAATTGATAAAACGATATCTCCCATGGGAGGACGACTGCTAAAACGATGGCTAGCACTTCCCTTAAAAAATATTGAAAAGATTAATCGGCGCCATGAAGTGGTGAGTTATCTGCTCGACAATGCCACCGTTTTGGAAAAAACCCAACACCACATCAAACGTATTGGCGATTTGGAGCGGTTGATTTCCAAAGTTGCAACGGCGAAAATTAGCCCACGCGAAGTCGTTCAGCTTAAAAATTCCTTGGAAGCCGTAGTGCCCATTAAAGCTTTGGCGCTGAATTCCAAAAACGATTCTCTAAAGGTCATTGGCGAACAATTACATGACTGTGAGATGCTTCGTCAGAAAATTAAAGAGACTGTTTTTGAAGATGCACCGGTAAACATCTTAAAAGGAAATACAATCGCGGAAGGTTTTTCAGAAGCCTTGGATGATCTTCGGAACATTTCAGCAAATGGCAAGGATTATCTTGAGGAGATGCTGGCGCGAGAAACGAAAATTACCGGGATTTCATCACTCAAAATCGGTTCCAACAATGTTTTCGGATATTATATAGAAGTTCGAAATACCCACAAAGACAAAGTTCCGGCGGAATGGATTAGAGAACAGACCTTGGTGAACGCCGAACGCTATATCACCGAAGAGCTAAAGGAATATGAGACAAAAATTCTGGGCGCGGAAGAAAAAATCCTCGCCCTGGAACAGGATATTTTTGGAAAACTTGTAGATTGGATTCTTCAGTATATTGGCGCCGTTCAGCAAAACGCAGCCTTGATTGCACAGTTGGATTGCCTATGTTCCTTCGCAACCCAAGCCAGGGAAGCCAATTATACCCGACCTCTGCTGGATGACACTTTCGATTTGGATATAAAAGACGGTCGCCACCCTGTGATCGAAAAACAATTGCCGCCAGATACGCCCTATGTGGCAAACGATGTTTTTCTCGATCGTGACAATCAACAGATCATTATGATCACCGGTCCGAATATGAGCGGTAAATCGGCGATATTAAGGCAAACTGCCCTGATAGTCCTATTGGCCCAGATGGGAAGTTTTGTGCCCGCCGCAGCCGTTAGATTGGGATGCGTGGATAAAATATTTACTCGTGTGGGCGCAAGCGACAATATCTCGATGGGCGAATCTACGTTTATGGTAGAAATGAACGAAACCGCGAGTATCCTTAATAATCTCTCCGAAAGAAGTCTGATACTTTTGGATGAAATTGGTCGTGGCACAAGTACCTATGATGGAATTTCCATAGCATGGGCCATTAGTGAATATTTGCACGAACATCCTTCCAGGGGAAAGACGCTTTTTGCGACGCATTACCACGAACTCAATGAAATGACCGAAACTTTTTCCAGAATCAAAAATTATAACGTCTCGGTAAAAGAATTAAAGGACAATGTTCTTTTCTTGCGTAAGCTGGTTCCAGGGGGAAGTCATCACAGCTTTGGGATTCATGTGGCTAAAATGGCCGGCATGCCCCAGGCGGTATTGAACAGGTCAAATAAAATTTTAAAGAGATTAGAGAAAAGCCATGCTTCCGAAGAGTTGACCGAAGAAATGAAGGCCCTTTCCAAAGAGGAAATGCAGCTGAGCTTTTTTAAATTGGATGATCCTTTGCTCGAAGAACTCCGTGATGAAATCCTCGATCTTGATATTGACACCCTCACGCCGGTGGAAGCCCTAATGAAATTGAACGAAATTAAACGAATGCTGGAACGTGGTGCGACAGTCAAATCCAAGAGACTTTAGGCTTGATTACAGGGGCTTATGGTTTTAATAAATCCAGAAGACGGGGCTAATGGCATTCATTAGGCGTATGCTACATCAAATTTATCGGAAGCTTATTAACCTATGGAAGTCTCTGGGCACACTGAGTTTTTTAATCCCTACCTCCGAGGTCTATGTGTTTGATTTAGGTGGTGATTTTGCCACTCGCAAATGATTTCCCTATCTGTCGGGAGCCGAAATATTGGTTTTTTGCTGTTTTGGAATAATGATATCTTATACCGTGGGACTATTGTTTTCATTCAACCTTTATTTTGCGCCCTTTGCGCTCGCTTTATTATCGTTTGCCGTTCATTTTTCTTTGTACAAGCTCAATCTGACCCGACCGCGGGGGAATTTCTTTTTTATTATGTTGGCTTCCATGGCGATCTGTACGCCTTTTCATTTGGAAAGCATCCCGGAGAAAGTAGGCTATGTAGCCATAGGGACAATCCTTACCTGCGCACTCGGTTTAATTTATAGTTTACTGACCCTGAAAGAAACGCATGAAACAGAAATCAAATTTCCCCAAAAAAAGTATACACCAACATTGTAGAGTCGTTGACTTTTGGCTTCTTCATGGGGTTTTCATTAGCGGTAGCTTTCATTTTGAAATTAGATAATCCGTATTGGATACCCATTTCCTGCCTTGCGGTTATGCAGGGCAACAGTACTAAACATATCGGCCTACGAGGAATACAACGTATTTTAGGAACTTTTGCAGGATTGGGTATTACATGGTTAATTGCTTCTGGAAATCCATCGGCTTTATTTATTGTAATGACCATTATTTTTTCACAGGTAATTGTAGAATTTTTAGTCGTAAGAAACTACGCATTGGCCGTTGTGTTTATCACCATACTTACGATATTTTTAGCAGAATCAGGAGGAGAGCTTTCACTAAATACCAACCAGATTTTCACTGCCCGATTAGTGGATATTATTATTGGCAGTATTATAGGGATCATCGGGGGATGGGTTTTATATCATGAAAAATTACATTTTCAGACGACTATGCGTTTGAGAAAATCAAAAATGATTATGAAAGACTTTCGTAGAGATAAAAATGGGAAGATATAGGCTGGCATTGTTAACACAGAGATAAAAATTAAAAATGAACCAGCTTTCGTCGGATTAACAAGATTAAGTATTTTGATCCTGAATATGAGCCGTAGGTCTTTATAGCCAAAACTATGAAAAGCGATTTTTCGGACCTTTTTCGAATCATCTTGACGTCAATGCATAAAAAAATCCCAAATGCCGCAAAGCAGAAGGGATTTTGTACTGATGGCGGGACTTGAACCCGCACGCCCGAGATGGGCACAGGATTTTAAGTCCGGCGTGTCTACCGATTCCACCACATCAGCATGTTGATGTATTATTTCCAAAAAAGGATCAACATCTCGGTAGTAGAGATTGCACTGCTACAATCCAGACTGAACAAAAAATGCCGAGACGCTCGGCATTTTCTGGTGAGCGAAAAACGGGATTCGAACCCGCGACCTCCACCTTGGCAAGGTGGCGCTCTACCAACTGAGCTATTTTCGCATTTTTATAATTGAGAACTTATACTCAGCCCTCCCAGATGTTTCGGAAGCGCACTATTTTGAGTAATAACATTTATGAACGTGCTTACGTATTCTAAGCGGGAGCAAAAATAAGACTTTTACTGATATTAGCAAGAATAAATATGGGAAAATTTATAAGAAATGGGCCAAGCCAAAAAGTAATGGTTGATTTCGTCCTTCACCCTTCGTCCTTCCTCAAATAGTCTTAAGTAATTTGACGGATCCTAAGGGATTACTTAATTTTGCACGTAAATGAAAAGGAAATAATCTGATGGCTGATCTGGTATTAAATATACTCTCGCTCGGTACAAAACCGCTCTATGAAAACCAATGGCGATTTCATAACCTGATTGCTGACTTTAGATCTAAATTGGCCAGGTTGGAAGAGACCCCTCTGGCGGAAGCAGATATCGAATCTTTTTATAATGCGCTGAACACCTTCGATTTCAGGTTTGTCTTTTTCTCTGACTACTACAAAAAATATATTGCCAATCTCAACCGATTTAAGCCTGAGCAAGTACACGGGAACATGGATGTAACATTTCTGTTGCTTGCAATTGCTGAAGATAAGTGGAAGCCTACCGAACCATTCCCGGTGTTCTCCTATCATCTAAAATATAAATTTCCATTGGCCTCCCGGGTTTTTATTTCCCGTCAAAAAAGTCAAAATCGAAAAAAGATCAATACGCCGGAGCAGATTGCGAAGCATACCAGTAAGTTTGATCCCTCGAAGAAATGGACTCGGGTTCCACTACAGAAAGAAAGATGCGAGCCGGGGTGTGGGTGTGGAAAATAAGAACTTAGAAGGTGAAAAATGTGTGTAACGGAACTTGTGTCTTTCGATTTTAATGTCTTTCTCTGTCGGTTGAATTATTGCCCACTTCTGACTTATGGCCTCAAAATCGATCTGAAAATCAACGGAAATAAAAAAGCCCTCTCATTCGAAAGGGCCTGTGTGAGTTTAAAAACGAAAATCTTAGTTGCCTTCAACAGCTTCCTCGATTGCATCTCCAGTGTCTTCGGCCGCCTCTTCAATAGCATCGCCAGCATCTTCCAAAGCCTCGCCGGTAGCGTCAACTGCATCTTCCACTGAGTTTTCAGTTTGAATCTCGATAGTTTCTGCAGTTTCATCAACTTTTACCTCAGTTGTTTCTCTACAAGAGTAGGTAGAAGCAATAAGGGCAATAGCAGCTAGAGATAAAAATACTTTTTTCATTGTTGATTTATATTATTGGTTAATAATGCGCAAAACTAGTGTAAAAAATTGGATGCGAAATGTTTGTTGGCAAAATATTTTTATGCATATCGTCATTTAAGTGGAAAATTTCCAAGCATTCCTTTGGAATATTTCCAGAAATGTTTATTTTTAACAAATGGAAACAGTATTCACTATCGAAGCCCAGCGCTTCAAGCAGTTACGGGAAGAATTGGGGCATACGCAACAATCTTTTGCAAAGCTTTTAAACGCAGGTCTTACTACGGCCGATATAGAGAGAAGCAAAACCAAGATCACTGGAAAGATCGTGGTTTTTTTGATGTCCACCTTTAATATAAATCCTTTATGGCTTTTTGGTGAAAGTGAACAAAAACACATGGAAGTCAATCGTGTGGATGTCGCGCCAAAAGTTATAACCTTGGACCCCGATGGGAACGAAAATATTGTTTTGGTCAATCAGAAAGCGGCCGCGGGATATCCCCATAATGTTCAAGATGTTGATTGGTATCAATCCCTGCCGCGGTTTAACATCCCGCTTCCGCAATATCGAAATGGATCATATCGAGGTTTTCAGGTGGAAGGAGATAGTATGTTGCCAAATATCAGGCCCAATGAATGGGTTCTTGGGCGTGCGGTACCAAACATTGGAGAAGCTTCGGACAGTAGAATATATATTGTGGTTTTAAAGGATTCAGTTTTGGTAAAAAAGCTACAGAAAATTCCAAACAACCCCCAAAGTGTAAAATTGATTTCCCTGAACGATGAATACCTGCCTATAGATATCAAAGTGAATGACATACAGGAATTATGGTTGGTCAACAGCAAACTTAGCTTTGGCGTAGATGAACCTTCCGATAGCATTCTTCTAAAACAACTGCATGAATCTATGGAAGAATTGAAGGGTCAATTGAGGGGGATGAGGTGAATAGATAGAAATCGAAATCGAAATCCAAATCGAAAAATAGCTCTAGATTCGAATAACCAATAACCTTTAAAACTAAAAAGGATGCATTTCGCATCCTTTTTAGTTTTAAACCAGTTGAGAATTTAGTTTTTCTCTTTGTGCTTTATTTTGGTGTCACCATCCTCATCCGTCTTTATTTTAAGCTTCTCATTTTCGGTTTCCATTTTTATTTTCTCGGTCCCACCGTCGTTTTTAACTTTTACATCAGCACCTTGGTCCTGCATATCCTCGATTAAAACTTCCTCTCGAGTCTTGTCATCTCTACAAGATGAAACTGAGAATGTTAGAAATCCTGCAAATAGGGCAAGCATTATAAACTTTTTCATGATTTTATTGTTTTTAGTTAATAGTTAGTGTTCGTATTTAATTTATTTATAGAATCATTCGAGATGCTATCCTGAATTCTATCAATCTCATTCTGAATGTCATCATCAGGATTTTCCGTTTTATTTGGATCCAAACTTTTAATCTCTTTATCGACTTGTTCAAGGGCTTGGTTGATGTCTTCAACAACGTCCTGTTTTGCGTCCTTCGGATCCTGCCGACAAGAAACAACTCCGATTCCAATTAAAATAGCTAGGGCAATAAAACGAATTGTTTTCATTATAAATTTATGATTAGTCAATTTCGTCAATTTTTTCATCGATTTTGTCATTCACCTTTTTGTCAATCTTTTTACCAGTCCTTTCAATGATACCTTCGCGCTTAGGTGTTTCCTCAGTTTCAACATGGACCTCCCGAATAACCTCCGTGGTGTGGGTAGCTGGTTCTGGGGTCTGATCTCTACAAGATCCTAAACCAAAGACAAAAGTTGTCGATGCCAATAAAAAAAATATTTTTCTCATCTTGATTGTAATTTAGAAATTATTATCACAAATCTAGTGGTTTTATAATGGGACATTCGTAATTAAATATTAAATCTTGTGAAGAAAATGCTAATGACCTTTTTGCACGTCTGACCAAAAATTGTTCTTACAATGCGTCAAACTGGGAAGAGACATAGTTAATTATCTTAGTGGTAGCGCCGACATTACTTCTTACAAAATCACCCGCGTTTCTGCCCATCTGCTCGCGAAATGAAGGATCCTCTATTAATTTGGTAAAGATATCGCTGCATTCTTCAGCAGTAGCAACCGAGAAAAGCGCAGCATGATTTTTCATTTGAAAAGCCTCTGGAAAGTCTTCATAGTTTTCTCCAATAATGATTGGAACTCCAAAAGTTGCCGGTTCCAAGATATTGTGCAGGCCCGTTTTTCCGGCTGCCCCACCTACATAGGCTACGTCTGCATAACTGTATATTTTCCCTAGAAGACCAATGCAATCTATGATCAAAACGGAATATTCCGATAAGTTCACATCATTTCGTTCTGAGTGTAAGACTGTTTTTTTGACAATCTTACTCCTTAATTTTTCTATTTTATCCGTTTCAATTTTATGTGGCGCGATGATGAATTTAATATTATCAGCCGAAGAATTGATATGCCTCAATACAATTCCTTCATCCTCGGGCCATGTACTACCGCAGACAATACAAAGGGAATTTCCTTTAAATTCATTCACAAACTGAAGATTGTTGTCGGCCTTAAGTTGATGTGTAACTCTATCAAAACGGGTATCTCCACTAATTGATACGTTTTGAAACCCTATACTATTTAATAGCATCTTGGAGTTTTCTTCTTGAACAAAGAAGTGATCGATGGTGCCAAGCGCTTTTCGCATAAACCTACCGTAACTTTTAAAGAATATTTGTCTCTCTTTAAAAACCCCCGATATCAGGATCGTGGGAATGTTATTCTTCTGAAGCTCAAATAGATAGTTCGGCCAAAATTCATACTTCACAAAAAAAGCTAGAGAAGGATGAACGGCGGTTATGAATTTCTTTACGTTTGTGGGCGTATCTAATGGCAAATAGACTACCACATCGGCTAAAGGTGAATTTTTCTTCACCTCAAATCCGGATGGCGAAAAGAAACTTACAACGATTTTATGATCAGGCTTCATCTTTTTTATTTCTTCGATAATGGGCACTCCTTGTTCAAATTCTCCCAAGGAAGCGCAATGAAACCAGATGGTTTTATCGGAAGGTGCGATATGTTGATGTAGCTTTTCAAAAACATTCTTTCGGCCCTCAATAAATAAGTTCATCTTTTTATTGAAAAGCGAAACTATCCTCAATCCAAAGGAAGTAGCAATGATTAGAAAGTTGTAAAATGTGTGCATAGCGTGTAAAAGTAGTGAAATTGGCAAACACTATTTCTTCATCGGGAATAAACCGAAAAAAAGGAGGTATTGTTCCCAACAACAATTCCACGAAGCCATCATAGACACGTTTCATTTTTGTAATTTTGCACCACTTAAAATTCCAAGGATGAAAAAAATACAAATGGTTGACCTAAAGGGTCAGTACGCACATATAAAGGAGCAAGTAAACAGTTCTATTATGGAGGTTTTTGAAACCACCGCCTTCGTTAATGGCCCCGAGGTTCACAATTTTCAAAAGGAACTTGAGGAATATCTTAACGTTAAGCATGTTATACCTTGTGCAAATGGAACAGATGCCCTTCAAATTGCAATGATGGCGCTGGGGCTAAAACCAGGGGATGAAGTTATTACCGCCGATTTCACCTTCGCTGCAACCGTGGAGGTTATAGCACTTCTTCAGCTTACGTCTGTTTTGGTGGATGTGGATCCCATTAATTTCAATATAGATGTCGAAGCAATTAAAAAAGCCATTACTCCAAAAACCAAAGCCATTGTGCCGGTACATTTATTCGGATTGGCAGCCAATATGGATGAAATCATGGCTATTGCAGAACAGCATAATCTTTATGTTATAGA
>Ga0079223_10003160_pt1 | contig 10364 bp, 12 predicted proteins | sample Stecom2011_FD_75072 | JGI IMG/M metagenome (GOLD analysis project Ga0079223, IMG submission 75072) | Agricultural soil microbial communities from Utah to study Nitrogen management - Steer compost 2011 | ecosystem: Environmental > Terrestrial > Soil > Agricultural land | place: USA: Utah...
CATAAGGTACTTACCATACTCCAGAGATTGCCCCGCTTCTGAATGCAGAAATCCCAGAAAGGAAGCGATATTATCTTTCATTACTACATAGGTAATAAGAATAACGACAGTAAATTTAAAAGTACCTTTAATCGCCTCTACCAACGACTTTTTGGAAAACAAACGTCCAAAACCTTTAATGGGGTCAATGCGGTCAAAATTAAAATTAATAATCTCTGGTGAATAAAGAAAACCAATCTGAGCAAACTGAGCAATGATACCAACGCATGCGGAAACTCCGAACGATGGAGCTACCGCCTTAATTAATGTCCAGGCAGTTTGCGAGAAGAAATCCTTCATCCACTCTTTGGTGTAAGCGACTTTTAAGTTTTGGTTATAGAGCCATTCGATGTACTCTCCAATAACTTCATAAATATAAACAGCGCAAAGAATAAGAGTGAGAAACGAGGCTGTAAGCAATAAGACGCTATTAAGCTCTCTCGAAGCAGCTACATCCCCTTTCTTCCGAGATTCTTCAATCTTATGCTGGGAGGGTTCTTCCGTTTTTTCGTCGTCGTTTTCTTCGGCCATCCTTGCCTCTTAAAAGTTTAGTTGGAGATGAACTGGAACCACGCTCCTAAACTTTTGACGTAAAAATCAAAACTCACATGGAAAAATTCTTCAGTTATTCCTAAAAAGAGAATTAATCCAATACCTATGTTCACTACAAAACTCACCATCAAAACGTTCATTTGAGGAACTGTTCTTGCCACAATTCCAAAAACAAGGTTCATCAGGAGGTTTGCAAAAATCAGTGGGCCAGCTAAGAGCACGGCTGCACTGAATGCTCCCTTAAAGAATAGCACAAAAAACTCTGGGGCCTTGAGTAATTTGTCCGCATTTAAGAAATTGATAGAAAAGAATGAATTAAATACACCCTGGATCATAGGAACAAGAGCTCCAGAGCTTAAGACGAGAATAACCATCGCCCATTCAATCATTCGCTCAAAAGGTCCGATTTGTTGACCTTGAGAAGGATCAAAATAAGTTACAGAAGCAAAACCAATCTGTTGGGTCAAAATGCTACCGGCCCCTATATAGAGGCTTAATAAACTTTTAACAAGAAAACCGATAATTAAACCCGTCATTGTATGAAAGGCCATTAGTATCCAGGCATTTTCAAGACCTACCATTCTAATCTCTGCAACCAACGTGCCTTGTACGCTAGGAAAAAAAGCAAAGGAAATGAGAAAGGTTGCCAGAATCTTAACGATTCCAGGAACAGAAACATTATCGAAAAGAGGTAATTGAAAGAGAACTCCGAACCATCGAGAGAAACTAAGCCAAAAGGCCATAAATCCAATCTGGTCACTAAGAGTTATGTTCATTATCTTCTAACTATCTCAGGGATACTGATAAATAGCTCTCTGGTGTAATTCACGATGGTATCCATCATCCAGGGACTAAAGATAACCATGGCCGCAACAATGACCAGAATCTTCGGAATAAAAGAAAGAGTCTGCTCGTTAATCTGAGTCACTGCCTGAAAGATAGAAACCAGAATACCCACTAGGAGTGCTCCAATCAGCATGGGTGCCGCCATCATAAGAGTTACTCTTATGGCCTGACTGATAACTTCAATGACAAATTCATTTTCCATGGTCCAATCCCTTAGCTAAACGACCTTAAAATGGCTCCTGTCACCAACTGCCACCCATCAACAAGAACGAATAAAAGAAGCTTAAATGGCATCGATACAAGCATCGGTGGCAACATCATCATCCCCATGGCCATTAATACGGAAGCAACAACCATATCAAGTACAATGAACGGGATGTAGAGCAAGAAACCGATCTGAAATGCGGTTTTTAACTCTGAAATAATAAAGGCCGGTATCAGATAGTGAGTTGGTACACCATCAATATTGTCTGGGGCTTGAGCCCCTGTTACGTCATAAAAAAGAGCAATGTCATTTTTTCTCACATGCTTACTCATAAAACTTCTTAGATCTTTTTCCAGACCTTCAAGAGCTTGAGCAGCATCTATTTTTTTGGCCGTATAAGGTTGAATCGTATTCTGATAAATCGATTGGCCAGTCGGCATCATTACAAACACCGAAAGAAACATCGCAAAGCCGATTAATAATTGATTCGGCGGCATGTTTTGAGTTCCCAGTGCCTGTCTCATAAAAGAGAGAACAACCACAATTCGTGTGAATGAAGTCGTAAGAATAATAATGGCAGGAGCAAGGGTTAAAACTGTAAAGAGAAGCAGCACTTCGAGAGTGTCTACCAGGTTTGTTCCTTGTCCAAAGTTTACACTAACCCCTGGAAGGTTAGCGGATTGGGCAAAAAGCGCTTGCGCAGGTATCAACGTGAGAATGAGGGCCCAGAATAACTTCATATTAACTCTTAGTTAAACTCAATAGGTTTTAGTTTTTTAGCTTTCTTCTTAAGCTCATCAGAAAATCTAACAATATCCGTTTTATTCACCAGTTTCTCCAGACGTGAAGTCTCGTTAACAGGTGTTGAAGTATGAATGTCTTCTTTAAGCTTAATCTCACCTTCAGAATTTTGAGCATCATTAAGTTTTAAATCAAAATTTGTACCGGTAATTTCTTTCTCACCTTCCTTGATAAGGCCTGCTGTATCAGTGATTTCGGAAATAAGTGAGATACCAGAATCTGAATTAGAAACTAAGAAGATCTGCTTATGAGCACGGATCAAAGAAAGTGATTTTTTAGGAGAAATATAAGTAGTACTTAACACTTCAATGAGTTGCGAGTTATTTAAAAAACCGAGCTTCCCTTTATTAAAAACGCCTTTCTTAAAGATTGAAACTAGTCCATAAAAAGCACCTAGGATAAGCGCCAGAAAAACAGTGAACTTAGCTGCATAGCCTGCAAAGGAGAAAGTATTATTTACTTGTGGTTTGTTACCGATTGCTGACTGAGTTGTTGTGACTGTATCTTTTTTGATTTCTTTTGCCGCTACTTTTTTCTCTTCAATCTTTTCAATTTGTTTTGAAATTTTATTCAGATAATCTTCATTCAAAGCTTCTTTTGCAGCTACTGCTTTTTTAGTCTCAACGACTTTGGGAGCAGATGCTGCTGCCTTTGGAGTAGCAGTAACAGTCTTCTTTTCCTTGATGATTTTTCCTGTTGGGAAAGTAATTTCTACCTGATTGTTTTTCCAACCCAGGTTAACTTCATTCTGATTCACTTTAAAAGGTAGTTTTGCCCACACAACAGCTCTACCCTTTGAGGTTTTTGCCGTTAAAGTAACATCACCTTGCTTTTTATTAATGGTTTTAAAATCATCAGCTTCACCAAGAGAGATTTCAATGAGCTGATCATTTACAGAAATCTCAGGAAGATCATTGGACTTTCCTTCAACTGCAATTTTTAAAACGCTTTCCTGCCCCTTATTCTCATAATTGAGCGTAGACACTTTGACACCAGCAAGTGCCATTTGGGTAAATAAGGAGAAAATTACGATAGCAACAAACTTTCTGTTCATGCAGCTCCCTTCCTGGTAACTGTTAACTAACTACTTAAATTACTTTAAAGACTCAATACGCTCTAATGGTGAAATAATATCTGTGAGACGAATCCCAAACTTCTCATTCACCACCACAACTTCTCCTCTAGCAACTAGCTTGCCATTTACAAGCACCTCTAATGGCTCCCCTGCCAGCTTATCAAGCTCAAGCACAGATCCTTGCCCTAACTGAAGAAGATCTTTAATAACAACTTTTGCTCTCCCAAGCTCAACACTTACCTTAAGAGGGATATCCAGAATAAAATCAAGATTTTGAACCTTTAATTTATTAAGAGCATCGTCCCCTGCTTTAATTTGGTCTGCAAGTTCTCTGATCGCCTCTTTATTATTCTCAGACATTTGTTGCTCAGACATATTTATTTTCCTTTTAAGTGATTCTTCGAGTAATTTGTACGGCCCTATTGCCTTTATAAACACCAATCAAACATTTCATTTTCTTCGCTTCTTCAATCTCAAGATCAAGTTCACCTGAAACTTCCTGGTGAAGAGGAATGATGTCTCCAACTTGAAGACCGATCAGATCTCCGATCGTAAGCTCAGTCTCACCTAATTTAACGACTGCAGTAGCTTCGGCATGCTGAACATGTTCCTGCATTGAACGAGTCCAAAGAGTATCCACCACATCATTATCAGTCTGATAAGTTGTCGATAGCTTTTGCTTAATTGGCTCAATTGTAGAGTATGGAATCACCACCATAATAGTTCCGGAAGCCGACTCAAACTCTACTTCAAATGTTGTCGTGATAATAACATCAGAAGGAGGTACAACCCCTACGAACTGAGGGTTAATCTCTGTTCGAACATATTGAGCATCAATCTTATGAACAGGGGCCCAGGATTCTTCCAGGTCGTTAATGGCCATATCCATCACGCGTCTCATGAATGAGAGCTCAATCGATGTAAATTCTTTTCCTTCAATTTTTGTAAATGGTCGGTCTGTTCCACCGAAGTATGAATCGATAATGACGTAAGCAAGCTTTGATTCGAAAACGATCAAAGCAGGACCACGAAGCTCGTTAAAACGCATGATACACATACAGGAAGGAATCGGTAGCGTATTAACAAACTCTCCAAATTTTAAAAGGTCGGTAGAAATGAGAGAGATGGTAGAAATCTTTCTTAAAGAGTTTGATAAAGAAACCCGGAACTGCCTGATAAACCTCTCGTAGATAATATCAAGAATAGGCATTCGACCACGAATAACCCTGTCCTGATTGGCAAGATCATAGGGCTGAATGCTGGCATCGGTTTCTTCTACTTCAGCATAGGAAGTTTCAGCTTCTTGAACCAACTCCAATGAAGGTGAATCACCTGATTCATCATTGACGGCTTTTAGTAATGCGTCTACTTCGTCTTGGCTCAATACCTGGGCCATCGTATCTCCTCCTGAGAAACTTTAGCTGATCAAGCATCCTGCTTAATCAGTTTATCTGGAAACTGATGTAATATACATCTTCCACTCTTCCATCAATCAAAAAAGAATTGATCGAAGATTTTATCTCTTCCTTCAAATAATCTTTACCTTCTCTTTTCAGAAGGTCATCAGCACGTTTGGTATTTAAAATGCTGATAATGGTATCTCTGATCTGAGGTTTACGAGCTTCGAATTCTTCCTTCTTCGCATCGTCACTCATCTTTAAGACTGCATCTAATCTTAAATATCTTCTTGGGCCATCACCTTGAGCAAGGTTTACAGTGAAGCTTTCTAATTGAAGTAATTTCTCTTCTTTAATCACTACTTCAGACTTAACTTCGTCATTTGCTTCATCATTTCTTTGCCCTTCTTTAAGAAGAGCTTCTAAGCTTGGTCTCTTTGCTTCTAATTGCATAAAACGCCATTGAAAATAAGCAACCGCACTCATGGTAATGATGTTCGTTATTATTAATAAAATCAGGAGAGGATTTTTACTCTGTGAACCTGTCCCTGGTTTATTATCTTCAGCCATTTGAACCTTTTTGAACTAAAAGTTGATCCACTTCCTGGGATCTAGTCAAAATTATAACTGTCATTAGCGTTGTAATCAAGGTTCTCACTTGTTAGGTGGAAGTTTTTTCCTCCTCCATGTCAGTTCTCCGACATCTGAAGGCAAAAAAAAGGCCCCAGATTTCTGGGGCCAAAACGAACCTTGATGATTTTATTGAAAAAGGAAATTAAAGTTTAACTTTTCCTCTCTTCACTAGCTCATCGATGAGCCCTTCGAAATGTTGAGTAGGATAAGCGCCTTTTACTGGAACACCATTAATAAGGAAGCCTGGAGTCCCCTGGAAACCAAACTTTGCAGCTTCTTCCATATCCTGGTCAATTCTTACTTGTACAGCTTCTGACTTAATGTCTTTTGCAAGTCTTGCCATATCCACTTTAAGCTCTTTCGCTATTGCTTTTAAGAAAGACTCTCCATTACGAAGTTTACCTTGTTCTTGATAGATTCTATCGTGGAACTTCCATGCTTTCTCAGGATCTTGAAGACGGATAGCTTCATAGTATTGTGAAGCAGGCATGGCATTCGGGTGGAAGCTTAGAGGAAGGTGCTTATAAACGATGCGGATTTTTCCTTCATACTTCTTTAAAAGTTCATTAACAGTGTTGAATCCACGAGCACAGAATGGACATTCAAAGTCTGAATACTCAACGAGTGTAAGAGGAGCATCTTTGTTCCCTCTGAACGATTCATCATCTCTGATTTGTGGAACTAGAGGATTATTAAAGCTATCCTCAAGAGCAGCTCTTTCAGCCTCTTCTCTTTTCTTGGCCTGTCCTTCTTGAGCAGCTTTTACAGCGTTATTAAGCGCATCGATAAACTTCTCAGGATTAGCTTCGATCGCTTCTGTAATGATTTCTGGATTATCCTTGAGCATTTTTTTCAGGTCGTCTTTCGAGGTACAACCTACCGCCACGATGGCAACTAATAGCATTCCTAGTAGTTTTTTCATTTGATTCCTTTTATGAAAAAATAATTGATTCTATCCTAACATTGCCTCAGAGGATTTCAACTCTCTTCTGTATCTTTTGTTTCATTTTGAAATTCACGAGTAACATGGTTTAGGAATTTATTTAGTGTCCGCGTATAGTCTCTGACATGGTTAAAGCCAAGAAGATGTACCCGACTAGAATAGTTGCCTTTCATAAATGATCTCATGGTTGAGAAAATACCAAAAGCTGCTCCTGACATTTTATCATAAAGGTGAAAGGCCAGTCCCCCATAAAGAGCAACAGTAAGCAGAACAATCCAAATATAAATGTCCTCAAAAATCTCAATCTGCCCCAGAAAAAAACTCTTATAGTCTTTAGCATCAGGCAAGAGATCCAAAGCTAATTTAAGAATATTGGTAGTCAGAATATCAATTACTGAAGCAGCAGAGATAAAGGTCACAATCCCAATAATCAATAATAAAAAAGAAAAGTGAATAAGATAAACCACATCTAACTTAGGACGGTGAATTTTTGAAAACTGTGGAGGTATGCTCTGGGGGGTTAATTGTTTTTTAAGACGATTCTCCCTCAAGTAAAGAAAGAAGAACTCAGAGAAACGAGTGAGAAGATTATAGTTACTATAAACTTCTGGCTGGTAACTTGCGTTTACATCGGTGATAGCTTCTTCAGAATACTTAGCGATATTAAAAAACGGCCTCAGTAAAATCCACCCTACATAACAACCGGCCAGAAACAAAAGAATATGAAAAGCAAATATGTAAGGGATGAGATCCAGAGTCTCTGAAAAAACATATCCCAGGAAAGTCTCAAGCTCAATCAAGCTCACTCTGGACTGAGTTTCAAAGAAAAGATAATTGAAACGAAGCTGTTGAATTAAAGAATACAGAACGAAAAAGTGAATAAAGATAGAAAATATCATTATTTTCCCGCCAACCATCAGAATAAATCGAGATTGAGGTGACTTAAATAAACCTTTAAAGTCGGATAGGAATTTCTTTAAAATCATAAGTTTATTCTAAATATAGTTAGAAAAATATGAAACCCCGGCAAAGCTTGATTCAAAAGACTAAAGTTATTAGGAATTATTCCGAATAGCCATAAGAACTCTTTTAAGACCAAGGAGTCTTATTTATGAAACATCTCATCTTTCCACTACTTGCTCTCACTCTAATAGTGGTCTGTGGTAAAGACAATAAATCAGGGCAAAAGGATTCATGGACATACTCTGATCCTTACCTAGGACCAGGTACAGCTCCTGCTAATCTCCAGGCTCTCTTTAGTGCTGTTCCATGCAGTTTGAACCCGAGTGCAAGCCGCACGAGAATGGACATTCCTCTACAAGGCTTCCAGACGATTATCCCTACCGGAGATATTTATGTCGGGATGACTTCATATGGTGATATTGCTGTTATTCAGGGTAACGGAACACGAGTTCCTCAATTCTCTGCCTATCTATGTCACAGAGATTTTACAACACCACAAGGCTCTGTTCTTTCGAATGTGAGAATAGGTTCTTATTCTAATTGTAACTACAAGCCGATTACCTCTGCTACATTAGTATTTCCAGGATCTGTTGCTTCTGCAGAGTTCAGAATGCTTGATTTTGGAATTCCACAAAATGGAATTTTTGTACCAATACCTACTATCTGTAAATAAGTGATGAGTATTAAAGCTCATCACTTTTTCATGCGAATATAATCAAAAACTCCGTCTGCAATGGCCAGGGCCATTTCATCAAGAAACTTCTCACTGTTTATTTTTTTTAATTCATTAGGGTTCGACATAAACCCAACTTCGATCAATAAGCCCGGTCGTTTAGAAAGAGCAAGAACATAGAAGAGTCCTGGTTTTATTCCTCTATCTGCGATTTTATATTTTTTTAAAACCGGTCTTACTTGAGAGTGAACATCACTAGCAAGTTTTTTAGAATGAGAGACTGTTTGCTGAATAACCAGATCCAACAGAATCTGATTAATAATCAGCTCTTCACCTTTTAACGAAATATTCTCGAGCTTTTCAACTTTTTGAGTAGCGGCGTTGGACTTATTATCCAGGTAGTAAAGTTCAAAGCCATTTGAACGAGGATTAGAAGAAGAGTTGAAATGAATTGAAAGGAAGAGATCGGCCTTCACTAAGTCAGCAAGATCTGCTCGTTCCTGTAAACTGACAGTACGGTCAAGACTTCTTGTTAGAAAGGTGGATGTTTTCTTTGAAAGCCTTTCTCTGATTTTAGTAGAGAGTCTTAATGATAAATCTTTTTCAAAAATATTTTTACCGCGAAGTTTTGCTACTGCACCTAGTTCTTCTCCACCATGTCCTGGATCAACAAGAACAACTGTTGCTTGGGCAGTAGTTAAAATAAAAAACAATAAAAAGGCAAAAAACTTCATCACTAGTAAATCTTCTTTAACTGATGTTGAGGATAATAATGGCTTAAAATTTGTTTATAAGTATAACCTCTTTTGGCCAATTCCAAAGCACCAAGTTGGCACATGCCCACTCCATGGCCATATCCGGCTCCATGAACTTCAAATCCCTTACTATTTTCCTTAAGTGTGTAGTTATTAGATGGAAGTAATTCTCTTCCAAACAGATGGCGAAGATAAGCTTTCTTCACCATATGAAGTTTACTCCCTGAATAGAAACGAAGTTCACTTTTTTCAGGACTATCTTTTACAACTCTAATTTCTTTTTTGTTCTGAATACGGTCAGCGTAGTACCGCTCAAGAACAGTGTTAAGCATTTCTGTCAGCTTATCTTTTCCTAATTCGTGCCTCCAGGGTTTTCTTCCTGTTTTATGACAGAAGCTGCATTCCACCTGCTGATAACCTTCTTCTACTCCTCCCCATACTTGATCAGGACGATAGGTTTTCCCACCACATTTAGAATGAAAAAAAGCAGGGGTGATCTTTCCACTTGGCCCAACAAGAATTTCTCCTTGAGTTGCTCTAGCAGCGATAAGAGTTTTTTCTGTGATATCCAGAAAAGTTCCCGATACTTGATCCTTCTCTGAGGATTCCAGGTGATAGAATGATTCATCGTTTATTCGCTGATAGGCATAGGTTCTTGCGGCCACAGCTTGCGCTTTCAAGGCTTCCACAGGCCAGGTACCATTCATTTCCTTCGAAAGTAAGGTAGCGATATAAGACTCCATAGGAATCTTATTAATGAGCTGGCAATCAGAAGTTTCTGGATTGTTGATGAGCTGTAATTCTCCCTGAAACTTAGCATCTTCCCAGGAAATAAGTCCGGTAGGAGAACTTACCGAAGCAAGCAGCTGAGTGGATTTATGAGCAGAGGCCTGGCATCTGAATTTTAGATTCTTTCGCCCTTCATATTGTTGGGACTGATTTCTTTGGTGAAGAGTTTTCTTTAAATCGGTTCCCTGAACATTGACCTCAGCTAAAGACTTAGCAATGAGGACTTTAACCTGCGGAACACTTGACTGAGCAAATGAAGAGAAAAAAATAATAGCGATTAAACTTCCTGTCTTTAGTACCAATTCCGTATCCTTGGAATATGTCTTCCAAGAATATAATACTCAGCTTTTAGGGGTTCATGGAAGCTTTTTTAGGTATTTCATTATTTTCTGCATATCTATCCATGCAGTTTTTTTCATATTCTGATTAGTTTCAATGATATTAGGGTGAAATAATGGCACCACTTGCACCTCATAGGAGTCTATGAGCTTGCGGTTAAAAAATTGTCCATGGACTTGGGCCAGACGATCATTGGTCTTAAGTACGGCACTTGTAGCTTTCGCCCCTAGAGTGATAATCACTAGAGGACGATATTCTTTCGTTAGTTTAACAATATCTTCGAAGAGGCTCACACCTTCAAATTCCGAAGGATAAAGAATAACTTCCTCGGGTTTTAATTTCATCGCCAGTATC
>Ga0079223_10003162_pt1 | contig 10359 bp, 9 predicted proteins | sample Stecom2011_FD_75072 | JGI IMG/M metagenome (GOLD analysis project Ga0079223, IMG submission 75072) | Agricultural soil microbial communities from Utah to study Nitrogen management - Steer compost 2011 | ecosystem: Environmental > Terrestrial > Soil > Agricultural land | place: USA: Utah...
CGCCGCAGGACCACACCGCCGGGAACAGCCCCGCCGCAGGACGGACCGGCCGCAAACAGCCACGCCGGGGTGATCCCGGCCGGCCGCGGGGAGCATGGCGGGCCGGGTGCCCGCCGCCGCCGTGCCCGTCGGCCGAACCCGTGTCTGCCACGGGATTTCGCCCGGGCGGACGATGACCCGGAATTTTTGGTTGCACCGCAACAAAAAGTTGCTTATAGTAGTCGTTGGGAGTTTTAGCACTCAGTCGAGGTGAGTGCTGATTATTTCCCGGTGGAAAATTACGGCGTGAGGAGGTCCAGCGATGAACTTGAAGCCCTTGTCCGACCGGGTAATCGTTCAGCCGCTCGAGGAAGAGGAGCGCACCGCGGGCGGCATTTTGCTTCCTGACACCGCCAAGGAGCGGCCGCAGCAGGGCAAGGTGGTGGCCGTGGGCCCGGGCCGGGTCAACGAGGAAGGCAAGCGCCTCGAGATGACGGTCAAGGAAGGCGACCGGGTCGTCTACTCCAAGTACGCGGGCACCGAGGTCGTCATCGACGGCGACGAGTACCTCATCATGAGCGAAGGCGACATCCTGGCGATTATTCAGGAGTAAGCGCCGCCGGCACGGCGCGGCCAGGAAGGCGCTGTTAGCACGGCGCGGTGCCGGACGTCAGCCGGGATCGCTCGTCCTATCGCCCATGACATTGAAACGACACTGACACAAGGAAGGTGAAACAGGTGGCAGCCAAAGACCTGAAGTACAGCGAAGAAGCTCGCAAAGCGCTGGAGCGCGGCGTCAACATTTTGTCGGACGCGGTTCAGGTGACGCTGGGCCCCAAGGGCCGCAACGTCGTGCTGGAGAAGAAGTGGGGCTCGCCCACGATTACGAATGACGGCGTGTCCATCGCCCGGGAGATCGAGCTTGAGGATCCGTTCGAGAACATGGGCGCCCAGCTGGTCAAGGAAGTGGCGACCAAGACGCAGGACGTGGCCGGCGACGGCACCACCACGGCCACGGTGCTGGCCCGGGCGCTCATCCGCGAGGGGCTGAAGAACGTGGCGGCCGGCGCCAACCCGCAGCTGCTCAAGCGAGGCATCGAGCGGGCCGTGGCGGCGGTCGTGGAGGAGATTCAGCGCATCGCCCAGCCGGTGGAGACGCCGGAGGCCATCGGCCAGGTGGCCAGCATTTCCGCTGACGACAAGGAAATCGGCCGGCTCATCGCCGAGGCCATGGAAAAGGTGGGCAAGGACGGCGTCATCAGCGTCGAAGAGGCCCAGACCATCGGCACCACGCTGGAAGTCGTCGAGGGCATGCAGTTTGACCGGGGCTACCTCTCGCCGTACATGGTCACCGACCCCGAGCGCATGGTGGCCGAGCTGGAGAATCCGTACATTCTGATCACCGACCGCAAGATCAGCAGCATCCAGGACATCGTGCCGGTGCTGGAGCGCATCATTCAGGCCAACCGGCCGCTGGTCGTCATCGCCGAGGACGTGGAGGGCGAGGCCCTGGCCACGCTGGTCGTCAACAAGATTCGCGGCGTGCTGCAGGTGGCTGCGGTCAAGGCGCCGGGCTTCGGCGACCGCCGCAAGGCCATGCTGCAGGACATCGCCATCGTCACGGGCGGCCAGGTCATCTCCGAAGAGCTGGGCCTGAAGCTGGAAAACGTCACCCTGGACATGCTGGGCCAGGCCGGCAAGGTGCGCATTACAAAGGAAGAAACGGTCATCGTGGAGGGCAAGGGTTCCAAGGAGGCCATCGACGGCCGGGTCGCGCAGCTGCGGCGTGAGCTGGAGGAGACCGACTCCGACTACGACCGCGAGAAGCTGCAGGAGCGGCTGGCCAAGCTGGCCGGCGGCGTCGCGGTCATCCGCGTCGGCGCGGCCACCGAGACCGAGCTGAAGGAGCGCAAGAGCCGGCTGGAGGACGCGCTGTCCGCGACCCGGGCGGCCGTGGAGGAAGGCATCGTGCCGGGCGGCGGCACCGTCTACGTCCAGGCGCAGAAGATTCTGGACGGCCTCGAGGCCGAAGGCGACGAGCTGACGGGCATCCGCATCGTGCGCCGGGCCCTGGAGGAGCCGCTGCGGCAGATCGCCACCAACGCCGGCCACGAAGGCGCCATCATCGTGGAGCAGGCTCGCGCGCAGCAGCCGGGCCACGGCTTCAACGCCCTGACCGGCCAGTTCGTTGACATGGTGGCCGAAGGCATCATCGACCCGGCCAAGGTGACCCGTTCGGCGCTGGAGAACGCGGCCAGCATCGCCGGCATGGTGCTGACCACCGAAACGCTCATCGCCGAGATTCCGGAGGAGGAGCCGCCGGCGGGCGGCGCCGGCGGCGGCGGCATGGGCATGCCTCCTATGTAAGGCCGCCCACGCGGCGTCGCAAGGCGGCAACGGACACGCAAGGCGCCCCCTGCGCGGGGGCGCCTATTCGTACAGACAAGGCCCCCGGCGCGGGGCGCTTTTTATTTCGGAAACAACCTTTGCGGCCGCAAACGCCGGAGGCCACCTTGCCCGGCGTCCCGCCCTTGTGCTAGGATGAGGAAAAAGCGCGGGACATTGGAACACCGGGCCCGGGAGGCGCACGGCGCCCGCGGCGCCGTGTGGTTTTGGGGGCGGACGACGAAGTGCACGACGACATCGCCAAAGTATTGATCGACGCGGAAACGATTCAAGCGAAAGTGCGCGAGCTGGGCGAGCGGCTGTCCCGGGACTACGCCGGGCTGAATCCCGTTCTCATCTGCATTCTGAAAGGAGCCGTCATTTTCGCGGCGGACTTGGTGCGCCAGCTGAGCATCCCCGCCAAACTGGATTTCATGGCCATCAGCAGCTACGGCTCCGGCATGCGCACGTCGGGCGTGGTGCGCATTTTGAAAGACTTGGACCGTTCCATCGAAGGCGAGCACGTGATCATCGTCGAGGACATCGTCGACTCGGGCCTGACGCTGTCTTACCTGCTGGAAAACCTCAAGTCCCGCCAGCCCGCGTCGCTGAAGACGTGCGTGCTGCTGGACAAGCCCGCGCAGCGGCAGGTGCCGCTGGAACCCGACTACGTCGGCTTTGACATCCCCGATGAGTTCGTGGTCGGCTACGGCTTGGACTACGCCGAAAACTACCGCCACCTGCCGTACATCGGTGTGCTCAAGCCGCACGTATACGAAGGTGTTTCGCAATAAATACCGCATTTTCGGGGATGCGCCGGCGCGCCGTTTCGTGTCACAATGACGGCAGCGCCGCCGCCTTCCGACTCCAACCGAATGGAGGCGCCCGCTTTGGCTTCCTCTGAGCTGGTGCTGATCGTCGACGCGGGCGGCCCCGGCGACGCGGCTGCGGCCCGCATGCTGGCCCGCCGGGTCCGGGGCATGAACGTGTATTGCGAAGTGGCGCCGCGGGCTTCGGCGGCCGCTCGAGTGCAGGCGCGCCGGCCGCGGGGCGTGGTCATCGCGGGCGGCGCTCAGGCCGCCCACGCCGCCCTGGAAGCGGCCACGTCCGCGGCCGGCGTGCCGACGCTGGCGGCGCCGCGGGGCGACGACGGGGCCGGCGGCGTGTCCGACGACGAGCTGCGGCGGTTTTTGTTCGACCGGTGCGGCTGCTCGGGCACGTGGACCATGGAAACCTTCGTCGAACAGGCGGTGGACGAAATCCGCGCCCGGGTGGGCCAAGGGCGGGTCGTCTGCGGCCTCAGCGGCGGCGTCGACTCGTCGGTGGCCGCGGCGCTGGTGCACCGGGCCGTGGGCGATGCGCTGGTTTGCATTTTCGTCGACCACGGGCTGCTGCGCAAAGGCGAGGCGGAGCAAGTCATCGCCACGTTCCGGGACCGGTTCCGCATGCAGCTGGTCGCGGTGGACGCCCGGCGGCGGTTTCTCGACGCGCTGGCCGGCGTCACGGACCCCGAGGCCAAGCGCAAGATCATCGGCGAGCAGTTCGTCCGGGTGTTCGAGGAAGAGGCCCGCCGGGTGGGCGACGCCCGCTACCTGGTCCAGGGGACGCTGTATACCGACGTCATCGAAAGCGGCGCGGACGGCGCGGGCATGGTAAAAAGTCATCACAACGTGGGCGGCTTGCCCGAGGATATGGAGCTGGAGCTGGTCGAGCCGCTGCGGTACTTGTTCAAAGACGAAGTGCGGCGGCTGGGCCAGGTGCTGGGCCTGCCCGAGGAGATTTTGTGGCGGCATCCGTTCCCGGGCCCGGGGCTGGCGGTGCGCGTCGTGGGGGAAGTGACCGAAGAACGCCTGCACGTGGTGCGGGCGGCGGACGCCATCGTCACCGAGGAGCTGCGGCGGGCCGGGCTGGACCGGGACGTGTTCCAGGCGTTCGCGGCGCTGACGGATACGCGCACCGTGGGCGTCACCGAAGGGCGGCGCACGTACGGGCACATGGTGGGCGTGCGGGCCGTGGTCAGCCCGGACGGGCTGGAGGCCCGGTGGGCCCGGCTGCCCCACGACGTGCTGGACGCCATCTCCCGCCGCATCATGAGCGAGGTGCCCGGCGTCAACCGGGTGGTGTACGACATCAGCTCGAAACCGCCCGCGACCATCGAGTGGGAGTAGGCGGGCGCTGGGCGGGCGGCCCCGGCGGCGGTCACGCTAAAAGGGGCCGCACGGGCCAAACGGCTGAAAACAGGAGTCGATATTCGTGAGCATGCAGCCGCGCTACACGCGGGTCATGACGCCCAGCGGGGTGCGGGATTTCCTCCCACGCGAGGCGGCCCGCAAACGGGCGGTGGAGGCGGCCCTGAAGACCACGTTCGAGCGGTGGGGGTACGAAGAAGTCATCACCCCCACCGTCGAATTTCTGGAGTCGCTGGCGCAAAGCAACGGGCCGGACATGGCGGAAAAGGCGTACCGGCTTTTCGACCGGGAAGGGCACACGCTGGCGCTGCGCTACGACGTGACGACGCCCATCGCCCGCATCGTGGCCACCCGGCTGAAGGACGAGCCGCGGCCCGTCCGGCTCCACTATGTGGCCAACGTGTTCCGCCACGAGGAACTGCGGGCGGGGCGCCAGCGGGAGTTTTGGCAGGCGGGCGTGGAGCTGGTGGGCGCGCCGGGCCCCGCGGCCGACGCGGAGATCATCGCTCTGGCCGCCACGGCGCTGGAGGCCGCGGGCCTGCGTGAGTTTCGCCTGGACATCGGCCAGGTGGGCTATTTCAACGGCATCATCGCCGGGGTCGAGCTGGAGCGGGACGTGCGGCGGGCGCTGCGGCGGGCCCTTTTGCAGCGGGACTACGTGGCCTTGCCGCAGGTGGTGGCCGAGACGGGCCTGCCCGAGAGCAAGCAGCGGCTGCTGAACGAGCTGCCGCGGCTGCAGGGACGGGGCGAAGCCATCGAGCGGGCTTTGTCTTTGGCCGACAACGACGGGTCCCGGGCCGCGGCCGAGAACCTGGCGGCCGTTTACCGGGCGCTGGAGGCCTACGGCGTGCAGGACCGGGTCTGGGTCGACTTCGGCATGATCAAGGACCTGGACTACTACACCGGCATGGTGCTGGAAGGCTACTCGCCCGACGTGGGGTTTCCCGTCTGCACCGGCGGCCGGTACGACCAGCTCATCGCCAAGTTCGGCGTCGACTGCCCGGCCACGGGCTTTGTCATCGGCGTCGAGCGCATTATGCAGGCGCTGGAGGGACAGAGCGCGCCCGGCGAGGACGGCCGGCCGGCGCCGGCGTGGCTCGTGGCGTCGGACGCGGCGGGCCGCACGCAGGCCATCGAAGCCGCCGCGCGGCTGCGGGCCGACGGTCTGCGGGTGGTGGCGGACGTCATGGAGCGCTCGCTGGACGAAGCCCTTGAGTACGCACGGGCGCGCGGAATCGAAAACGTCGCCTTCTTCACGGCCGGCTCCCGGCGGACGTTTCACGGTCCCGGCCTGCAGGAGAGGGAGGGCGGCCCATGCTGACCGTCGCGCTGCCCAAGGGCAGGCTGCTGGGCGATTTGGTGCCCCTCTTCCGGCGGGCGGGCCTGGACGTCAGCGGCATCGCCGCCGCGGACCGGCGGCTGGTCATCAACGGCGGGCCGGTGCGCTTTCTCATCTGCCGGGCGTCGGACGTGCCGACGTTCGTGGAGTACGGCGCCGCGGACGTGGGCGTCGCGGGCAAGGACGTGCTGTGGGAGACGGAGCACGACGTCGCGGAACTGCTGGATCTGAAGCTGGGGCGGTGCGAGATGGTGGTGGCCGTGCCGAAACGCTCGGGGATCCAGCGGGTGACGCAGCTGGGTTTCAACAGCCGCGTCGCGACCAAATACCCCCGGGTGGCCGCCCGCTATTTCCGCGAGCAAGGCATTCAGGTGGACGTCATTCCGCTCCACGGCAACATCGAGCTGGCGCCTTTGGTGGGCCTGGCCGACGCGGTGGTGGACATCACCGAGACGGGCCGGACGCTGCGGGAGAACGATCTGGTGCCCATCGCGTCCGTGGGCGTCAGCACCGCCCGCCTCATCGCCAACCGCGTCCGCTGCAAGCTGCAGTACGAGCCCATCGCGGCGCTGACCGCCGCGCTGCGGCAAGGACTCGAAAGAGGACTGGAAAGCCATGATTGACGTCAAGCTGGTGCACACGGACACGATGCCGTGGGAGCGGCTGGTGGCGCTGGTGCAGCGGCCGCCGCTGGAGGACATGGAGGTCGCCCCGCAGGTGATGGAGCGCACCGCGGCGGTGTTCGGCCAGCCGCTCACGCCCTGGCAGGTGGTGGAGCGCATCGTCGAGGACGTGCGCCGCGGCGGCGACGCGGCGGTGGCGGACTACGCCCGGCGGCTGGACGGCATGGACTTGCCGCCGGCCCGGTTTTTCGTCGGTGAAGAAGAGTTTGCGGCCGCGTACGCCGAGGCCGACCCGCGGGTCGTGGCGGCCATCCGCCGGGCGCGCGACAACATCCGCCTGGCCCACGAAGCGCAGAAGCGCCAGCCGTGGTTCGAGACCATGCCCGGCGGCGGCGTGGTGGGACAGCGCTACGTGCCCATGGAGCGGGTGGCGGCCCTGGTGCCGGGCGGCCGCTTCCCGCTGGTGTCTACGGCGCTGATGGCCGTGGTGCCGGCCCGGGTCGCGGGCGTGGACTACGTCGTCGTGGTGACGCCCGGCGGGCCCGACGGCCGCGTCAACCCGTACATTCTCATCGCGGCCAAAGAGGCCGGCGCGGACGCCGTCCTGCGGGTGGGCGGCGCCCACGCGGTGGCGGCGCTGGCCTACGGGACCGAGACCATCCGGGCCGTGGACAAAATCGTCGGGCCGGGCAACGTGTTCACGCAGCTGGCGAAAAAGCGGGTGTTCGGGCGGGTGGGCATTGACGCCATCGCCGGCCCCAGCGAAATTTTGGTGCTGGCCGACGGGTCGGCGCGGCCGGAGTTCGCGGCCGCGGACTTGCTGTCCCAGGCCGAGCACGACACCGAGGCGGCCGCGTGGCTGGTGACCGACGACAAACACCTGGCCGAGGGGGTGCGGGAGGAGCTGGCGCGGCAGCTGGCGGCGCTGCCCGATCCGGCGGTGGCCCGGGCGTCGCTGGAGCGGTGGGGCCTCATCGCCGTCTGCCGCGACATGGAAGAGGCGGTGCTTCTGGCCAACGTGCTGGCGCCCGAGCATCTGGAGGTCATGGTGCGGGAACCGCTGGGCCTGCTGCGGCGCATCCGTCACGCGGGCGCCGTGTTCGTGGGGCCCTACACGCCCGAAGTGGTGGGCGATTACATCGCCGGCTCCAACCATATCCTTCCCACCAACGGCACGGCCCGCTTCGCGTCGCAGCTGAGCGTGGACGACTTCGTCCGCCGCTCGGGCGTGGTCATCTACACGAGGGAAGCGGCCGAGCTGGAAGGCCGGGACGTGGAGCGGCTGGCGGAGATTGAGGGGCTGCCCGCGCACGCGCGCGCCATGCGGGTGCGGCTGGACGGAAAGGACTGAGGGCCATGTCGAGCAGGGAAACGAGGGGGCCGCGCACGGGCTTTGTCACCCGGCGCACCGCGGAGACCGACATCGAACTGCGCCTGGTGCTGGACGGCGCAGGCGAAGCCGACGTGCAGACCGGCATCGGCTTTTTCGACCACATGCTGACGGCGTTTGCCCGCCACGGCTTGTTTGACCTGACCGTGCGGGTCGACGGCGACCTGCACGTGGACGGCCACCACACCGTGGAGGACACGGGGCTGTGCCTGGGCCAGGCGCTGCACGCGGCCCTGGGCGACAAAGCCGGCATTCAGCGGTTCGGCAGCGCGCACGTGCCCATGGACGACGCGCTGGTGCTGGCGGCGCTGGATCTCAGCGGCCGGCCCTACCTGGCCTACGACCTGACGCCCGCGGGCCGCATCGGCCAGTTTGACGCGGTGCTGGCGGAAGAGTTTTTCCGGGCCTTCGCGACCACCGGGGGCGTCACGCTGCACGTGCGCCAGCTCGCGGGCAAGAACGAGCACCACATCATCGAAGCCGCCTTCAAGGCCGTGGCGCGGGCGCTGAAAGACGCGGCGGCCTTTGACCCGCGGGTCAAAGGCGTGCCGTCGACGAAGGGCATGCTGGCATGAGCGTCGTCATTCCGGCCATCGACCTGAGAGGCGGCCGCTGCGTCCGGCTTGTGCAAGGCCGCGCCGACGCGGAGACGGTGTATGCCGACGACCCGGTCGCGGTGGCCCGCTCCTTTGCGGAGGCGGGCGCGCGGCGGCTGCACGTGGTGGACCTGGACGGCGCCTTCGAGGGGCTGCCGCGCAACCTGGACGTGGTGACGGCCATCGTGCAGGCGGTGGACATTCCCGTGCAGCTGGGCGGCGGCATCCGGGACATGGCGGCCGTGGACGAAGTGTTGCGGCGGGGCGTGCAGTGGGTTGTTCTCGGCACCGCCGCGGCGGAAAACCCCGCCCTGGTGGAGGAGGCGTGCCGGAAGCATCCGGGGCGCATCCTGGTGGGCATTGACGCCCGGGACGGGAAAGCGGCCGTGCGGGGCTGGGTGGAAGGCACCGGGCTGGACGCGGTGGAGCTGGCCCGGGAGATGGGCCGGCGGGGCGTGCGGGAAATTGTTTTCACCGACATCGCCCGGGACGGCATGCTGCAAGGGCCCAACGTGGAGGCCCTGGGGCGCATGACGGGCACGGGCCTGCGCATCATCGCCTCCGGCGGCGTCAGCAGCGTGGAGGACGTGCGGGTGCTGAGCCGCATCCCGGGCGTGTCCGGCATCATTATCGGCAAGGCCGTCTATACGGGCGCGGTGCGGCTGGAGGACGCGCTGGCCGCGGCCGCCGAGGCCCGCCGCGGCCCGGGTCCGGCGGCTGTGTCCCGTCCGGCCGGGCGCGTCATCGCCTGCCTGGACGTGCGGGACGGGCGGGTCGTCAAGGGCGTGCGCTTCGCCGGCATCCGCGACGTGGGGGACCCCGTGGAGCTGGCGGCGGCCTACGACCGGCAGGGCGCGGATGAGATCATGCTGCTGGACATCAGCGCGTCGGCGGAAGGCCGGGCGGCCGCCGTGGACGTGGTCCGCCGGGTGGCCGGCGTCATTGCGGCGCCGCTGACGGTGGGCGGCGGGATTGGCAGCGTGGAGAACATGCAGCGCCTCTTCGACGCCGGCGCGGCCAAAGTGTCGCTGGGCAGCGCCGCGGTGGCGCGGCCGGAACTGATCAAAGAGGGCGCCGACGCCTTCGGCCGGGAGCGCATGGTCGTGGCCATCGATTGCCGGCGGCGCCCGGACGGGGGCTGGGAAGTGTTCACCCACGGCGGCCGCACGGCCACGGGGCTGGACGCGGTGGAGTGGGCCCGGCGGGCCGAAGCGTTGGGCGCCGGCGAAATCGTCCTCAGCAGCATCGACGCCGACGGCACCAAACAAGGCTACGACAACGAGCTGAACCGCCGGGTGGCCGAAGCGGTGCGCGTGCCCGTGGTGGCTTCGGGCGGCGCGGGGACGCTGCAGCATTTGCTGGACGGCTTCGTGCACGGCCGCGTCGACGCGGTGCTGGTGGCCAGCATGCTGCACGACAAGGAGACGAGCATCGCCCGCATCAAGCAGTTCCTGCGGGCAGCGGGCGTGCCGGCGGGGGAGCCGGAGATCGGCGCGCGGGCGGCCGGTCCCGCAGCGGAGGGAACCGAGGATGGAACTGAGCATTGAACTGTCGGACCTAAAATTCGAGACCAATGGACTTATTCCCGTGGTCGTCCAGGACGCGGAGACCGACGAAGTGCTGATGATGGCCTACATGAACCGGGAGGCGCTTCAGCGCACCATCGAGACGGGGCGCGCCTGGTACTGGAGCCGCAGCCGCCAGAAGCTGTGGATGAAGGGCGAGACGTCGGGTCACTACCAAGCGGTGAAAGCCGTCATCGCCGACTGCGACGGCGACGCGCTGCTGCTGAAGGTGGAGCAGCAAGGCCCCGGCGCGTGCCACCAGGGCTTCAAGTCGTGCTTCCACTACGAGCTGA
>Ga0079223_10003163_pt1 | contig 10355 bp, 7 predicted proteins | sample Stecom2011_FD_75072 | JGI IMG/M metagenome (GOLD analysis project Ga0079223, IMG submission 75072) | Agricultural soil microbial communities from Utah to study Nitrogen management - Steer compost 2011 | ecosystem: Environmental > Terrestrial > Soil > Agricultural land | place: USA: Utah...
CACGGTCGGTGAGCCCGATGAAGACGCGGCGGCGATCGGTTTCGTCCTGGATGCGTTCGACCAATCCGGCCTCCGCCAACTGGCCGATCCAGCGCAGCGCCGTTGTCGGCGGCACGCCGCTGGCAATGCACAGGGACGTTACCGATACGCGCATGTGCTCGGCGCGTGCGGCTGTCAGGTCGAGCAGCATGTTCCAAGCTGGATCGACAAACAACTCTCCGTCAAAATACCGCGCCCGGAGTTGCCGTTGGCGGATGATGCGGCGGACCAGGCGGGGGTGGGGAAGCGGCGGCCGCAGGGTCCGCTGGCGCTCGGGAGTGCTATTCTCAGCCACGCTCCAAGCGAGCGTCGGACTTTCGAGGCGAAGAGCCTTGTCGTCTCCTCTGATCGCCGGCTGCTGATCCCCGAAGCGGTCCAAGCGCTGCGCGATCTCTCCCACTTGCTCGGTCAGCCGTAGCAGCGTCATGCGGTCCGCGCCTGAGAGCTCACGCAAGCGCAGCGCGGGCGCGCGCGCCGTAATCCGACCAAGCGCGAGGACGCGCTCGGCCCGGCTCGGATCGACGAGAATTTGCGGGGCGCTTTGGTCGCAGCAGGCGAACACGTCTTCCAGTGCGGCAACGCTTGTGGAAACGATCAAGTGGGCGCCGGCATGCGCCGCGCGAGCGTCGAGCCGGCTCAGGGCCGCCAGCGCCCTCGCGTCGACGCGTGGGCAGTCCACCAGGATCACTTCCCCGAGCGGTCGTGGTGGACCGTCGACCAAGGCGCTGAGCGGTTCGCAATCCCGTACGGTCAGCTCTGCGGCTGCAACGTCTGCTCGGACCTGCTCTCGAACATGGGGCCTCTCGATAAAGATCGAGACCGCCAGCGGCAAAGCTGCCTCATCGCTCAGGGCGTAAGTTAGATCCGACTCGGCCATCTTGATCGCTCCTCATCAGGACGAACAGGATGAGAACAAAATGGCACCAGGTCAAGAACCGATGGCCCTATCGCGCTCGCTCTCCGATAAGCGTACCCTTGGCGCCGGGCAGCAGCGTGAAGCGGAAATCGGGCCAATTGTGCCTCCAGCGCTGAGCGACGATTCGCTCGCCTGGACGCGCCGCGTCGTCGAGGAGCACGATGCCCCCCGGCGCGATCCGGTCGAACAAGACTTCGGCGCGGCCGCGGACGAACGGATTGAGCGTCCAGGGCGGGCCGTCGATCACCAGCAGGTCGATCTCTTGCGGAAGCGAGGGCAACTCGTACCAGCAGTGCGACCAGTCGCTTGGATCCTCGACGATGGGCGCATGGCGCAAGGAGGCATCGAGGTCATGGCTCGCCAGCCACTTCGCAGTGGCCTCGGCAAAGCCGGCGTGCTGGTCGAGGCTGGTCAGCCGGCCGCCGCCGTTCAGCGACAGCGCTTTGGCGACCACCAGAGTGGAGGCTCCGCAGCCCAATTCGACGACTTCCTGCGGCCGCAGCTTCTCGATCGCGCCGACGATCCGCCACAGGAAGTACGTGTCGGCCTTCCAGCTACCGAGGTGCGGCAGGGCATCATGCGGCAGGCCGAGCCGGTCGAGCAGCTCGTTCTTGTCAGATAGCTTGCCGCCCCACAGGCTGCGCGCGAGCCACGGCCACTGAATCGCGCCCCATGCGATGGTGAGAAGCTTCTCGGTGATCGGACGGGCCGGGCTGCTGTCTTCCAGCGTCAGAAGCGCCGTCTTTTCACGCGATGTCATGACTGCTGCAATCTCCGCAGGTTCGGCCGGGTTCCCATAGCCTCAGTCTGCGAACGGGTCACGCACGAGAATTGTATCATCGCGCTCCGGGCTCGTCGAAACCGAGGCTACCGGGCATTCGATCAGTTCCTCGATGCGCCGGATGTACTTGATCGCCTGTGCTGGAAGATCGGCCCAGCGCCGCGCGCCGGCGGTCGATTCACTCCAGCCTTCCATCTCTTCGTAGATCGGTTCGCACTCGGCCTGCTCGGCGGCGTTGGCCGGGAGGTAATCGATCTCGCGGCCGCGCAGGCGGTAGCCGGTGCAGATCTTCAAGGTTTCGAAACCATCGAGCACGTCGAGCTTGGTCAGAGCGATGCCGGTCACGCCGCTGATCGCGCAGCTCTGCCGCACCAGGACCGCGTCGAACCAGCCGCAGCGGCGCTTGCGGGCCGTGACCGTGCCGAATTCGCGGCCGCGGGTACCCAGCCGCTCGCCGATTTCGTCTTCGAGCTCGGTCGGGAAGGGGCCGGAGCCGACACGCGTAGTGTAGGCCTTGACGATCCCCAGCACGAATCCGGCTGCATTCGGGCCGACGCCGCTGCCGCTGGCGACAGTGCCGCTGACGGTGTTCGAGCTGGTGACGAAGGGGTAAGTGCCGTGGTCGACGTCCAGAAGCACGCCTTGCGCGCCTTCGAACAGGATGCGCGATCCTTTCTGCCGCTCCTCGCGCAGCCGCAGCCACACTGGCTGGGCAAACTGCTTAACGAAGGGCGCGATCTCACGCAGTTCCTCGAGCAGGGCGGCGCGATCGACCGGATCTTGGCCGAAACCAGCGCGCAGCGCATCGTGGTGAGCGCAAAGCCGGTCGAGCAGGGGCTCCAGCTCGTGCAAGTGTGCAAGGTCGCAAACCCGGATCGCCCGGCGTCCGACCTTGTCCTCGTACGCAGGCCCAATCCCGCGCCCGGTGGTGCCGATCTTGCCCTTGCCGGCGGCGCTTTCGCGCAGCGCGTCGAGATCCCGGTGCAGCGGCAGGATAAGCGGGCAGTTGTCGGCGATCGCGAAATTGGTCGGGCTGATCGTAACGCCCTGGCCTTCGAGCCGCTCGATCTCCGCCTTCAGCGCCCAAGGATCGAGCACGACACCGTTGCCGATGATGGAGAGAGTGCCGGTAACGATGCCGGAGGGCAGCAGGCTGAGCTTGTACGTCGTGTCACCGACCACCAGGGTGTGGCCGGCGTTATGCCCGCCCTGGAAACGAACTACGACATTGGCGCGGCTCGCCAGCCAGTCGACGATCTTGCCTTTGCCTTCATCGCCCCATTGGGCGCCGATCACGGTGACGTTGGCCAAGAAGTTGCACCTTCTATTCTCGGAGGAAACCGCCGGCGGCCCTAGGCCCTGGGGCAGCCTTCGGCAAGCCACGGAGGAGGAAGGGCGAGGGCCCTGCCTGTTACGCGACCAGCGCCCGCCGTTGCGGCAGTCCCGAGCCCTTGGTCACCGCGCAAATGACGTCTGCGCTGGTTGGCTGCTGCAAGAAGTAGCCTTGGCCAAACCGGCAGCCGATGGCGACGAAACGGTCGAGGTCATCGTGGGTCTCCACGTGCTCGGCCGTGCACGGCACATCCAGAGTGGCGCACAGCTCCACGACCCCTTTCGCCAGCATCTCTCCCTCATCGCTGCGAGCGTTCTGCGTCAGCGCGCGATCGAGCTTAACTTCGTCGAAGCGCATGCTTCGCAAGTATGACAACGACGCACAACCGGCGCCAAAGTCGTCGAGCACGATCCGGGCGCCCTGGCGTTGCAATGCGCCGCAGTTGTCGGCTGCAACGGCAGAGTCGCGCAGCAACGCGGTTTCCGTGATCTCCAGCTTGAGCCGCGCCGGATCGAACTGGCGTGATCGTACGATGCCAAGCAGGTCACGCGCGAACCCCTCGGTGCAAACGTGTTCCGCACTGATGTTGAACGAGAGAGCCAGCCAGGAAGGCCAGCTCGCAGCGTCGGTCAGAGCGAGCTCGAGCAGCCTCCACGTCACAGGGCGAATGACTCGCTCACGCTCCGCCAGCGGAATGAACTCGGATGGCGCGATCGGGCCGACACCCGGACACGTCCAGCGCGCCAAGGCTTCCGCAGAGGCCACTCGGCCCGTCTGCAAGTCGAAGATCGGCTGATAGACGAGCTTGATGTCTGCACGCCCACTCGGGGTCGCCAGAGCTTCTTGAATCCGCATCTGGCGGACTTCCTCTGCCGCCATGGCGCGTGAGAACAGCATGACGTGCGGCGCCGGGTTGCGCTTGGCGTGATACATGGCTGCATCCGCCCGGGCGAGTAGGCGCGAGGATGTCCGTTCTTCGCACCGCGGCGAATGAACCAGTCCGCACGATGACGAGACCTGCAGGTTCCTGCCGCCGAGCGCCATGGGTTCGTCAAGCACCTCGATGATACGCCGGCCGAGGCTTGCGGCATCTTCCTGTGACCCGCCCTTGGCAAACACCGCGAACTCGTCGCCGCCAAGCCGCGCGACGAGGGCATGAGGGCCACCGGCCTTGCGGAAGCGCTCGCCTGCGGTCCTCAGAACCTGGTCGCCGACCATGTGGCCCCACTGGTCGTTGATGGCCTTGAATTGGTTGACATCCATCATGGCCAGAGTGAACGGCGCCTCGTCTCGCACCGCATCTTCGAGCTCAGCCAGGAAGAATCTGCGATTGGCCAGCCCGGTCAGGGCATCGGTGTGAGCCAGATTGCGCGCCGTGCGCTCGCTTTGCCAAAGCCTGTCATGGGCGTCTCGCAGCTTGCTCGCCGTCGCGCGCCGGTACTCCATCTCGACTGCCGCCGGCAGCACGGTGAGCAGGGCGGTGGCTATGTAGAGTTGCAGCGCCTGGAAGCCCCATGCGGAATCGCCCATCATGGTCACGATAGGTCCGTCCCCCGCGAAGAGCCCCCAGAGCCCCGCCGCCAGCAGAATGATGATCGACAGCAGTGCCCCGACCCGCCCGACCTTGAAGGTTGCCACGACCATCGGAAAGAAGGGCAGAAACAGGAACGGCCCAGTGGATTGGGAGAATACGAGAACAGCCGTCAGGGCCATCGCGCTGAGCGAAGCGACCAGGACGATCCGGTCCGTGCGGTGGGCGGAAGTGACTTCGCGGGTGATCCGACCGCTCAGTACGAGCCAAGCCAGCGGCGTGAGGACCAGTACGGCAAGCCCAATGCCAGCGAACCAGGCAAACCAGGCCAGCAGAGCACTGTCGAAGGCGTCGGCCCCACGCAGGAGCGATATCGGATATGCCGCTGCGGCAGGGATAGCGATCCCCGCGACGAACACAAATGTTAGCAGGCCGTCGAGATTATCGAACCAATCCATCGTCGGCCCACGCAGGCGGCGAAGGATGGCCAGCGACGTGACGACCTGAAGCAACGTACAGGCGATGACGACGGCGTTCTCCAGGGGCCAGCCGAAGATCATCATCGCGGCCGCGCCGCCGACCACATAAGCGGCCACAGCGGGCACAAATCTGCGGCGCCGGCAAGCGACAAGGCAGGCCAGCAGTATCGCAGGGGCTGGCCAAATCACAGGAAAGCCGCCGCTCCATTGCAGCAACCAGATACCCACCGAGGTGAGAGCAAAGAACGCTACACCCAAGAGCAAGAATGAAGTTATCGAACGGGGGGCCACGACCTGTCTTTCAAGGGCCGGGCCTAGGAGCCAAATGGTCACCGCCGTGTTAATGCTGACCAGCGTGCTTTCCAGCGTGCCGATCCACGAGCATGGTCAGTCGGCGAAAACCTCGTACCGGTGGGGCCGGGCGGTTCGCCTCAGCGGGTGGTCTCGCACTCTTCGCTCGGTTCGAATGCCTCTTCCAGCGCGCCTTCAAGAGTGCCTTCGAAATGAGCGAGCCCCGCCATGCGGCACAAGTCATCGGTAAAAGAATGGCTGGCGGGTGTGAGGAAGCTACCGAGAGCAAAGAGAAGTACGCCCGGAATTGCCAGGCTGATCGTCCAGAACACCGACTGTAGCCCCACGTCGCCAAACCGGTAGTACGACGCTGGGTTGAGCACGGCGTCGGCCACGGCCAGAAGCGCTCCGGCGATCACCAGATAGACGGCGAGCGCGAGCGGCGTGGCATTGGCCATGCCGAGCTGGAGCGGCAACAGCGTTGCGGCAGCAATCCACACGATGGCACCCATCGTGAGTTCGGGATCGGAAAGAATCCGGTTTTTCATCGCGACTCCTCTCTACCCGAAAGCGGCAGCGATTTCATCGCTGCTTCGCCGGGCGATCAGATTGCGATGGTTTGCGAACCTTCCAAGCGGTGGGAGCAGCCTGAAGCGGCTGGATCGTCGGTCTCGCTGAGGGCCGCCACGGTCCGCCAGCCTTCGGCCCGCAGGTTCGCCGCAGCTGCAGGGTCATGGCCTATAGGCAAGAACACCGCGCGGCGGCGGGGTTCGTCGGCCTTCATCGCTTCCACCAGCTCTTCAGGATAGAGCGAGAAGCCGGTTGTCACCTCGTCGCTTCCGCCAATCCGGTAAGTACCGCCACGGCCAAGCGCGCCGCGCACACCTTCGGCGTAGATCATGAACCCGAACCAGCTCTGGTATTCGAAACCATGACGTTCGGCTGGATCGAGGGTCAGGCGCGCGCGTTCTGAAACCCGTGAGGCGATTTCGCGCAGGCCCTCGATGCGGCTGGCGAGCGCACCCTGCGCATCGATTGCGGCGAGCTTTTCGATCGCTTCATCGAACGGACTGATCGCGTAAAGGAGCGGCAGGTAAGCTTCCCCGCCGACGTCGCGTAACGCGCCTGCATCCTTGGCATCGAGTTCGCGGCGAACCGCTCCAACTTGCTCCGGCGAGAGCGGCAACTCGCTGGCAGCCAGAGTATCAACCAGATCGGGGAGGGTGAAGTCGACCGAAATGCCGCGCGCGCCTGCTGCTTCGAGCGAGGCAATGGCCAACTCCACGATCTCCGCCGCCGCGGCGACTGTGTCGCTGCCGATAAGCTCTGCGCCCAGCTGCAGGTTCTCCCGCCGGGGATCGAGCTGGTCGCCGGCGATGCGGACCACTTGCCCTGAATAGCACAGGCGAAGCGGGCGCCCCTTGCCGGAAAGGCTGGTGGCGGCGATACGGCTGACTTGCGGCGTTATATCCGAGCGCAGGGCAAGAGTGCGCAGGCTTTTGGGATCGACGAACCGGAACAGTTTTCGGGTCTTAACCCCATCCATGCGCCGCGCCATCGACTGCATGAATTCGATGAGCGGAGGGCGCACCCGGTCGTAGCCGTGAAGGTCGAACAACTCCATCACCGCCCGCTCGATCCGTGTCACGGCGGCTGCGCTTTGCGGAAGGCGGTCTTCGAGCCCTTCGGGCAGGAGATCGGCGGCGGGATCGATCATGATGGCAACACACCCTCGTCAGTCCCGTGAAGCGGGAGCCCCCGGTTCGACGTCGAACCCAGGGGCCCCGCTTTCGCGGCGGTGACGAGGTTTTTCAAGCTTGGCGTTGGCTCAGAACGCCAGCGCCATGGCCCGCTTCACGCCCGGGAGCTCACGGACGGTCTCCAGGAGATCCGGCTGAACCGGGCTATCCACCGACAGCAGCAGCACCGCTTCGCCGCCGGCTTCGCGGCGTCCGAGGTTGAAGGTGCCGATGTTGATGCCGTTCTCGCCCAGCAGGGTGCCGATGCGGCCGATGAAGCCGGGGGCATCCTCGTTGACGATGTACATCATGTGGCCCGCCAGTTCGGCCTCGACCTTGATTCCGAACAGTTCGACCACACGCGGCTCGGCATTGGAGAACAATGTGCCTGCCACCGAGCGCTCGCCGGCCTCGGTCTTCACCGAAACACGCAGCAACGTGTGGTAGTCGCCTTCCTTCTCCGTGCGCACCTCGCGTACTTCGATGCCCCGCTCCTTGGCGAGGAACGGTGCGTTGACCATGTTCACCGAATCCGACTGCTCGCGCAGGAAGCCTGCCAACACTGCGGCAACGATGGGCTTGATGTTAAGCTCGGCCGCCGCACCCTCGGTGTGGATCGAGATGCGCGGTATGGCGCCGGTCGTGAGCTGGCCGACGAGGCTGCCGAGCTTCTCGGCGAGAGCCATGTAGGGCTTGAGCTTGGGCGCTTCCTCGGCGCTGAGCGACGGCACGTTGAGCGCGTTGGTAACGCCGCCGTTGACGAGATAGTCGGCAAGCTGCTCGGCCACCTGCAGCGCCACGTTGACCTGCGCTTCGTTGGTCGACGCGCCGAGGTGCGGCGTGGCGACGAAGCCCGGCGTGCCGAACAGGGCGTGCTCCTTCGCCGGCTCGGTCACGAACACGTCGAGCGCGGCGCCGGCCACGTGGCCGGAGTCGAGCAGCTCCTTCAGCGCTTCTTCGTCCACCAGGCCGCCGCGCGCGCAGTTGACGATCCGCACGCCCTTCTTGGTCTTCGCCAGGTTCTCGGCGGAAAGGATGTTGCGCGTCTGATCGGTCAGCGGCGTGTGCAGCGTGATGAAGTCCGCGCGGGCGAGAAGCTCGTCCAGGTCGACCTTCTCGACGCCCATCTCCACCGCCCGATCGGGCGAGAGGAAGGGGTCGTAAGCGACAACCTTCATCCGGAGGCCCAAGGCGCGGTCGGCGACGATGGAGCCGATGTTTCCGGCGCCGATCAGGCCGAGCGTCTTGCCGGTGACTTCGACGCCCATGAAGTCGTTCTTCGGCCACTTGCCGGCCTGGGTCTGGGCGTTGGCGTCGGGCAACTGGCGGGCGAGCGCGAACATCAGCGCGATCGCGTGCTCCGCGGTGGTGATCGAGTTGCCGAACGGCGTGTTCATCACCACGATGCCTTTGGAGCTGGCATAGGGGATGTCGACGTTGTCGACGCCGATGCCGGCACGGCCGATGACCTTGAGGTTGGTGGCCGCGTCGATGATCTCCTTGGTCACCTTGGTGGCCGAGCGGATCGCGAGGCCGTCATACTGGCCGATCACCGCCTTGAGTTCGTCCGGGGTCATCCCCGGCTTCACGTCGACGTCGCAGCCGCGCTCTTCGAAGATGCGCGCGGCGTTGGGGTCCATCTTGTCGGAAATGAGAACTCTGGGCTTCGTCATGAAAGCCTCCTTGGAAAATGGAATGAGGAAAGCGGCGGGCGCGTGGCCCGCCGTAAGGGGATCAGACCGCCTTGAGCGAAGCCCAGGCCCAGTCGAGCCAGGGGCCGAGCGCCTCGACGTCGGCCGTATCGACCGTCGCGCCGCACCAGATGCGCAGGCCCGCAGGGGCGTCGCGATAGCCGGCGATGTCGTAAGCCGCGCCTTCCTTCTCCAGCAGGCCGGCGAAAGCCTTGATGAAGTCGGTGTCGGCGCCTTCGACCGTGAGGCACACCGAAGTGCGCGAGCGGATGCTCTCGTCCTCGGCAAGGTGGCCGAGCCAGTCGCGTGTCGCGACGATCTTGTCGAGCGCCGCGGCATTGGCGTCGGAGCGGGCCTTGAGGCCTTCCAAGCCGCCGAGACCCTTCGCCCATTCGAGCGCCCAGATCGCGTCTTCTACCGCGAGCATCGAGGGCGTGTTGATCGTCTCGCCCTTGAAGATGCCTTCGGCGAACTTGCCCTTGGCCATCAGGCGGAAGACCTTCGGCAGCGGCCAGGACGGCGTGTAGCTTTCCAGCCGCTCCACCGCCCGCGGGCCGAGGATCAGCACGCCGTGCCCGCCTTCTCCGCCGAGCACCTTCTGCCACGAGAAAGTCGCGACATCGATCTTGTCCCACGGAATGTCGTAGGCGAACACCGCGCTGGTTGCGTCGGCGAAGCTGAGGCCTTCGCGGTCGTCGGGGATCCAGTCGCCGTTCGGCACACGCACGCCGGAGGTGGTGCCGTTCCAGGTGAACAGCACGTCGTTGGACCAGTCGACCTGGCTTAGGTCCGGGATCTGGCCGTACTCGGCGCGCAGGATCGTCGGATCGAGCTTCAATTGCTTGGCGGCATCGGTGACCCAACCCTCACCGAAGCTCTCCCAGGCCAGCGTGGTCACCGGGCGCGCGCCGAGCATCGTCCACATCGCCATCTCGAAGGCGCCGGTGTCGGAGCCCGGGACGATGCCGATGCGATGGGTATCGGGGAGCTGCAGCACTTCGCGCATCAGGTCGATGCAGTACTGCAGGCGCGCCTTGCCGATCTTGGCGCGGTGCGAGCGGCCCAGCGATTCGGTGGCCAGCTTGTCGGGGGAATATCCCGGCGGCTTCGCGCAGGGACCGGAAGAGAAAAACGGACGCGCAGGCTTGCGCGCCGGTACCGTAATATCAGTCATTTCTGACTCTCCTTGCAGAGAGCTCGCGCGGCGTTGGGACCGCGTGGCCCGCGGCGGGCCTTAGAGGGCGGGAGAACTATGTCAACTCCGCGCAACCGCATTCATTGCGGGTTAGCATCGTGTTAAGCATGTTGGTCAAGGGAGGGAGCATGCTGCGCTTCGCTTTGGGTCTGATTTGCGTTCTGGCACTGTCCGCCTGCTCGGCTTTGCCCGAGCGGGGCGGCGAGCGGCAGCGGGCCGGCGCCTCCGGCCCTCGCTCCGGCACGCCCGCGCCGATCTCCCCGGCGGCCGGCCAGTGCATGAACGAGCTCGCCCGGCTCGGCGCGCAGTACAGCCCTTTTCCAGACACCTATTACGGCGGCGGCTGCGCTCTGGTCGGCA